>TARA_B110000971_G_scaffold130600_1_pt1 | contig 11379 bp, 10 predicted proteins | sample TARA_B110000971 | Tara Oceans TARA_B110000971 (sample SAMEA4397842) | marine metagenome | biome: Polar Biome; feature: [SRF] surface water layer (ENVO:00010504); material: water (ENVO:00002006), including particulate matter (ENVO:01000060) such as... | depth 5 m | reverse complement strand
TTACCTCCAACAGGCTCTATTATAATGGCAGCTACCTCACCTTTATTAGCGTTTAAAACTTCTTCTACTTGTGCTAAATCGTTAAAGCGAGCAAGAAGCGTGTCTTTAGCGGTTCCGGTAGTTACCCCAGGAGAGTTAGGCACTCCTAAAGTAATAGCGCCAGAACCTGCTTTAATTAAAAAGGCATCGGCGTGACCGTGGTAACAACCTTCAAATTTTATAAATTTCTCTCTGTTGGTATAAGCTCTAGCCACACGAATAGCGCTCATACAAGCTTCGGTACCCGAATTCACCATTCTCACCTTATCTACTGCAGGCATCATATTGCATATTAATTCTGCAATGTCAGTTTCCAAATCTGTTGGCGCACCAAAAGAAGTAGATTTATCTGCCGCATTTTTTAATGCTTCTAAAACAGGTGGGTGACAGTGTCCTAAAATCATTGGTCCCCAAGAACCGATATAATCGATGTATTCTTTTCCTTCTACATCAACCATAATAGACCCCTTTGCTTCTCTAAAGAATACAGGAGTTCCTCCAACAGATGTGAATGCTCTAACAGGGGAGTTTACACCACCTGGAATATATAATTGGGCTCTTTCGAAAAGGTCTTTACTAGTCGTCATTTGACTTATTTTTTTAATACTTTGGCAATGTCTTTGGCAAAATAACTGGCTATTAAATTAGCTCCAGCACGTTTAAACCCTACAATAGATTCTAACATTGCTTCTTCTAAATTTAACCAACCTTTTTCTGCAGCTGCATGCATCATAGAATATTCTCCAGATACTTGGTAGGCTGCAACAGGCACATCGAATTTATCTTTCACCAATCGCACCATATCTAAATAAGGCATTCCTGGTTTCACCATAATAATATCGGCTCCTTCCTGAATGTCTAAAGCACATTCTCTTAATCCTTCCTCAGCATTTGCTGGATCCATTTGATAGGTTTTTTTATCGCCAAACCCTGGAGCAGAATCTAAGGCATCACGGAAAGGTCCGTAGAAACAAGAAGCATATTTTACAGAATACGCCATGATTCCTACATTAGGGAATTCATTTTCTTCAAGTATCTCTCGGATAAAACCTATTCTACCGTCCATCATGTCTGAAGGAGCTACCATATCGGCACCTGCTTGAGCATGAGAAAGTGCCATTTCACCAAGAATTTCTACACTTATATCATTCACAATTTCACCATCCTCTACAATACCATCGTGGCCATTAGAAGAGTAAGGATCCAATGCTACATCCGTCATCACATACATATCTGGATGGAATTTTTTAATCGCACGAATAGCTCTTTGCATTAAGCCGTCGGGATTTAAAGATTCTGTTCCTGTATTGTCTTTAAGTTCATCTGGAACTTTAGCAAACAACAAAACACTACGCAAACCTAATTCGTAACACTCTTTTACTTCTAGTAGTAAAAGGTCTAAGCTAAACCGAAAATATCCAGGCATAGAAGAAATCTCTTCCTTGCAATTTTCTCCTTCCATAAAAAATAAAGGAACGATAAAGTCGCTTGCTAGAATTTGATTTTCTTGCACTAAAGAACGAATAGCTGCAGATTTTCGCAGTCTTCGTGGACGAGTATATGGATGTACAATCATGAGAATGAATTTGCTTGCAAAAATACGTTGAATTACTGAATGTGCTCGTTTTATGAGCCTGATTTAACTTAGCGCCATCGCTTTTTGTTTGAGTTCCCCTTTTTCTAAAAGTTCAATGACCCTAGAACAAGCTTTGTGAAAATCACGCACAAGGTCTTCAACCAAAAACACACGCTTGCCATTAAGAAGGTCTAAATGAGTATTTGTACTCTCTTTTTGAGAGCTGAACATGATAAATGCACCAGTACTACACATATGACTAAGATTACAACGGAGCTGCTTATAAAGCCAGTCGTTCGTTGTTAAGTCTTGGTATTCCTGAGGGAATAGTTGGGCTATAGCCAAATGAAATCTTTTTTTAGACTGCGCTTTTACCGCGATTGGTTTTTTGTCCATAAAGGCGCCTAGAGTTTCTATTCCTTGACTAACCAATAAAAAGGTAGGGAAAACAAAACCAGCCTCAAGGAGTTTTTCACTTTCGTTAAGGAGTCTATCTTGGATGAATTCTTCGTTTCTCATAGGAATAAAAAAAGCCTGCTATAAAAACAGGCTCTTGTGCTTAATAGATAAATTTTAATGGGGTAACATTAAAGAAAACCTACAATTGCTTATTGTTTTCTCAAACAACAAGCATTAAAAGTAGAACTATTAAAGTTATAAACCTAATAATTACCCATTTATAGCAACTACCTCAGTAACTAAAGTCGGCAACATTTTCTTTAAAATACTTTCAATTCCTTGCTTCAAGGTTACAGTTGAGGATGGGCATCCACTACAAGCTCCTTGAAGTAAAACCGATACTTTTCCTTCTTCGTAAGAGATAAATTTAATATTCCCACCATCAGATTCAACTGCTGGAGCAACATATTCTTCAAGTATATCAACTATACGAGTTTCAACCTCCCCTAGCTCTTCAGGCTTTACTTCTTCAAGAACTGTTTTTTCTACTTCAGAAGATTCAGTTTTTGATGAATTTTCTTCAGCCTCGTTAACTACTACGCCTCCTGCAGCAAGATATTCGCGAATAAATTCACGTATTTCTATTACTACATCTTCCCATTCCATCATTTCGTATTTCGTAAGCGAAACGAAGTTTTTAGCAATAAATACTTCTTTTATGAAAGGGAAATGGAATAGTTTTATGGCTAAAGGAGAGCTCATAGCCTCGTCAATATTCATAAATTCTACGCTGTCGCCTTGTATTATAGCTCTATTAGCTACAAATTTCATTACTTTTGGGTTGGGTGTAGATTCGGCATAAACCGTAGTTGCTACTTTATTCTCGCTCATCTTCCTTAATTTTCCACAAAATTACAAATAAGAACAGATATGGCATTAGTGAAATCGATAAAAGGTATAAGTCCGGTTTGGGGCGACAATTGTACGATTGTAGAAAACGCAACTATTATTGGCGACGTTATAATGGGGAGCTACTGCTCTGTATGGTTTAACGCCGTAGTTAGAGGAGATGTACATTTTATTAAAATCGGGAATAAAGTAAATATTCAAGATGGGGCAATTATACATTGTACCTATAAAAAATACGGAACTACTATTGGAAATAACGTTTCAATAGGACATAATGCTATGGTTCACGGGTGTACTATTCACGATAATGTACTTATTGGAATGGGGTCTATAGTAATGGACAACTGTGTAGTACACTCCAACAGTATAGTGGCAGCTGGTGCAGTAGTGTTAGAAAACACCGTTATAGAATCGGGCTGTATTTATGCAGGTGTACCGGCAAAAAAAGTAAAAGACCTAAATGAAGAACAAAGCGCTCGTTTAATTGAAGGTATTGCCAACAATTATGTGGAGTATAAAAGTTGGTTGGAAGAGTAGGGTGGTTAGCCAAAAAACAAAAGAGGGACTTGATTCTAAAAAGGAGTTTCAAGATTAACTTAGACTCTGTCGCATTAATATACCAAATATATATTATTTAGATTTGATTTTAAATTATCTTCCCTATTCAATAACCACAGATGACCGAAATTAATAATTCTTCAAGCCGTTTAGTTTAAGCATCGATTTACACTCTCATATTGAGACATTGAAGAGCTAATGAAGATTAGAGCTGTTAAGGTTGCTCATTCTACTAATCAAAGATGGGTGTTTAAACATACACCTATGATTGAAGCAACTATGCATAAAAGAAAAAATAGAATATTAATCCGCCCAAAGGACAAGGCGGGAATTGAAGTGGTCAATATTATTAGAAAAAATCAAATAGTTGATTCTAAGAAATCCAATTTCAAAACATTCCTTTCATTAGTCGCATAATCACCAATTCAAATAGAATTTTTAGATGGTGGTCAAATTAATGCGACAGAACCCAGAACGACAGGCAAACAAGGCAAATTTTCATCCTGAAGCAACTCGAAGAAGGGAATTGCCAATTGAAAACATTTTCTAAAGCGGAAATTCCTTTTTAATTTGTACTACCCAAGTAGCCACTCTTTCGTCAGTTTGATCAAACTGATTGTCTTCGTCGATGGCTAAACCTAAAAAGGTACCTTCTTCTAATTCTGCTTTCGATTCGGTGTGCTCATAACCTTCGGTAGACCATTTACCTACAATAGTGCCTCCATTAGCTAAAACAACTTCGCCAATAATTCCAACACCATCAATAAAATAATCGCAGTATACGTACTGATCGCCCAAGCCAAAAAGAGCAACTTTTTTACCGGTAAAATCTACCTCTTTAAATTCCTCAAAAAAGGTATCCCAGTCGCTTTGAAGCTGACCGTCGTGCCAAGTGGAAAGCCCTAAGATAATTTTATCGTATTTTGAAAATTCTTCTATGGTAGCGTCGTACATATCAATAACATATACATTTTCCTTACTTATTTTCTCACGTATTTTAAGGGCTATATTTTCAGTATTCCCAGTGTCTGAACCGTAAAAGAGACCTATTTTTTCCATCTTTAGTTTTCTTAGCTGCAAAAGTACATATTGAATTTGACAAATCCTTAAATTCTATTAGAATAGCGAGAGATAAAATACATGTTTATTTTAGCGACTATCCTATAGTAGTTTCGTAATTTTGCAGTATCATAAAGAACACATAAACAAAGAAATATGTATCCAGAACACATGGTGGCGCCAATGCGTCAGGATTTATCACAAGAAGGCTTTACTGAATTACGTACAGCAGAAGAGGTTCAGAACTTATTAGGAACTGAAAAAGGAACTGTATTAGTTGTAGTAAACTCTGTATGTGGTTGTGCAGCAGGAAATGCAAGACCAGGAGCAAAGGCTGCTGTGAAAAATGCAAAGAAACCAGATCATATCACCACAGTTTTTGCTGGGGTAGATAAAGAAGCGGTTGCGACGGCAAGAGAATTTATGATTCCTTTTCCTCCATCTTCTCCTTGTATCGCCTTATTTAAAGACGGTGAAGTAGTGCACATGTTAGAGAGGCACCATATTGAAGGTAGGGCTGCAGGTGCGATTGCTGAAAACTTAATGGCTGCTTTTGACGAGTTTTGTTAGATAACGTGAAGCGAGAGACGGAAGTTGGAAAACGTTGATCGAACGATAAAATATTTTGAAGCCCCGTCCTTTTGGATGGGGCTTTTTATTTTTGGTAAATGGGGAGTGATTGCGTAGCACCATTTACTATTTACCACGCACCATTTACCATAAAAAAACCTATCTTTGCTGCTCTCAAAAAAAGCCCCTTTAAGGTCTTGTAAATCTGTAGATTAGCAATTAGCGATGGAGTATAATTTTAGAAGTATAGAAGAGAAGTGGCGTAAGTATTGGGCGGAACAAAAAACGTTCAAGGCAGAAGCCAATTCAACCAAACCTAAGTACTATGTTTTAGACATGTTTCCTTACCCTTCTGGGGCGGGACTGCACGTTGGACATCCACTTGGCTATATTGCTTCTGATATCTACTCTCGTTATAAGCGATTAAAAGGCTTCAATGTATTGCACCCTATGGGATACGATGCGTTTGGATTACCTGCCGAGCAGTACGCAATTCAAACCGGACAACACCCAGCAATTACAACCAGCGAAAACATTTCTCGATATAGAGATCAATTAGACAAAATTGGTTTTTCTTTCGATTGGGACAGAGAGGTACGTACAAGCGAACCAAACTACTACAAATGGACGCAGTGGATTTTCAAGCAGATTTTTAATGCTTGGTATTGCACTGAAGAAGATAAAGCAAAATCGATCGACTCTTTAGTTGAGCGTTTTGCTGCAGAAGGAAACGCAACAGTAAAAGCCGTTTCGGATGAAGTAGCAGTATTTACAGCGGAGCAATGGAATACAAAATCTACTAGAGAACAAGAAGAAATTTTATTGGCATACCGATTAGCTTTCCGTTCGGAAACTATGGTAAACTGGTGTTCTGAACTGGGTACTGTTTTAGCTAACGACGAAATAAAAGACGGTCTTTCTGAGCGTGGTGGACACCCAGTTGTTCAAAAGAAAATGATGCAGTGGTCGATGCGTATTACGGCTTATGCACAGCGTATGATTGACGGCTTAGACAACCTTGATTGGACGAATGCCATTAAAGAACAACAGAGAAATTGGATTGGTCGCTCGGAAGGAGCTTCAGTTCGTTTTGAATTGGAAAGCGACGCTTTAGCTTCAGATGAAAGTCTAGAAATAGAGGTGTTTACTACGCGTCCGGATACGATTTTTGGAGTGTCATATATGACGCTAGCACCAGAACACGAATACGTTTCTCGTATTACTACAGACGAATACAAAGAAGCGATTACAACATATATTGACAAGACGAAAAAGCGTTCCGAACGCGATCGTATGTCGGACGTAAAAACCGTCTCTGGACAATTTACAGGTGCTTATGTAAAGCATCCATTTACAGGAGTTAAAATTCCAGTATGGATTGGCGATTACGTATTAGCGAGTTATGGAACAGGTGCTGTAATGGCCGTTCCTGCACACGACACTCGTGATTTTGCTTTTGCAAATCATTTCGACCTACCTATTATGCAAGTTATTACTGGGTGTAATCTTCCAGAAGAATCGCACGATGGAAAAGAAGGAACGCTTTTAAATTCTGATTTCTTAAACGGATTAGAAGTGAAGGATGCTACAGCAGCTATCATTGCTAAGATTGAAGATAAAGGAATTGGTAGAGGTAAAATTCAATACCGTTTACGCGATGCCATCTTCTCTCGCCAACGATACTGGGGAGAGCCATTCCCAATTTATTTTGAAGATGGAATGCCTAAAACAATGGAAGATAAAGATCTTCCTGTTACGCTTCCTGCAGTAGAAAAATACTTACCTACCAAAGACGGTGAGCCACCATTGGCGAGAGCCGAACATTGGGAAACTGCAGATGGAAATGCTATCGAAACGAATACGATGCCAGGATGGGCGGGTTCTTCGTGGTATTTCTTACGCTATATGGACGCTACTAACGATGGTGAGTTTGTTTCTAAAGAAGCACAGTCTTACTGGAGAAATGTGGATTTATACATCGGTGGTTCGGAACATGCAACAGGACACTTATTGTACTCGCGTTTTTGGATGAAATTCTTATTTGACATGGGCTTTGTTTCTGAGCAAGAGCCTTTCAAAAAGATGATTAACCAAGGGATGATTTTAGGTCGCTCTAACTTTGCTTACCGTATTAAGGATACCAACACTTTTGTTTCTTACGGAATCAAAAATCAACACGATACTACGCCAATTCACGTAGATGTGAATATGGTGGAGAACGATGTTTTGGATGTGGAAGCATTTAAAGGCTGGCGTGCTGATTTTGCCAATGCAGAATTCATCCTAGAAGAGGGAGAGTACAAGTGTGGAGCAGAAGTAGAGAAGATGTCGAAATCGAAGTTTAATGTAGTTAGCCCAGACTTGATTGTTGAGAAATACGGTGCCGATACACTTCGTATGTACGAAATGTTCTTAGGTCCTTTAGAGCAATTTAAGCCTTGGAATACCAACGGAATTTCGGGTGTAAACAACTTCTTACGTAAGCTGTGGCGTTTGTTCCACGATGCTGAAAATAACTTTGTTGTTGGCGATGCCGAACCTACAAAGGAAGAATTGAAAACATTACACAGAACGATTAAGAAAGTACAGGAAGATGTGGAAGCATTCTCTTTCAATACTTCTGTAAGTACGTTTATGGTTTGTGTAAACGAGCTTACCGCACAGCAATGTAATAAGCGTTCTATCCTCGAGCCTTTGGTGATTTTGATGTGTTCTTATGCACCTCATATTTCTGAAGAGCTTTGGGAGTTATTAGGACGTTCTGATGGAGTTACTTACCAAGACTTCCCAAAATTCGAAGCTTCTCATTTAGTGGAGAGCTCGCATACTTATCCAGTTTCCTTTAATGGGAAAATGCGTTTTAAAGTGGAATACGATTTAGATATGGATAGGGCAGAAATTGAAAAACAAATCTTGGCTCACGAAAAGTCAATTCACTACTTAGATGGTAAAGCCCCTAAAAAGGTGATTATCGTTCCTAAGAAGATTATCAATATTGTAGTCTAAAAATCCTATAAATATTATTTATTCTACAAATACAGGTCCTTTCCATTTTTATGGGAGGGACTTTTTTTGAACGAGAAATGGGTAAAACGGTAAACGTGAATAGTAAAGCCGTAAGTCGTGAACTTGAAACCAAATTCATCCTACTAGCGATCAGCTATTAAAACTTTTTCTTTCAAATAAGTCTTTCTATCAATAGATCGATTAAAGGTTGGGGTTTAATTATCAATTTTTAATTACTTATTGTTAATTGAATCCATCTCTAAACGAATTGGTGAATAGAAAACCTCCATCCTCCATTTATCTCGTGTAATTTCCGATATTTGCTTCATGAAAAAGAAAACCTCCTTTATAGATACACTTAGATTTCGACTGCGATTTGTAGTACTCGACGATCAGTCCTTAAAGGAGTTAAGTAGCACTAGCCTAAGTAGATTCCAAATACTTACACGCATGCTTACGGCATTATTACTCATTGCCACTCTTACCACTTTATCCATATCTTATACGCCCTTAAGAGAATTCATTCCTGGCTACGCTCCACCTTATCTTTCTAAAGACCTAGTACGTCTTACCTCAAAAACAGACTCTTTATTGGCTGATTTAAGAATTAAAGAGCAGAAACAATTAATGCTCGAAAGAATTTTAAAAGGTGAGTTTGTAGATGACTCAATGTTCTCGGACTCTGTTATAATAAGCACTATAAACAACGCTTCCTTAAACGCTTCACACAACGATTCTTTATTTAGAGAAGCCGTTGAAAGAGAAGACCGCTTTAATGTACTCACCGAAGAAACAGAAAAGCCAAGTAGGCTACAAAACATTGCTTTTTATGCGCCTATAAAAGGGATGATAAGCGATAAATTCGACATTCAAAAAGAACATTACGGAATTGATGTGGTAGCCCCAGAAAACGAAGCTATAAAAGCCAGTTTACCCGGCACGGTTATACTCTCTAGCTGGACTACAGAAACAGGGTATACCATAGGCATACAACACGAAAACGATTTGATTTCCTTTTACAAACACAATTCTGTGCTCTTAAAAAGAATTGGCGAAACAGTTTTAGCAGGCGATGTAATTGCCATTATTGGAAACTCTGGCGAGCTAAGTACAGGCCCACATTTACATTTCGAGCTTTGGCATAAAGGGAAGGCTATTAACCCAGAACACCATATTTTATTCTAATGTCTATAAAGTCTTTTTTTGGTAAAATACTTGCGAAACGCGATGTTTCCCAAACAAAAAAATGGAGTGCTAAGCCTGTGGAAACACAGCGTAAGGTTATGCTTCAGCTACTTAATACAGCTGCACATACTGCTTTTGGAAAAGACCATGGTTTTAGCAAAATAAACAATTACGAAGACTTTAAAAACCAAGTTCCCGTAAGAGACTACGAAGGCCTGAAACCCTACATTGAAAGAGTTAAAAATGGAGAAAAAGATGTCCTTTGGAAAGGCGGTCCTATGTATTTTGCCAAAACATCGGGCACCACATCTGGGGCAAAATTTATCCCGCTTACCAAAGAGTCTTTAGCTCATCAAATAAAGGCGGCAAAAAGCGCCCTTTTACACTATATAGTAGACTCTGGAAATCACCATTTTATAAATGGTAAAATGATTTTTTTACAAGGTTCTCCGGAGCTAGATATGAATCCTAAAGTACCTAATGGAAGGCTTTCGGGTATAGTAGCCAACTTTGTTCCTTCTTATTTACAAACCAACAGACTGCCCTCTTACAAAACCAATTGTATAGAAGATTGGGAGCAAAAAATAGAGGCTATTATAGAAGAAACACTCCCAGAAGACATGCGTCTTATTAGCGGAATTCCTTCTTGGGCACAAATGTATTTTGAACGTCTACAAGCGAAAACAGGAAAAACGATTTCTGAAATATTTCCCAATTTCTCGCTCTTTGTTTTTGGTGGAGTAAACTACGAACCGTATCGAAAGAAGTTTGAAGAAATGATTGGTAAAAAAGTAGACAGCTTGGAACTATATCCAGCCTCCGAAGGGTTTATTGCCTTTCAAGATAGGCAAGACGAAAAAGGTTTGTTACTCCTTTTAGACTACGGTATATTCTATGAGTTTATTCCTGCGGATGAGTTCAACGATGAAACTCCAACACGCATCTCTTTAGAAGAGGTTAAAATGGGTATTAACTATGTGCTAATATTAAATACAAACGCAGGATTGTGGGGCTATAATATTGGTGACACTGTGGCCTTTACCTCATTAAAACCCTACCGCATTATTGTAACTGGTAGAATTAAACACTTTACCTCTGCTTTTGGCGAACACGTAATAGCCAAAGAAGTAGAGGAGGCTATTCGTTTAGCCATGCAACAATGTACCGAAGTAGAGCTAAGCGAGTTTACGGTTGCACCCCAAACAGAACCAACTGAAGGCTTGCCCTATCACGAATGGCTTATAGAGTTTGCTACAGAAGCTAAGGATATGGGCTTGTTTGCAAAGCTAGTAGACGACAATCTAAAAGCGCAGAACTCTTACTACAAAGATCTTGTTGAAGGGAAAGTTCTTAGGCAACTACAAATTACCAGTCTCCCTAAAAGTTCCTTTCATAATTATATGAAATCGCAGGGTAAACTAGGAGGACAGAATAAAATCCCTAGACTAGCGAACGATCGGAAGATTGCAGATTTTCTAGCTAAATCTTTGTAAAAAAACAAACCCCAAGCAATGCTTGAGGTTTAGGTCTTTCTATATATTTTAAAGCTTTTAAGCAAGCGACTTCGCGCACATACTTAAAGGACAAGATTTACAAGTCTTGTTTTTACGCAAATACTTTTCGCAGCACTCGCTCTTTACTTTTTTCGCCTTTTTGTCTTTGTTCTTACTCACCTTAACTATTGGAAATCAGATTATACGGCAAAAATAAGCTTTTTATTTTTATTTAGATTAATTCTTAATAGATTTATTTAACTAATCCAAATTGTAAAAAATGATGCTGTATATGTTTGTTGTGTACACAATCCCATTGTACTTTATTAAGCTTCCCAAATACTGGATGATTAAGCGTTTCTTCTTCTATTCCTTTCCAGTAAGTATGGTAAGAGTTTAAGTAAAAAACGAGCTTACTTATTGCTTCTTGCATAGAAGAATACTTATAAGGAGAAGGGTCGATAGGTAAAAATTTAGCCACGAAGTTCTTGGGCAACAACTCCTTACTCATTAAAAATGCCAATGACTTGGGCAGGTATTTTTCTGGAGTTAAAATAAGGGTTTCTTGCTTTTTATTAGACATTT
>TARA_B110000971_G_scaffold177938_1_pt1 | contig 11394 bp, 10 predicted proteins | sample TARA_B110000971 | Tara Oceans TARA_B110000971 (sample SAMEA4397842) | marine metagenome | biome: Polar Biome; feature: [SRF] surface water layer (ENVO:00010504); material: water (ENVO:00002006), including particulate matter (ENVO:01000060) such as... | depth 5 m | reverse complement strand
TTCCTCTGTTAACTAAAGTTAACAGCGACAAGCCAACTATCTAGCGAGAAAGTTTTATTATACTTATATGGTTGAAATCAAGTTAATATTTTAGAGAATTAGCTAAATAATGGCTAATTTGCTGGCATTCTTCATCTATAACACCATTAACCTTATTTTGCCTAAATCTTCTTTGAAATGCTTTTATTACTTTTAAATCGTGTTTGGTTGTTTTTTTTTTATCAAAATACCGATAGCCAATTTTATATAAATTATTAAAAAAAAGTTTACGCAAATTAATTTTACTTAAATTTCTATTTTCGATGCTTTCATTGCTTGTATCATACCAATATCCGATTTTGTTTTTGGACAAAAAATGCCAGGGAAATTTTTCTCCTGGGTCTTTTTTTCTCATGGGCGCAACATCTGAGTGGCCAAGAATATTGGTCTTTTTTATATTGTATTTTTTTATCAAAAACTTGCAGAGAAAAATTAGTTTAGTAATTTGTTTTTTTGAAAAATTACTATATCCAAACTGATGACCTTTATTTGTAAGCTCAATGCCGATCGATTGATCATTAAGATTGGTAAAGTTTTTCCACTTTGATTTCCCCACATGCCAGGCAGCATTTTTTTCATCTACCATTTTTGCTATGCTTCCTTTTCTGTTAATTAAATAGTGTGTGCTTACTTCGCTTTTACTGTCCGTTAATCTCTTAATAGATGCACGTTCTGATTGCATTCCTGTGTAATGAATAACTATAAATTTGATTTTTTTTTTTTTACGAATTTTGACAGAATAGTTTGGAGAGTGTAAAATATTAATTTTCATGGTTAATAATTTGCTTATAATAGCATAAAAATACTAAGTAATAGTGGCTTATTTGGGCTGGTAAAATAAATAAATTTATATATATAGAGATCACAATGAATATTAAAAAAACCGTAATACTAATTATAACTAGCATTTTTATACTGTCATCTAATTTAAGCGCAGAACCAGAAAATGATTGTTTTGAAAATGTAAGTAGAGGTATTTTTAAATTCAATCAAGGCTTTGATAGAATTATTTTGAAACCACTAGCTACTGGCTACAATAAACTGCCAGATAAGATTAAAAAAGGAACAGGAAATTTTACATCCAATATAGGAACTTTACTAACAGTGCCGAACCACATTTTTCAAGGTCAATGGAAACTAGCGGGAGAATCGAGTGCAAGCTTTTTGATCAACTCTACTATAGGTATTCTTGGTTTTGGTAACCCTGCTAAAAAAATGGGTTTAAGAAATCAACAAGAGGATGTAGGTCAAACATTAGGTTCGTATGGGATTGGGGGAGGGTGTTATTTTGTACTACCTATATTAGGCCCAACAACAGTAAGAGACTCTTTAGGTATGATCGCAGATACTTTTGTTGATCCGTTTGCCCATGTAACAATAAGAGAGCATGAGTTGTTAAGTTTGTCAGGGAGTGACTTAGATTATTATTCACTCAAAGGTGCGACAGCTGTAGATTTTAGAGCTGATAATGTTACAAATTTTGATAGTTTAGAAAAAAATTCTATAGATATGTATGCTGCCTTAAAAAGTTTGTACTTACAAAATAGAGCAAAAAAAATTAGTAATACCCTTTCTTCTGAAGACGAAGACGACTGGAACGAATTCAACAAATAAATATTTTAAACATGAACAAACTAATTAGTTTATTGGTATTTGTAAGCTTCTTTCTTTTTAGCACGAATAGCTTTGCTTACAATTCAGATCCTAAAATTTTTATCCAGGAGCTTGTAGATGATGCTATCGAAACACTGAGTGACAAAGATGTTACAAAAGCAGATAAAAAAAAAAAAATTGAAACTATTGCTCTTAAAAATGTAGATATTAATGCACTTGGTATGTACACGCTAGGTGAAATGAGAAAGACATTAGATCAAGATACTCTTAAGAAATACAAAGATTTATTTGAAAAATATTTTTTAAAAAGTTTAACTTCTAGGTTGACTGATTATTCAACAAATAAATTTGAAGTAATAAGTTCAGATCAAAAAAGCGAGACATATACAATTGTTAGTTCAAAAATATTAGAAAGCTCTTCTCAGCCTGAAATTAAAATAAACTGGCGGGTTTATACAAAAGATCCTGCTAAACCTTTGATAAGAGACTTAATTATTGAAGGGCTAAGCTTAGCTAAGACTCAAAAAGAAGAGTTTGCTTCAATTTTAAACTCAAATAATAGAGATATAAATATTTTGTTTTTAAAACTAGAAGAGTTTATTAATAATTAAAATTGGTGGGCCCGGTAGGACTCGAACCTACGACCAATACATTATGAGTGTACTGCTCTAACCAACTGAGCTACAGGCCCTTGAATTAAGTAAATAATTACACGGGTTTCAGAGAATGTTCAAGATGTACTTTCTAATAAGAGTTTTAATGTGAACAAATGAAAATAATATCTTTAAAAAACAAATGGTTAGATTTATTAAAATTTGATAAATACAAACTTATTAGAGAAGAATTATTAAAATTATCATCTGCCAACAACCATAATAATAAATTAAGTGAAAACAAAACTGATAGTAATCATAAATATTACGATTATGGTTGTGGTTATTTTTATCAATCTTCAGATCAAATTAATTTAACGGGTCTAAGAGCGTCCAGAAAAAGAATTCAACAGTACGGTGTAGAGAACGAACTAAAAGATAGCACAGTGTTGGATATTGGAACGAATACGGGTTTTTTTCTGTTAGATTTAAAAAATTCATTTAAAGAAGCAGATGGGATCGAATATAATCCGATTTTAATAGAGATTGCCAACAGATTGAAATTATTTCTTAAAATAGAAAACATAAATTTTATAAATGATGATTTTCTTGAACATGACTTCAAATTTAAGGAATATGATTTAATATTATCCTTAGCCAACCATTCAACTTTTGATAAAGGGATCCAAGATACCAATTCTTATTTTGATAAGTGTTACAAGCTTTTAAAAAAAAACGGTAAAATATTAATTGAAGGACATCATCCAAACTACGAAAGAGTAGAGGAATTTAATGAAATAATAAAGAAACTTATAAAAAAATTTGATTACAAAAAAGAAAATGAAGGTATAATTTATGCTAATAACTTCTATGACAACAAGAGAAAATTTTTTCTATTAAAAAAATAAAACGTGAATAAAATAAAAGAATTATCAGTCATTTTTAATGAAGGCCCAATTTCGAGGTCGTACATTAATTTTTTAAAGATGAAGGGATTATTGGATATAAAGATTATATATTTATCAGAAAATAATTTGTTGCCAAATTTCATCAATTCGTATTTAAAATTTCATAAATATAATTACTATCCAATAAAATTTTTAAAAAATAAAAAAATAAAATATTTTACAGATCAAGTAGAAGAATATTTTAACGTTAAACAAAATTTTATTAAAGATATGTATTCTCAAAAAAATTTAGATTTTTTTAAGAATATAACATATATAAAAGATGCTAATATAAATTCTCAAAAACTATTTGAACACATCAAAGAAGATAAAAATATTTTTTTTCTAAATACTGGTAAACAAATTATAAAAAAAATTTTAGATGCAAATAAAAAAATTATTCATATTCATCCAGGATATTTACCGGAAGTTAAAGGTGCAGATGGATCATTACATAGCATAGATAAATTTAATATTCTTGGCTCTAGTTCTTTTTTTGTTAACCAAAAAATTGATGAAGGTGAGATTATTTACAGACGTAAATTTGAATATAAAAAATTTAAAATTTTAGATTACGAAAACTATAGCTTGAGAGATATTTATAGACTATGGTTTTCATTTGTAGATCCGCTGATACGAGTGAGCCATTTAAATTATTTAGTTGAAAAAAATTTTCTAAATGAAAGAGCACCAAATAAAATTAATACTAGTAATGAAGATTCAAATTACTATACTTATATGAATAACAATGAATTAAGAAGAACTTTTGAAAAAATATTTGATTAAAACCGTTTTTTTACACATATAATTTATATAAACAATTTTAATAAAAAATTACTTTAGAATATGAGCAAAGCTAAAAATCTTGATTTGTTAAAAAAAACCTTTTTAAATTCAAACATAATTATACCAAAATTTTTTTATTTTTCTAAAGGAGATTATTTAAAATCAAACATCACGTATGTTAAAAAAATTTTTAGTTTTTGCAAAGAAAATACTCTGATTATGAGATCCTCGTCAATCAATGAAGATCAAGTTTCATATAGTAATGCTGGCAAATATTCTTCTAAGATTTTAAAAAAAAATTCTACCTTTATTTCTGTTCATTCTTCGTTAAAAAACTTTGTGAAGCAATTTTCTAAGTCAAATGATGCAATTATTGTTCAGCAGTTTGTAGCAAATGTAAACTTGTCGGGTGTAATTTTTACACAAGATATAAATTTAAATGCTCCTTATTATCAAATAAATTATGATCACTCCGGTAGAACAGACCTAATAACGTCAGGTGTAAAAAATGATAAAAAAAAACAAGCAATAATCTATAAAAAAAAAATTACAGGTCAATTTAAGTCTTTGATAGACTCATGCGATATATTGGAAAAAAAACTTAAGAACAACCGATTGGACATTGAATTTTGTATAAAAAATAAAAAAACATATTTACTACAAGTCAGAAACTTGCCTAAAACAAAAAATAAAAGAATCAGTCAAAAAAAATATACTCGAAAAAAATTTGATAATTTCTTAATCAATATTGAAAAAAAGGTAACTAAATTAAAAACAAAAAATTCTACCATACCAGGTGAAAGTACATATTTTAGTAACATGGCTGACTGGAATCCTGCTGAAATGATTGGAGAAAAGCCTAATCCTTTAGCTATATCCTTGTATAAAGAATTAATCACAGATCACATTTGGTCTGACCAGAGAAAGAGTTATGGATACAAAGATGTATTTCCAAATATATTGTTGTTTAGTTTTGGTGGCTCACCTTACATAGATTTAAGAACTGACTTTACAAGTTTTTTGCCAGAAAAGTTGAGTAAAAAAAATTCAAGTATAATTATTAATTATTACCTAGATGAGTTTAAAAAAAATTCTAGCATACATGATAAAATAGAATTTGACCTAATTGAGACTTGTTATTCATTTAACTCCCGTAGAAGACTTAAAAAAAAATTACCTAAGAAGCTGTCTCAAATTTACTTGAATGATTTAAAAATTTTAACACAAAATATATTTAAAAATAATTTACTTGATATTGAAAAAAATAAAATAAATTATTTAGATAAAAACATTAATAACTTTAGTAAAAAAAATTCAAACTATATACAAAACATTTTTCATATAGTTAAGATCACAAAGGACTACGGTACTTTGCCCTTTTCTGGTTTGGCTAGATGTGCTTTTGTTAGTCAAAGAATTTTATTAGATCTCAAAGAATTAGATTTGATATCAGAATTAGAGTTTAGTAACTTTTTTAATTCATTAAATACTATTACATCAAACTTTAATAATGATTATACAAAACTAATAAAAAAGAAAATTACTAAAAATACCTTTTTAAATAAATATGGTCACCTGAGACCTTCTACATATGATATTAACTCTTTAAATTACAAAGACGGGTATAACCACTATTTCACAAAAAATTATAAAAATTTATATCAAAGAAAAAATAAAATATCTCTATTTAAGAATTATAATAAAATTGATAAATTAATAAAAAAAGACTTTAAAATAAGTTTTAAAAAATTTATTTATTTTGCTAAAAATTCTATTATTCTAAGAGAAGAAGCTAAGTTTGTTTTTACGAGAGGAATAAACGAAATTTTTAAAAATTTAGAAAATTTGGGTAAGGAGATTGGAGTTATTAAACCAGACTTAGCATTTATAGATATTAAAAGTATTATTAACTTTTATTCAAAGCTTGAAAATAAAAAATTAGCTACTTCAATTAAAGAACAAATAGCAGAAAACAAAGAAGAATATGAAATTTCAAAAATGATAAAACTACCTGATGTAATAAAATCAGCAAGTGATATATACTCATTTAACGAAAGTTTTAATAAGATTAATTTTATTACATCCTTATCCTTAACGTCAGAATTTATTGAACTAAATAAAAACAATTTAAGCAAACTAGAAAATAAAATCATTTTAATTAAAAATGCAGATCCTGGTTATGACTATATATTTAATAGTAAAATCGGTGGTCTAATTACACAATATGGAGGATCTAATTCTCATATGGCAATTAGATGCTTAGAACTAAATATACCCGCTGCAATAGGTGTTGGTAAATTACATTACGAAAAAATTAAAAAAAATAAAAAAATTCTGTTAGACTGTAAAAATAAAATGTTAATTCCTATTAAATAATGAATTCAGTTTTTGTAGCGCCAATTTTAAAAGAAGATAGGCATAAGTCTGAGTTTCATCTTATTTATAACAATTGGATAAAATTTTTTAAGTTAATAAATTTGCAAGTTAATAGCTATTTTGATCTGAGTGAAGAAGGTGTTAAATCTATAGAAAGAAGAAATAAAGCTTTAATTTTGTGTGGTGGAGGAGAAATTAATAAAATTAAAAAAGATAAACTAAACTTAAAAAGAGATAATTTCGAAAAAAAATTGATAAGTATTTTTTTAAAAAAAAAAAAACCAATACTTGCGATTTGTAGAGGTTTTCAATTAATAGCCTCTTTGAATTCAGGTAAATTTGCTAAGTCAAAAAATCATGTGAGAAAAACTCACAATCTAATAATAAGCAAAGAAAGTAAATTTATTCTATGTAAAAAACTAATAACAAACTCTTTTCATAACAATGTTATCAAAAGTATTAGCAAAGAATTTGATGTGATAGCTCGTTCTAAAGACTTTTATATAGAAATAGCAGAAAATAAAAAACAAAATATTCTTTGCTTTATGTTCCATCCTGAAAGATATAATAAATCTAATAACCAAATTAAAACTATAGTAAATAATTTTATAAATGGATCTATTAATATTAGCAGCAGGAAAAGGTAATAGAATTTATAGTAAAATTAAGACAAATAAATGTTTGTTAAAGGTAAACAAAGAATCTTTGTTAAATAAAATAATTCGAGATGCAAGTAAAACTAAATTTTTTGAAAATATAAAAATTGTTACAGGATTTAAAAAAGAAAATATCTACGAACAAATTAAAAATCAAAAAAAAATTACCACAATCTATAATAAAGATTTTAACTCGAAAGAAATGTTACATTCTTTGTATACTGGTTTAAAAAAATGTAATAATGATACTCTTATAACATATTCAGATATTTATTATTCGCCTAAAATTTTTTCTCAAATAAAAATAAACTGTAAATTACAAAAAGTAATACTCCCAATACAACTGAACTGGAAAAAAATATGGAAAATAAGAAATAAAGATATATTAAAAGATTGTGAAACACTTGTTCATGACTCCAAATATAATTTAAAAGAGATTGGAAATAAAATATCTAATTTAAACAACGTAATGGGGCAATATATGGGTATAATTTATTTCCCGAAACACCTTATTAAAAAAATTAACCTTTACATTAAAGAAGGTGCAGAAGAAAAAAAAATGCATATTTCCCAATTTTTAAACATTTTAATCAACAAAAAAATTAACATCAAATGTATCCCTGTTAAAGAATATTGGTATGAATTTGACGATTACAGTGACTTAAAAAATTTTAATAACAGATTTAAAAACTAGAATGTTCTTAAAACAATTAAAAAATTTAATTAGATTTTTATTAGTAAGTAATAAAAAATATGTCATTTACTCAGAATCATTTTTTTATAAAAATTTTTATATTGATTTTTATCTTGAGCTAAAGAAATTAAATAATGATATTATAATCGTAACATCGGACTTAAAAGAGTATAATTATTGTTTACATAACGACTATCGTACTTTCTATATTGGGGATAGTTTTGTAAGAATTCTTTTTTTTAGTTTGGTAAATTGTGAAAATTTAATTATGACAATGCCAAATATTGGAATTAATTTCGCAAAATCAAAATTTTGTAAAAGATATGTTTATTTTTTTCACTCCCTTGCTAGTACACACTTAATATACACTAATAAAGCTTTCGATAATTATGATGTTATTTTAACAAATGGCGACTATCAAAAAAAAGAAATTTGTATAAATGAAATTAATAAAAAGATTAATAAAAAAATTATATATAATTCAGGTTATTTTTATCTAGACTACTTAAAAGAAAAAATTTTTCATGATAAAATAAAAAAAGATACAATATTATTTGCTCCATCATGGAACTATAATCAAAAAAATTTGTTTAATGATTACGCTGTTATAATAATTAATGATTTAATCAAATCAAATTTTAAAGTAATTTTAAGACCACATCCCGAAATAGCTAAAAGAAATAAAAAAAATCTTAGGAACTTGATTGATTTATATTCAGCCAATGATTCGTTTATACTAGATTTAAAACCATCCAATATAAGCAGTATGGAAAGTTCATCTGCAATAATTACAGACAACTCGACTATAACGATGGAGTTTGCCATTGCCCTGAATAGACCAGTTTTTTATATAAATTACGCAAGTAAAATACACAACAAATACTTTGAAGAAATTAATACCAAACCTATTGAAGATATTTTTAAAAAAGAAATAGGAATTAATATAGAAATATCAAATATAGCTCAGTTGGGTAAAATAATTAAAAAAAATTTAAATATTGATAATAAAAGTTCTATAAGTAAATTTGAAAAAAACTTATTAGCTAACATCGGATGCTCCGCCAACAAAGCAGCTAATTTTCTTTACAATTTAAATGAAAACGGATAACTATAAAAAATCATGAGGTATATTTATTTTATTATACTAATATTAATTCCTTTTAACGTTCATGCTTATGCTGATCCAGGTAGTGGTGCATTTATAATCCAAGCTATTATAGCCTTTTTATCTACGGTTCTCTTGTATTTATACCAACCAATTAAATATGTTAAAGATTTCTTTAAAAAAATATTTTCTTTTTTTTCAGGAAAAAAAAATAAAGTTGAGCCAGATAATAAAAAATAAAAGCTACTTACTTAGTAACTTTGATAGTGCAGCTTTTATAGGCCTTTCAATTATTTTAACTTCAAATTTTTATTTCCAAAATTTTACCAATTTCGAACCTATTCATTTTAAGATTAAATTCTTAGAATTGGGTATACTTTTTATATTTTCTTATATTTTTTTTTATTTGACTAGATTAACATTTAATTTTTTAAAAATTTTTAAAAGTCAAAAAATTCAAAAAATTTTAACCCACGTTTTTTTTGCATGGATACTAGTGCAACTACTACAAACTTTTTTTTACCTTAGTAACGTTAATTCTTTAAGCTTATTCCTGTCAAATAATATTGATATGATAATTAAGATTGAAATTGTACTTCTAAAAAAAATTTTTATATTTTCTTTGACATATTTGATTAGTTTTATTTTAGTTTTTTTATGTAGGGATTATTTAGAAAAATTACTAAAGCTTTTTATCTCATCGAGTATAATTTTTATAATTATAATTCTATACAGAGAAACGCAAATAAATTTTAATTTTAATGAGAAAAATATAACTAAGGATATTAATTACAGCTATGAAAATAAAGATTATAAAAAAGAAATTAATAAAGATAAAAAAGTTATCTGGATAATTTTAGATGAATTTGATCCCCAAATTGCTTTTCCGAAAAGTGGATTTTTTCTAGATAATATTGAACAACTAAAAAATAAATCTTACTTTCATAAAAATATTTACGCACCTGCAAGACAAACTAACATGAGTTTACCTTCTATGATGACTGGTGTTAAAATTAGTGATTTAGAGATTATTAATAAAAAATTTTACTTAAAAAATATTAAAAATGAACTTACACATTTCAATTATAAAAATACTATATTTCATAGGTTGGAAAAAATTGGTTTAAAGTCAAATGTATATTCCTCAGTATTGGATTATTGTTCAACATTTTTACCTGGAATTAATTCTGATCGATGCAAAGAAAAACCAAAAGATCAAATTTCAATAAAAAAATTGTTGTCTAGGTCATTTACAGAAAATTTTAAAGGTGTCTTGTTCGTTTTTTCATTATCTAAAAAATTAAATTTTATTCAAGGTTCTTTAGCAATAAAAGAAATAATGTTTTATGACCAATATAATCTAGATCAGTTAAATGAAATAGACCTAGAAGTTCAATCAATAAAAAAAATAAATACCAAAAATTTTAAACCACAAATTAATGATCTTGATGGCCGTAATTCAGTTTTTTTTTCGGATATTAAAAAATCATTAAATGATGATAGTAATTTAAATTTTTTTCATTTATATGCCCCTCATTTACCTTCTGAATATTCAGAAAAAATTTTAGGAGTAAAACCAAAAAATTTTTTATCAAAATATCATTTAAATTTAAAGCTGACAGATATTATGATAGGTCAATTAACAAACTTGTTAGCTGATCAAGCCAATAATGATGTTATGCTTATAATTAGTTCTGATCATTGGTTTAGAAAAAGAAACAGTAATTTCAATATTTTTTATCCATCTTTGCTGCTAATTAAAATTCTTAATGATGATAGTAAAGTAGAATCAGCTAAAGAGAATAGCTTAATTCATTTACATGAAATTATTTATAAATATTTTGTTAATAATATTAGAAATCATAAAGATATAAATAATTTTTTTATAAATAAACCACATATTAAACCCTGTGCTGCACAAGCATGTTTACACGGGAAAAAAATAAATTTTTAATTTAATTGGTTTATAATAAGCAAGATCGATCTATTATTATTCTTAAATAATTTATTTTTCTAGGAAACTTTTTAATTGTTTTGATCTGCTAGGATGTTTTAGTTTTCTTAATGCTTTAGCTTCTATCTGTCTAATTCTCTCTCTAGTTACCGAAAATTGAAGACCAACTTCCTCCAGCGTGTGATCAGTATTCATCCCAATTCCAAATCGCATTCTTAAAACTCTTTCTTCTCTTGGAGTCAAAGAAGCTAGAATTTTGGTTGTGGACTCACTTAAATTCGACTGAATAGCTGTGTCGAGTGGTTGTAATGCATTCTTATCTTCGATAAAATCTCCTAAACTGCTGTCTTCTTCGTCTCCAACAGGTGTTTCCAGTGAAACAGGCTCTTTTGCTATTTTTAAAACTTTTCTAACTTTTTCTAAAGGCATAGCAAGTTTTTTTGCTAATTCTTCAGGTGTTGGCTCTCTTCCAAATTCACTCATTATTTGTCTTTGCGTTCTCACAATTTTGTTTATTGTTTCAATCATGTGAACAGGAATTCTAATTGTTCTAGCTTGGTCTGCTATAGATCTTGTTATAGCCTGTCTAATCCACCATGTAGCGTAAGTTGAAAATTTATAACCCCTTCT
>TARA_B110000971_G_C20039682_1_pt1 | contig 11413 bp, 11 predicted proteins | sample TARA_B110000971 | Tara Oceans TARA_B110000971 (sample SAMEA4397842) | marine metagenome | biome: Polar Biome; feature: [SRF] surface water layer (ENVO:00010504); material: water (ENVO:00002006), including particulate matter (ENVO:01000060) such as... | depth 5 m | reverse complement strand
CGATAGTTCCATTATTATACATATTTATAAGATTTTAATTAAGGCTAATGTATGTTTAATGTAAGAAATCAATACATGCGTTATAATCGTAAAACTCTACATTTTTTACAACAAACATATTGGTGTTCGTTAATAAGTGATATAATATATCGTGTTTAATAACAATGTCTCGTTTGTTATAAGATGCCGAGGTTGTTATATGTAGACGTCCACCGCCATTAATAACCGCACGGTTTCCTAAATTAGAAAGTTTGTACTGTTCATCTATATTTGTTCCGTCTATTTTTACTATGCCATAAACCACTACATGTCCTATTAATACATCTCCTACATTAACATCTTTTATCTCTTTATGATCGCCATTTTCTAAACATATACGGGTTGATGGAGAGAACCCACCATCTAAACATTTATGTATGTCTGAACTATTATTTAAATGTTGCTTTCGTAAAAAAATACCAAGATTGGCGTCATAAAGGTCGTCCCAATCAGCAAAACACGTATCATTCAATTTTATGCTTTTAGTATCTGTATTAATACAATATAAAAAGGGTTCTTTATAATCGTTGACCAAGCGTGATTCCGGATGATTTGACACATTTGTCCAAATGTTATTATATTTAACGCAATGACTATCTGAAACGATTATGTCGTTTAAAGAATACATCGTAGAGTTCTCAGACGTTACCTTTATTACTGCAGTAACTGACACATTGTCAAGTAGCGTGTCTCCTACTCGCACATCCATTATTTGTTTAATTGTCCCATCATTTAACATAAGTTTCGTATTTTTATCAAAACATTTGATTTTCGGAATACTTAAATCAGGTCTTACTTTCAGTTTGTCTAACATAAAAGCTAATATTACTATCATTGGTATAGAAATACCCATAAATATGGCGGTCATGGCTCCAGCGGCACCCCAAGTAAATGGGACTACCCAAAGAACCATAATAATTACAGCCAAGGTGATCAATATAGTTATAATGAATTCTGCTATGGCACCCATTAATGATTGTAATGTATAAAAAGCCCCTAGTACTGTAAATAATCCAGCCGTCATTACCCCCTGAACCTTTGAGAAAATATCTTTAACTGCAATAATTATTTGCTGTAACGGAATCATTATATTCATTAATCTACCCATTATTTCTTTAGTAACTGACTCAAAGAAACTTCGCACCTTATCAAACATCGCTCTCACACCATTTATGGACGTTTTTATTTCTGAAATCATAGACGACATTATGTTCGTAATAAATGTAATCGGTTCTAGAGCTTCACCAGCTAGTCCCGACTGTACATTATTTAAACATTGTTGGAAATTTCGCAGAGTATATTCACTCCACGATGTTCCTTTGGGTGCATTAATAAAGCCAGCAAAGGGCATTATTTGGGGTTTGCATTTTTCCGTTTGCCAGTTGTTTCTGATTTCTTTAGCATTTATCATTACGTAACAATAACTACATAGAACCACATACACCAACGTTATTAACACAAAGGTTATTACTGAGCCTCCATATTGGTCAAAATAGGTTAGGTTTTTATAGAGATTTTCTATGTGTTTTACACTCATATAAAATAACGATTATTAAAAAAATATATAAGTTACTTAATGAAGACAATCATCATCCCAGTCCCAAAAAGATTCTGTGCCTATTACAATTCTATTGTCACTTGTAGACAAGTTACATAACCAAGTACATGTTTTGTCGCATTCTATTGCATCTGAATATTTTGACACGGGGATAAATGAATCTTTGTTTTTATCAAATATAAAATGTCCACCCGTTACAAATATATCTGATTTGTCATATCCTTTGCCTTTTATACAATAAATCACTTCGGGTTGTCGGACATTGTCTATTTGTATTATTTTATCAACTATTGAACCGTTCTCTAAAACATCACCTAACTTTATATTTTTAATTAAGACCGTTTCCCCATTTTTCAATCTCAGGGTTGTATCCGGGTCGAAACACCCACCGAGTGCTCTTATTAGTTGACCAGTTGGACCGTTCCACGCACTTTGCATGGTTTTTATTGCGCCATCCATTATGTACATAAATGTTACTAGTATGCCTATTGTCTTACCCATCAAATCTTTCATACTAATTATTATCTTTTGAAACTCTATTATAAGATTCAGAAAAATACCAAACACCGATTGAATAATAGTTGAAATAAAACTTCTTACCTTACTAAACATCGCCCTCACTACATTTACTTCATCACTGATACCCGAAATCATACCACTCATTGAGCTCGTCAAAAACGTTATTGGTTCTAAAATATATCCCATAAACCCTGACATACTATTTTGTACACAATAAGTAAAGTTGCTATTTATGTCGTCTGCCAACGGCATATACATCGGATTACACCGATATGTTTGCCAGTTGCTTTGTATTTCTTGCATCTGACTAAAATAAAATATACCCGCTATGTATATTACAAAAATAAGGTTTACATATATAAAGTATATCCAGTTTTTACCAGATGGCATATTATAGTATATTATATTTTAAAAATATATAATAGACGGAAATAGAATAATTCGAAGACTATTAAAAATATATTTTTACAGTTCGTTCCTTTAACACATTTTTTAATAACAATAGTAGTATATGCAGTCAGATGATAACTTCGCTCAAATTGATTTTGCTTATCTAAACAACAAACCCACAAGAACAAGTGATAAATCTATCGACAAACGAGAGAAACAATTTTATAGAAAACGCATTTGCTCTTTAACAAAGGAGTTGTTAATAAATGAGAATTCTTTACAGAATAGTATTGTAAATACAGAGTTTAACACATTCATAAAGAGTTGTATAAACTATTTTAAAACGTTGGATAATAGTGATATTCTTCAGGAAGAGTATAAGTTACTAGACCTCACTTCACCAACGCAGCACACTCCGATAGATGCAACAGAGTTAAATCGCAAACAAGTAGAGGCTGATGAACTAATGCTGAACATGAATCCCTCATCACATACATCAGTAGGAGTTGGAGAGGTATTTTTACCTGACTTGAAGAACATAAATTTGAGAACACGTGATTTACGAACTAAGGGTGTAATTATTCGAAAAAAGAAAAATATACAACCTATTTATGAGAGTAGCGACCAAGAAAAAAAAAGTGACTCGCCTACAGACCCGTAAAAAACGAAATACTAAAAGAAAAAAAGAAAATTGTAGTCCAAAACCTAAAGATGAAATTAATGATTACAGTTGTTATACTGACAATAGTTTATATAAACTTAGGGATAAATGGAATGAGAGACATCCAGACAATAAAATATATACAACGAAACCGTTAGAAATCCATGAAGACCTAACCCGATATTTATCAAGTGTGTGTAATAAAGAGTCTTGTTGGTTAAAGCAAACCACCCATTTCGGCAATGTTCGTGATGAGACTAACTCATTTGCACCGCCATCTCCGAAGGAGTGGAAAAAAAAACCAAATGACTGGTTATCTAGTATAGAAATTAGCGAAGTAATGCAACAGTACGAAAAAGCATATAAGTGTTTTGATTTTATTGGACCAACACCCATAGACTTCGAAAAAAAGAAGATGTATGGAGAATGTGTTTGGGATGAACTTTGTAACTTCAACCTCGAAGACCAAATCCAGTCTGGAAAAACGAAAATAGGCATTATTTTTAATACGGATACTCACGACAAACCAGGTCAGCATTGGATTTCTATGTTTGTTAATATTAAGAAGAAACAGATTTTTTACTTTGATAGTACAGGGGCTAAACCTATGAGAGAAATCACACAGTTGGTAAATAAAATAAAGAAACAGGGACTTCGATTAAAACACCCAATACAGTTTAAGTATGATAGTAGTGAAGGCGTAGAACATCAACATGGTAACACTGAATGCGGTATTTATTCCCTTTATTTTATAGTCAATATGTTAGAAGATAAGACCTCAAGTGAGTATTTGAAAACACATTTGTTAAAAGACGCATATATTTCCAAATTCCGCAAAATTTATTTTAATTAATAACTCACCGTTAATCATTCTTAAACGATTTGTATATAAAAAAGTACTCGTATATAATCATATGACATTCTTAAACGAGGATAATCTTCAGATGATATGGGATGTGTTAGTAGATGATGCATTACTCAATAACATGACTAAACCACACAAAAACAATGTACTGAATGTATTTAATAATAATGTGACCACTTTTAATAATAAAGAACCACTTAATTCCGATTTGATGACCATGAATAAAAAATATATGGTATTTATGATGACATATATTAAATCCCTTACGAATACCAAAACAAACTACACTAGCGAAGACCTACAAAATGAACGAAAAGTTAGATTTGATGAGGACCTAAATAGACATCAATACGATTTTACTAATGCCATGGGTAAACAAATCCCAAATGTACCAAATTTCAAAATGACAGCAGAAGAAGAGCCAATAAAAGAAATGGCTGAGAAAATAAAAGAAATGACTGCCCAACGAAGTTACGAAATACAAAGCATTCGTCCCAATATTTCTGATACTAATAATACTGCTAATACTAATAATGCGAATAACTTCAAAAAAATAACTATTTCCCGTAACGACGAGCTGAACGTCGAGTTAAATACCGTGTCCCTCGATGATTCAAACATATTTAATAAACTGAAAAAAACCGCGTACAATGTTGAGTTAGAAAACAAAGTGTCGTTTTTATTAGAGGAGATGATAAAAGTCAATAAGAGGGTTGACGAGTTGCATGCCTTAAAAGTAGAAGAGATAGAGAAATAATAAAGGTATATTATACACGTATGTCTAATTTTTCGCGAAAACTCAAAAAGTTTTCGAATCCTAGAACCGCCCAACGTAAAGCAACCAAATATTTAGGTAAAACCGCCAAACTTTACCCATCTAAAAACCCAAAAAAAAAATATGCTGTTTATGACTATAAACGGGATGCCTGGGTAAATTTTGGACAGATCGGTTACGAGGATTTTACTAAACATAAAGACAAACAACGACGGTTAAGGTACCTAACTAGAAGTAAAGGGATTAGAGGTAAGTGGAAAGACAATAAATATTCACCTAACAATCTTAGCATACATATTTTATGGTAACCAAAGTTCATTAAGACAATTGTAACTTAAAAAAATTATATCATGATCAATATAATGATGATGATATATGTAATTCCGTTACTTTGTGTGTCACGATTAAATAGTCACATACTAACCGTAGTAGGAAATCCGCGTAACTATTATACCCATAAATGTTGTACGGTAGTTAAAAACGCATATTTAAGGTGGTTTCTCTCTTATAAAACGCAAAAATGTAAACAAGCCGTTATAAATTTGTCAAATATAGTCAAACATAGTAAGGAACCCGTAAAAAGAGGTACACAAAGTTTGGTGTTTAACTGCATATATAAATATAACAATCTCTCGAATGACGAAATAGATTTCGTAGAATATATTATTAGCAATGCATTTTTATAACTTAACTTATACCCTTAAATTTTAATGTCCCATTAGCATCTATTGTTACAGTTCCAACTCTTAACGGGTTGTTATTGTAGTAACTGTTTAACTCATAAATCTCATATAACGTGTTACTCATCTTACGACCTATGCGTTCAATGCCGTCTATGGTTATTTTCTGACCTGTCCATTGTGTTTTTACTTTATTTGAATTGCTTATAATGTCATTCTGTTGCTTATTTAAATCGGGTACATACGAGAAGTCGTCACTACTACTCCCGTCTCCAAAATTGACACACTGTTTTGTGTCATCGTTATAAATAAAACAATCAAATGCCGTGTCTTTAACAATATTTGTAAGTTGAGACGTAAGCTTAGCCTTTAGTTCGGAAATTTCAAACAAAGTTTGGTCACTAGTAAAAGGTATTTTGGGTACCATCTTGCTTAAATCTTTGGTTTTTAGTTCTACTGCCTCGCCTGACTTTAGTTGCTGGTCAGTGAACTGCATTAAATAAACAAATACCTCTACGGTTTGCATATTGGTGGGCAGTTTGGTATGACTACAGATACGTCGTGCCCGTCCAATAACCTGTTCGGACCTAACTGGATGCCAGTAAGGCTCCATAATATGCACATATCTGGTATTTCTTAAATTTATGCCCTCAGACCCAGCTGATGTAATCATAAATACTTTAATGACTTGTCCCGTATTATTGTCGGTAGCTCTCTTGAATAATTCGGTAGAGATCGTTTCTGGAACCAAATCCCATTCTCCGTTATAAATATGTCTCAACAGTTCTTTCTCTTCAGTTGTTTCCGTTCCAGTATATAAAGCATATGTTGGTTTGTCTAAATCTTGGTCTGGAATATCGATTTTCCATTTTCCATTATCGTCCTTTTTAATCATAAATCGCGTAAAACCGTTAGCATCTAATACTAACGAGAATATACCAATGCCTTCTAATGTTCTAAATTGACTATAAAGTAGATGTAACCCTTCATGATTCACATTCTTTATATTTTCTAATATTTTTAAGAATTTGGGGCTATATGTTTGTAAAGCTTGTGGGGTAAGGTATTCGTCCGAATGGTCCTTTAACAAAGTTAATGTGTCTTGTATTCGTTTTTTGTAAGAATCTCCACCAAATTTATCTAATATTTCATCCCCTTCTATTTCTGCTTCATTTGCAGCATTCAAATCTAGTTCTTTACGTCCTTCTTTTAAAAGATCGGCATTTAAAGCGTCCTCTTTAGGCATCGGTCTGTTAGGCATGGCAAAATTACAAAATAATCGAGAAAAAATACGATAAGTCGATGAACTTGACTCATCGCTACCTGGTTTTTGTTTTTTTGGCTTTTCGGTTTTTCTCTCATCTTTCCTTGCAGACTCATAAATTTTAAACTGGGAATCGCTCATATCTATCAGGTTAATATGATAATCGACACCCACCTCCTTATTGAATTTGGGCAATAGGTTTTCCTGGGCACTTTTAAAATAAGAAGACAATCCGATTATTCGACGTTTTAATGAATCTACATTTTTTAGGCTACCCGTATTGTCGTCAATATATCTATTATAAAAATTTTCTAGATTATCTGGTAATGCCTTGTTATTACGTACAGTAATGTCCTTCTTATTAATTGTTATGCTATGACCCGTATCACTTTGCAGTAAATAAATTATTTTTGACAGAAACTCTGCGTCACTCAAATGAACATCGTTAGGCAAACTCTTAACACCCTTATAGTTTAGGTTGTCGTCTTTTTTCAAAATCTTATTCTTGAACCCGTAAGGGTTTCGTGTAATGGTCAACACTTTACTCGATGGCGAATAATCCAAATAATCATGTGTTTTCTCTTTACTCAATATGTTTTTCAATGTACTTGTGTTAATTGTGCCGGTCGACGCAATGATTAACGGGATTTCCCACGTTGGTATATATCCACGCAAGATATTAAATATTATGGCGAATTCGTTAGGATAATTTATTACCGGGGTTCCAGTTAGTAATACGATTCGCACATTACGGGCACTTAATAAATAATCGTACAATCTTGTCGCCAACGTGGTAGGTGGTTCTTCATCATGTTCCTTTTTCTTACCCTTACCCAGTTTATTGACGATTCTACTAACTAAGTTGTGGGCTTCGTCTATTATTACTACCTTGTTGTCAAACAGGTTTTCTGTATAATCCGAGGTTAGTTCTTTTAACTTACTGGTTCGTAATCCATTATAGTTAATAAATGTGTATTTTTGTTTTATCATTTCGTCTAGCTGTTTGTCTAAAGATTTTTTTTCTATATCCGTTAGGTTATCGTAGTTTGCAGGCTTGCTTATGTTAATGAACCACGCACCCTTTTGTTTACGAATATAGACTTCTGGTAAACTTAATACCGATGAAATGGTACTAACAATACTATCAATGTCTTTATTTTTTCCACTCTTTTCCGTAGAAATCCATTCCCAAAACTGATTCTTATTGTACAGTACGTCCCCTGCTTTCTTCAGTTCCTCTATATAATTTGCTCTAAGTGATGCAGGCGTCATTACTATTATCCCTTTTCCATCTTTCATACCTTCAGCTATTGCTATGCTCGAGGCTGTTTTTCCAGACCCTAGACCGTGATATAATAAAAGACCTCTGTATGGAGTATATAGATTCATATAGTCACGAACTATTTTTTGATGGGTAAGTAGGGAAAACTCTGACGACCTATTACCAATAGTATCACATGAGATTTCATCCGTATTCTTCGAGATTTCATTTTTGTAAGGGTCGAACAACGAATTTATGAAACCTACAAAGATTTCACGATTATTCATATAATATTGGTCTACTTTTACAATTATTGGATCCATCTTCTCAGGCAATCTAGCAATAAGTGTAGTATCACCGATTTTCGTCACTTGACCACTTATGTCAAGTACTGGTTCCGCTTGTACGTCTTTTTGTTTCTTGGATTTCTTTGGTTCTACACCGCCGTCCTCCCGTGCATCTTGTTGGGGTTGGCGTTTCGTTGGTTCTACACCGTCCTCCTGTGCATCTTGGTGGCGTTTACGTGGTTCTACGCCGTCCTGTTCTACATCTCTTTGGGTTTGGCGTTTTTTTGGTTGTATAGGTTCATCTTCGTCCTCGGGGTTTAAGTCACTATCGTCCTTTGGTATGTGTTGGGTTTGTTTCGTCATGTTCACTTGAATTTTTCTCAAGTTCTCTAAAACACCTCTCCTATCAAACTCCTTTTTTGAGTCGTCTACAATAATCATAGATGGCTCACTAGGGATAGGATTGGCTTGCTGACTCCCCTCCTGACTGTCCCCCCAATCAATTGGGTCAAGGTTTACTTGAACTGGTACTCTTTTGGTGGTAACAGGCTTTACCTTTAATTTCTCTAAAACATTCATATATGTTATATAATAAATATATAAAACTTTCTATCTTTTGTTTCATTTTAATACATTACTGGATAAATTGTGTTTTATATACTCAATCGTTTCATTAGAAGCAATTTGTTCGGCTTTTCTTTTTATTTTATGTTTACCGTCCCCCATAAATATCAGAACTTTTTTGTGAATGCTTACATATTCTCCTATTGATTTGAAACTTGTAAATCTAGATATGTGCAAAGCATCATGGGGATTTACATTAAAAATTTGCTGTCCTAGACATAAATATACACCCATATTAAAACCTGAGTCTGGGTCGTACCCAATTTCCAAATAATGTGGTGTTACCTTAAATTCCTTTTGTATTATAACTTGCAGGATATTCTTATAATTGTCATCGTTCTGTATAAGTGCCACCCAATCTATGTGCGTCTCAAACACATTTTCTATAAATTTTTGAGCCATTTGGAACCCTGGACCCGTTACAAACATACTTGAAAACCACTCCTTATCATCAGTTACAGTTATTTTATTGAAATCTAAAAAAAGTGCACCTATAAACGCTTCAAACAAACAACCAAGTTTCTTCAGATTCGTACGAGTTTTTTTTTCTTCTGCATGTCTAGACAATATTACCCATTTATGCAGACCCATCTCAAGAGCTACTTTACCGATTGCTTCATTTTTTACTATTGCTATTTTTTTCTCAGTCATAAACCCCTCATTCTCTTTAGGAAATCGACGATACAAATAATATTTTGTTACCGCTTCTAAAATACCATCACCTAAAAATTCCAATCGTTCATTTGACTTACTGCTAAGTGGTAAACAGTCAGGTGGACGGTCACTAATCGTAATTTGTTGTTGATGATTTTCATACGCAGGTCTCTTTGTATAAGACCTGTGAACAAATGCGCGCTGATAAAGTTCAATGTTAAATATTTCAGTCGATATGTTATATTTAGCAAGAATAGATTGAACCTCATTCAATGTAATCTTTTTATTTACCATGTTATAGGGGTTAAAAATTAATCCATCTGACGTTTTAATAACGTCCTCATCATTCATAATGCTTTTCGTAAAGTCTGTCATCGGGTTGTTATTAAGTTAAATATATAAATACCTTTAGATTCTTTACATTTAATAATATCTATCTATGGTATAAACTATGGTATATATGTCTGGTTCTAAGTCCGCACGAAACTCTCAATCCATCTGTAATAGAACTAACGTTTGTGGTGGTATGAAAAAAGCAGGGTTAGCACCCTCGTCTGGATTCTACTTTTTACAAAGCAATCCACGCTTGGCGGGGTCTGTCTTAACAATGCCCATTAATTGTGTTCCTAACACAACTGTTCAGACACAGAAATATGGTTACCGAGCTACCATCGGTGGAAACATGGGGTAAGTTTAGTACAAAAACTGATATTTCAAATTTATCTTAATTCGTGTATGATTTTAATCACACATGAACTTTTTTCTAATCTAACTGTATATATGAAAAAATGCCCACCTGGATTGATATGTATTAATAATTTTCTGTTAGGTATTATTGTTACATTAATTATATTCTGTTTCTTTGTGTTTGGCAAATTTACACAAAACATAATATTAACAAATAATGACAAAACGATTGTTGAAAATAAAGACAATCAAAATCAAGGTTATAATGGGTTTAATTTTGGATTCCCTTTTTCATTTCCGTCTTTTCCTTATAATAACTTACCAAATGATGTATTATTAAATCCATATGCACCTCCTTTGAAAGACGATAGGTATTTTACACAGCCTTTAACATTTCCATCTCGTGGCATGGTTCCTATTAATGTATCTACAAACCCTGGTGTAGTAGATACCAGTTACAGACAAGTCGGATTTATGTCTCCAGTAAATCCGACAAATGATAAAGATAAAATGATACCTTTAATGGGCAGACCTCTATATACCAATCGGGACAAATGGCAATATTATACTATGAGTGACCAACGAAATAGTATTAAGTTACCCATTATTAAAAACGGGCGAAGTTGTACAAACGAATATGGGTGCGATAGTTTGTCGACAGGTGAATCTGTTCACATAGAAGGATTACAAAATGATACTTATAAGGTAAGACTTTATGATACAGATACCATTCGATATTTACCGTTTATTTAATATACACGTCATAATTTTCTAGCCGCGTCATTTACTGCCGTAGATGGTTGCTGATTACAATATGTAGAAGTGTTTTGTTTTGGTACTATGTATCCAGATAAGTACTCTACCACAACGTCAATAGCATTATGAAACGCTTTTAATTTCGGGTTCCCACTTGGGATGTCGTCATCGCCTTTACTTGCGACGACATTTAGTTTTCTTTCGTCATCGTCATTGGAATCGGAATCGGAATCGCTCTCCTCAGTGTTTGTCGGTGTTGGAGTCTCCGTCTCATCTGGTGTTGGGGTTTCGGATTCCTCAGTATCCTCAACTGGTGTTGGGGTCTTGGATTCCTCAGTATCCTCAACTGGTGTTGGGGTCTCGGATTCCTCAGTATCCTCAGCTGGTGTTGGG
>TARA_B110000971_G_scaffold48969_1_pt1 | contig 11416 bp, 11 predicted proteins | sample TARA_B110000971 | Tara Oceans TARA_B110000971 (sample SAMEA4397842) | marine metagenome | biome: Polar Biome; feature: [SRF] surface water layer (ENVO:00010504); material: water (ENVO:00002006), including particulate matter (ENVO:01000060) such as... | depth 5 m | reverse complement strand
GATATTTTGGTGATAATTGTTGGAACAAATTTTTCTAAAAATTGATAAGGTCCAAAATTATTACAAGGACGACATATAATATAAGGAAAATTATAAGTTTTTCCATAAGATCTCAATATAATATCTATTGAAGCTTTTGAGGATGAATAAGGTGAGTTTGGTTTAAGTTTAGATTTTTCATCTAAAGGGGTAAAACTACTACCATAAACTTCATCAGTTGAAATATGAATAAATTTAAAATTACTTTTTAATTTATTTTTTTTTTTTAAAATTCTTAAAGTATCCAAAAGTACAAGTGTTGAATTAATGTTTTGACCTATAAATTTTTTTGGATTATTTATTGATCTATCAACATGTGACTCTGAAGCAAAATTTACTAAAAAATCAATTTTATTGTATTGAAAAATTTTTTTTATTGTATTTGAATTGGAAATATCTGAATTTATAAATTTATAATTTTTTTTATTGATACTCTTAAATTTTTCTGAAACAGAGCAATAGGACAACTTATCCACATTAATAACTTTATATTTTTTTGATAATAATTCACAAAAATTTGAACCAATGAAACCTGAGCCACCAGTAATTAAAAAAGATAGTTTGCTCATTATTTTACCTTTTGAATGAAACCATTAAAATTACAACTTATTAGTAATTTTTGATTAAAGTTTTTTGAATATTGATATTCTTTATGATTTTTCAAAAATCTTTGGATTGCTTTTAAAGGGTTGTTTTTTTTCCCCCAATCTCTTTTTCTTTCTTTATTCGGCTTAATATAATTTATTATTGTGTCACAAACAATTATGTACGATTTTTTATTTACCAATTTAGAATAAATCTCTAACTCACTATAAACATGTTTTTCTGTGTGGTCGGAATCTAAAATTACTAAGATTTTTTTATTTTTAGAAATTTTTTTTATTTTGTTAATAGTACTCAGTTCTATAGACGAGCCTTCAATTAAGTGAATCCTTTTTGAAATTTTTCCCTTACTTTTTATGGTTTTTTTTACATGATCAGGTATATAAATATCAATCCCGATAACTTTACCTTTATTAATTCCCTCTAAAATTGAAGCAATAAATAATGTTGTGCCACCCCAAGCCACCCCAACTTCAATTACTATATCAGGTTTAACTTCATATATTGCTTCTTGAAATCTTAATAAATCTTCTGAAAAATTAATAGACGGTTCACCAAAAAAATTATTTTGATGAATAAACATATATTTATCAGCTTTTTCAATTAATTTAATAGATTGATCAAACAAAGATTTATCTTTTTGCATGGCCAATAATTTTTTTTTTCTTAAAATATCAAATTGATTTCTTGTTAAAATTTTTTTAGGCATATTTATTTAGCTCTCTATATATTTTTTTAATATCCCCATTCTTTAAATTTGGGTAGATGGGTAAAGATATAATGTTTTTTGAAATTTTTGAAGTATTAACAAGTTTTCTACTACTACCATTTAAAGCCTTTTGTTCAAAAAGAGGTTTTTTATAATGTACCAATATTTGAATGCCTTGCTCTAAAAAAGATTTAATCAATTTTGATCTATTGATTTTGTTCAATCTTACTACAAAATGATGAAAAACATGATTATTAATCTTGTTAAATTTAGGTAGAATTAGTTTTTTTGATTTTTTTATATTTTGTAAATACTTTTTTGCTATTTTCCTTCTCTTATTATTTAAAAAAAACAATTTTTTTAACTTAATTAATAAGATTGCTGCTTGAATTTCATCTAACCTTGAATTCATACCAACAATTTTACTATCATCACGACTAGCCCAGCCATATTGTCTAATTCTTTTTGCTAAATTATAAATCTTCCTACTGTTTGTGGTAATAGCACCTCCATCTCCAATACAATTTAAATTTTTTGTAGGATAAAAACTAAAACAGCCTATATCGCCTAAATTTCCTGTATATTTATTATTTAATTTAGATCCATGTGATTGTGCACAATCTTCAATAATTTTTATCTTTGTATTTTTAATTATTTTTTTTATTGAAATAATATCTGCTGATAAACCATGCAAATGAACAACTATTATTGCTTTTGTTTTTTTTGAAATTTTAGATTGTATTGTTTTTGCAGACACATTTTGACTATCTAGGTCTAAATCAGCATAAATAATTTTTGCACCTACATTTTTAACGGCAATTGCAGTTGCTGATGCACTTATGGCGGGAATTATAACTTCGTCGCCCCTTGAAACACCCAGAGTTTTCAATGCTATAATTAAAGCATCTGTTCCACTATTTACACCCACTGCGTATTTAGATCCTATAAAATTTGAAAACTTTTTTTCGAACTTTTTTACCTCATCTCCTAAAATATATTTGCCAGATTTTATTACTTGAGATATTTTTTTTTTAATTACTTTGGAAAAAAAATTATTTTCCAATTTAGGATTTGCATTTAATATCATAATAAATCAGAGATATGAGATAACCAAATTCCACCATTTCTACTATAGTTTTTTTCTTTTTCAAAAATTTCTTTTTTATGATTCCAACCAAACAGCAATGAAACATTGGTGTTTTCTATGTTAAAGTTTTTATGGTGTTTTATTGGTATATGCATTCCTGGAGAAAATTTATCTATTTTAATAGGTGTTGTATCATATATGCAATTAATAATATCCTTGCCTATTTTACAATAATTAAGAATAGTTGTGCTTTTTGATGTTGCCGCATAACCAGAAATTTTTTTATCTTGTTCAGCAAATGAATTTAATATTTTAATTAATCTTTTTTTTGAACTCTCACAATCATCTTTAAATCTCAGATAAGTGTCAAAATTATCTAAACCTTGTTCAAACTCTTTTGATAATAGTTTTTTAAAATTATCGCTAATATTATGTTCACCTTTTCTCCCTATCACATATCTCATAGAGCCTCCATGGGTTATCTGAGGGTATGCATCTATAATTTCTAAATCAAATAATTTAGAAATTTTACCTACTGAAAGTAGTGAAAATAGATATACATGCTCATCATAAATTTGATCATATGAAGTTAATCTAATTACATCACCCAAGTAAGGTTCTTCAAAAATAAAAACACCTTTTTTATTTAACAATTCTTCAATTCCATTAAATAAATTATTTAAATCTGGAATGTGGCAAATAACATTTGCAGCATAAATAACATCTGTTTTTTTTTGATAGTTAGTTAAATTGAAAGCTAACTCATATGTAAAAAAATCATTTATAACAGATAAGTTTTTTTCTTTAGCAACTGCATACACATTTTTAGATGGTTCAATACCTAAATAATCATATTCTAATTTATTAGAAAAATTTTGCAGCATAATTCCATCATTACATCCTATTTCTATCACTTTTTTTTTTTCAGATATATTTTTTAATCGTTCTTTAATTTGGTTAGAAAAATTTTTGAAATGTGAAACCATATATTTTGATGTCCCTGAAAAGAAAGCATAATTTTCATCAAACATTTCTTCTGGATCTGGAGATTGCATCAATTGAAATAGAGACAGATTTTCGTCAAAACCAACACTCATATCATAAAATTTTTCATTTTTAAAATTTTTGGTTTCTAAAAACTTATTTGCCATAGGCATTTCCCCAAAAGACATAATAAACTTAACTTCTGATTTTGAAAAATTAGATTTCATTTAATTTAAAAAATTTTTTGTATTCTTAATGTCGATATCAATTTTATTAGACAAAATTAATCCTAACTTTTTAATTTTATTTCCATCAACTTTATAAGAAAGTTGATTCATTATTTTTGAGTGAACATAGTTAATTTTAATTTTTTTTTTAAAAATTTTTTTAATTTTATATAAAATTTCAGAAACGGTAAAATTATTAGTAACCACATTATAAACTTCATTATTAAATAAGCTTTTATTATTTATAAAAAAAACAATCGTCCTAGCTGCATCAGAAAGAGAAAGATATGGTCGATACTGATTGTATGCAGATCTCCAGACAGGAAATGGTTTATCAAATCTAGCAGCTAAACAAAACTTGTTAACAGCTGTGTGAAATCGCATACCAGAAGATGCACCCACTATTGTTCCAAACCTTAACGAAACAAAGTTGACTTCGGTTATTTTTAATAATTTTTCCTCTTTAAGTTTTATATTAGCATAAGGACTTTGAGGTTTTAAAAATTTTTCACTCAAATTTTCACTTACTAAATTGGATGATACTCCATATACACTTGTTGAAGAGATATGAATTAATTTAGATTTAAAAAACTTAGTAATTTCTAAAATTTTTTTAAAACATTCTAAATTATTATTTTCATATTCTCTTTTATTAAATAAGCTCATCTCTGCATTTGTGGTTGAGGCTAAATGAATGATAATATCTATTTTTTTAATTTTTTTTTTATATTCAAATTTTTTTAAATCTTCTAAAAAAAAAGTAAAATTTTTTTTTTTAAAATTAAAAATTGTATTTAAATTATTATTAGAGTTGGAGTCTAGACCAATTATTTTATAATTTTTTTTTTTTATTAATCTAGGTAATAAAAAAGTGCCTATGTGACCCAGACATCCTGTTATTAAAATATTCATTATTTAATCATTTTTTTAAAATTAGTAAAATTATTTATATAGTCTAATTTTTCATATTTTCTGTCTGCAAAACAAACAATAGAGGTGTTTTTTACTTCTGATGCTATTTCAACCCATACCAAAGGTTTAATATAAATACCTTTATTTAAATCAGATAAAATATAATTTTTTTTATTTAATTTTGCGTTAATTGTTTTAATTTTAATTTTTCCTGAAATACAAATAATAAATTGAGAACATCTTTTATGAGCATGTTTACCTCTTGTAATTTTACTTTTTTCAAAATTTATAAAAAAGGTTCTTTTTATAGAAAAAAGTTTAAATTTTTTATGATCTATAGTTGCTAATGTACCACGGTTATCTTTAAAATAATTAATTTTTTTTATATAAATCATCAGAAACTTCTAATACTTTATCAAAATTATGCAATTTCAAAAAGGTATATTACTAGCAGGTGGAACTGGCTCACGCCTAAAGCCCCTTACAACTTTAATTAACAAACATCTGTTAACTATTTATGATAAGCCTATGATTTTTTATTCATTATCTATCCTAATGCTTTCTAAAATAAAAGAGGTTGCAATAATAACTAATGGCGAAAGCTTACAAAATTATCAAAAATTTTTTGAAGATGGATCTTGGTTAGGAATGAAAATTAAATATATTGTTCAGAATAAACCAGGCGGTATAGCTCACACTATCAATATAAGTGAAAAATTCCTAGGAAAATCAAATTTTTGCTTAATGTTGGGGGATAATTTTTTTTATGGAGGAAATATGTCGGGGCATTTAAATGATTGTCAAAAATCGAGTGGCAAATTTAAATTATTTACATACAAGATTAAAAATCCTGATCAATTTGGAGTTTTAACAAAGAAACAAAATAATTATTTTATACATGAAAAACCAAAAAAAAATATTGGCAATGAAATTGTAACAGGGCTTTATTTTTTACCAAATAAGGCAATTTATATTAGTAAAAAAAATAAGAAGTCAAAAAGAGGTGAATTGGAAATTACAGATGTTTTAAACAAACTAATGCAAATACAGAAACCAAAGATTTATGATCTTAAAAGAGGTATTACTTGGATGGATTTAGGTAGTTTAGATTCTTTAAATAATGCTTCAGATTTCATCAGACTAATTCAGAATATCTCAAACACTAAAATTGCATGTTTAGAAGAAATTGCTCTTAAAAATAAATGGATCAAAAAACTTTGTAGAAGTAAAATGATAGATAAATACGGTAATAGCCAGTATTTTGAATACCTCTGTGAATTAAATAGCTTTTAAAATAAGCAGTAATAAATAAAATTTCCAAATAAAAATGAATTTAATTTTTGATTTATTTTTTATTTTTTTATTTTTTAAATTTAATTTTAAGAATTTATAAAAACACTTAATCTTAAATTTTTCTTCTCTGCAAATAATTGAATAGTAATCATGTAAAATAAATAATACAAATTTGTCTAAAATTACTTCACATTTAATATTATTTATTACCTCAAGGTAGTCTTTGTTAAATATATTAAGATCAATTTTTTTTGCTGAAATATTAGAACTGCTAGTATTATTAAATCCAAGATATTGATCATAAATTAAAAAGTTTTTATCAAAAATTTTAAATAATAAAAGAGTATCTAATAAATATTTTTTAATCTTTATTTTCTTAAAAATTTTAGTGATAAAATTTTTTTCATATACTGCTCCAACTGTACCACTAAGGTATAATTTTTTTTCTAAAAACATAATTATTTTATTTTTAGGAAAAATATTAATTTTCTTTTGTTTATTTCCAAATTCGGATCTTTTAATTGTGCTCCTACTTAAGTAGCTTAAATTTTGAAAATTATCTTTTCGAATAAATTCGAACATTTGACTATGTATTAGGTCATCATCAGCAATAACACAAACATATTTACCTTTAGCTTTACTTAATAAATACTTAATATTTTTAATTTCACCTTTTGGTTTTCTTTTATTATTAAAGACTTTAATTCTTTGGTGATTCTCAATTTTTAGTTTTTCTAATGGATTATCGTTACTTATGATTATTTCTATATCCTTATTAGATTCTATTTTTAATTTTTTTATTAGATTTCTTATATTATTTCTTTTAAAAAAATAGGTTATACATACAGTAAAATTTATATTCATATTATGTTCTAAAATAAATTATATCTTATAAAAATGATTAAAAACAAAAAAATTCTTATCACAGGCTTAAATAGTTCAATATCAAAGAAATTTATTTTTTTGATTAAAAAAACTATTTTAAACGCAAATATATATATTTTAACAAATAAAAAAATAAATAACTTAAAACAAAATAATATAAATATTATTTTTATAAACAAACAATATTCAGATTTATACAAATATAAAAAGATTTTAAATAGTTGTGATTATTTTTTTCATTTTGCATATCAAAATTCAGAATTATTTGCACAAGAAAATCCTTTAGAAGATTTAAAAATTAATGGTATTGGATTGCATAATATTCTTAAAGAAACACAAAATAATAAAAAATTAAAATTTATTTTTATTAGCACAGCCAGTATCTATCAAACATCAAAAAAAATTATTAATGAAATGTCTAAGATTCAGGTTTTATCTTATTACAATTTACACAAATATTATTGTGAAAGCTTAATCAAATTTTATTCAAATTTTTCTCAAAATAAATTTATTATAATTAGATTATCAAATCTTTATGGTGATTTTGATTTAACAAAAAGAGATTTTTTATTAAATTGTGTAGACAGAATTAAAAAAAATATTTCAATAAATATCTATGGCACAGGAAAATATTTAAGAGATTTTATTCATATTGATGATGTGGCTCAAGCTCTTGTTAAAATAATGAGAAAAAATTTCCACAAAAAAATAGATATCTTTAATCTGAGCTCTGGAAAATCTATAACTTTAATTGATTTGATAAAATTAATAATAAAAAAAAATAACAAAATTCGCTCAAAGTTTAAAGGAGAAATTAAATTTTCTAAGAATTCAAACAAACTTACAAAAAGAAATTTTTTATCTAATCCAAATAAATTTAGTAAAAATTTTAACTGGAGACCAAGTATAAATTTAGAGGATGGTATTGAAAAACTTATTAAAAAAATTAAATATTAACAAATTTATTTTTAAGACGATATATTCTGATAAAAAATTTTAAAGACCACATTAATCTATTTTTTAATTTAAATACAGGATCTGTTCTTTTAATCATTTCGAAATTAGAATTATCCAAAGTTTTATTATAAATAATTTTAAAATTTTTAATTTTGTTTAAATCTATATTTTCACAACGAATTTTTTTTTTAATTTTATTGCTAACTGCATAATGTTCCATATCAGGACGGTAGTCTAAACCATCATGAATAACTAAATTTTTCATAGGATTTATACTTAAGCCATTTTCATAAATTATAGTTAGATGCCACCATGTTGACCATAATCCTTTTTTTTCTAAAGCAAAATGTTCTCTATACAGATATTCATAAAACCAATGTATTTTTGAAAGGTTATTGTAATAATTTTGAATTTTTTTTTCTTTATAAATATCATATAGGCTAAAATTTCTCTTTAATTTTTTCCAAGACCTTTTCCAAGTGGCCCAGCCTATACAATCAGGCATTTTTGTAAAAAAAATATCATCTTTTTTTAATTGATTTGGAAGATAACAACTGCCTGATATTTGGAATATTTTTTCATTATCTCTAAATTTTTCCAACATGTAATCACAAAAGCTAAAAAAATCAGGAGATACAATATGATCGTCCTCTAAAACAATAATTGTATCATTTCTACTAAGAACATTATCTATTGACTTAACTATATTTTGCTGAAGCCCTAAATTTTTTTTATTAATAATTAATTCAATATTATTTTTTTTTTTTTATACATTTTTAATAATCTAATTATTTTTTGTATTTTACAATTATCCTCTTGGTTTTTAGGTCCATCTACAGAAAAATATAAATTTGAAAAATCATTATTAGACTTAAATAAATTTTCTAAAATATTTTTAGTTTTATCTATTCTATTATAAAAAATTATTAATACTGATGATTTAACTTTATATTTTATCATTTGTGCAACTAGTCTATTTTATATCCACTAGAAATGCTATTTGAGGGAAAAATTAATTCTTCTTCAAATTTATTAGTCCAATTTGATGGAATATCATAACTGTTTTTATAATAATTTAAATCATTTTTTTTAAATGGTAAAATACTTGAAAATGGCACCATAGTATTTTTCCAAACTGAAAAATAAAATAATTTAGATATATGATTTATATTGTCAAAATATTTTTTAATAGTTGCTTTATCCATTTCATGAATACAATCTATTGCTATTGTAAGATCAAAAAAATTTTTTTCTATTAAATTTAATTGATCAGGCATTATAAATGAGATATCTAATTTACTTATTTTTAAATTTAATGATTTTTTGTCCTTCTCTTTATAAATAAAACCTATTTTTTTATCTTTAAATACTTTTTTTAATCTTTCATAAGAAATATATAATGCAGGTGGTATGTCGCAAATGACATATTTAATATCTTTATTGAATGTTAAGATTGATTGACTTGTTCGTCCTGAACCAGCCCCTATTTCAAGCATATTTTTTTGTGCTGATAAATTGGCAAATCTATTTATTTTTTCATAATCAAAAATAGAATTTATTTTATCTGAGGAAATATTTGTGCCGTTTATTTCAATAAAAGGATCATTGTAACTTAAATAACCTAAATCACTTAATTTATCTAATTTATCTAAATTTTCAGTTTTTTTGACGTTTAGCCATAAAAGGTAAACCAAATTATTATACTTCATGCTTTCTATATATGATAAATTTGGTTGTTTTTTAAATAGATTTAAACTGTCTGAACTGACTTTATTTTCTATTCTATCTATTGCAGTATTTATCATCTCATCTTCAACATCGATAAAAGTAAAATAATTTTTTGCTACAGATGTTGCATAATGATTAATTTCTTTTCCACTATCTATCAACTGTTTTAAATTTTTTATATTAAGATAATTCCAATAATTCGATGTAAATTTATAATTTTTTGAATTAATGAAAAATTCAATCATCTTTGCTAATTCATGATCTGTAGAAAAATTTTTTTTATTTTTCTTCCAAAATTTTTTAAAATTATAGCTTTGGATAGAATGATAAAAATTAATAATAATTGGAGGTATAAATTGTTTAATAAATTTCTTCATTTTAATATCTCTTGATTTTAAGTAAAATTAACTCAAATATTTTAAATTTATATTCTAAAAATGAATAAATTATAGCTTTTAATATACCATTATGCTTTTTTTGAATTTGGAAAAAATCTTTGAAAGAATTTAATAAATTTGAAGAATAGCCCCCCATTAAATTATTTGACAAAACTTTATCTATATAAAAAAATTTATAATAATCTTTTGAAAGCTTAATACTTAAATCATAATCTGCTGCAACCGAATATTTATTATCAAATTTATATTTTTCAAATATTTTTTTTGAATAATACATTGCTTGATGAGATAATGAATTTGTTTTAAAAATTTTGTTAATATCACTTTTTTGAAAAAATTTTATATCATTACTTTTATAATGATTTGTATTTCCATAAAAAATATCAACATTTGGGTTATTTTCAATTTCTTTTTTTATAATTTCAAAAGTATTTTTTGGAAGCCAATCATCTGAATTCAAAAATAATATATAGTTACCGTTTGCGATATTAACTCCTTTTTCCATTGCATCATAAATACCGTTATCTTTTTCTCTTATTATTGAATAAGGATATTTGGCATTTTTTTTTATTATATCTAAAGTTAAGTCTGATGAAAAATTGTCAATAAAAATTTGCTCAAAATCTTTTATTTGATCGTTTAATGAATCTATATTTTTTTTTATGTGATTTGCTGAGTTAAAAGTTGGTGTTATTACTGAGATCAACATTTAAATCCTAGTTAAAAAATCTTCATAAGTTTTCTTTAAAGTTTTTTCAAGGTCACTAAATTTATTTAATTTTAATTTTTTTATTTTTGAAATATCTAAAGTTTTTTGTTGTACACCATTTGGCATCTTTTTTTCAAATCTTATTTTACCATTATATCCAACAATCTTACAAATTATTTGTGCTAAATTTTTGATAGTAATATCTTGTCCAGTACCAATATTAATTAATTTAAAATATCTATTATTAAATAGAATCTTACATATTATTTTAGCGCAATCATCAGCATACATAAATTCTCTTTTAGGTGTACCATCTCCCCACACTTTAACATAAGGATCTTTGTTTATTTTAGATTGATGAATTCTCTTTAACAAAGCAGGAATTACATGGGAGTTTTCACCATACTTGTCGTTAAGGCCAAATAAGTTAGTGGGCATAACACAAGAAAAATTCGAGTTATATTGTTTATTATATGCTTCACACATTTTTACACCGTGTATTTTTGTTAATGCATACCATTGATTGGTAGGCTCTAACTCTCCCTTTAGTAATTCAGATTCTTTAATAGGTGTCTTGCTATGCTTTGGATAAATACAAGAGGACCCTATAAATATTAATTTTTTAACATTATATTTATGCGATAAGGATATAATATTTGTTTGTATTTTAATATTGACTAGCATGTAATCTACGGGATAATTAGAATTATCTAAAATTCCCCCTGCTTTTGCAGCAGCAATAATTACATAATCAGGTTTGTTTTTTTTAAACCATTTTTCGACAGCATTAAAATTTTCTAAATCTAATTGCTTTCTATTTGCTAATAAAATTTTTAAATTTTTATTACTAACATAGCTAAGAATTGCCCCACCTAGCATTCCATT
>TARA_B110000971_G_scaffold24215_1_pt1 | contig 11474 bp, 11 predicted proteins | sample TARA_B110000971 | Tara Oceans TARA_B110000971 (sample SAMEA4397842) | marine metagenome | biome: Polar Biome; feature: [SRF] surface water layer (ENVO:00010504); material: water (ENVO:00002006), including particulate matter (ENVO:01000060) such as... | depth 5 m | reverse complement strand
CATTCGTACCATTCGTACCATTCGTACCATTCGTACCATTCGTACCAGCAGGACCAGCGACAGTGCTGTCTGCTCCAGCGGGTCCTTCAGGTCCAGCAGGTCCAGGGACCGTGCTGTCTAATCCGTCGGTGCCATTTGTACCATTTGTACCATTTGTACCAGCAGGTCCAGCTACAGTACTATCGGCACCGTCGGCACCGTCGGCACCGTTTGTACCAAAGGTTGCAAGCCATTGTGACTCAGTTCCACTAAACCCATTTGCTACTGCGATCTCGTAAGCAGAATCGCCAGCAAGTCCTTGCGTAAAGTAAGGCAAAGAGACCCAGTTGCTCGTGCCGTCACCCATCTTTACAAGGAGAGTGTCCGTCTCTACGCCCATCTCCCGTGAGAACAGGGTGGGGTTTGCCGACGTCCACTCAGCAGCTGTTCCGCCTCGCAGTTGAATTATTACAGGCATTAACTTCCGCCAGCTGGGGGAGTGGAGGCGTAAGTTGAGTTCGGCCTCCCGCCGTCTATGTACCCGCCGTCTATGTCAGCAAATTTTATCTTGGAGGAGCTTCGCCCATCGTGAGTGTGGTCTCCTGGTGACGCCTGGTTTGACAAAATACCCAGTGTGTGATGCTGGGCTATTGGGGACTCGTCGACATCGGAGTCACGGTGAAGAGTCTTTACTTCATCGTACGATGTGTTGCCTATGGGCTTAAAAACCATGGTATCATTCTACAGGTAAGGAGACGACAATGAGTAAATCAAAAGCAATTGGTACAAAAGCCGAAACCGCGTTGCGAAACTATCTTTTATCCACGGGGTACGCCGAGCTAGAAGCTCACAGAAATGTCCTAAAAGGATCTGATGACGAAGGCGATGTTTGGCTTCGAGAGCCCCAGCACGGGCTAATAGTCTTTGAAGTAAAAGGTGGCGCTGCTGCCAAGAATGCTTCACACGAACAAATGAAAAAATGGTTTGAAGAAGCTGAATTAGAACGAGACAATGCTGGAGGCGCTTACGGGTTTTTGGTTACTCAAAGAGCTGGCGTAGGATACCCCAGAGCTGGAGAGTGGTGGGCATACGGAACGCTTGAGTCCATGGCTTTTCTTGCCGATAGCAGCGTCTTGGAACGTGGGGCTTTTATTAGGACCACCGTTGCTGAGCTTGTTAGGCTGATTCGTGGCGAAGGATAGTTATGATATCTCGGCTGTCTTTCTTGAGCTGGGCGAAACACTCACCGCCTCCTCACGAGTCCCTAATCTGTATGACTACGTCCCGAGCGATAAGCAAGAACTCTTCCACGCAGACACTCACCTTGACCGTTTGTACATTGGCGGGAACAGATCAGGAAAAAGCCTTGGGAGCACTATTGAAGCGATTTGGTGGCTTACCCATTCGCATCCTCATCGAGACACCCCCGAGGGTCCAATACGTGGACGAATAGTAGCGGTTGACTTCCTGAACGGTGTGGATAAGATTATCCTCCCGTTGTACAAGCAGTGGCTTCCAAAGGCATACCTTATTAATGGCAGCTGGGAAGCAAGTTACTCCCGAGAGCGTCACGTGCTGACTTTGAACAACGGATCCTTTGTTGAGTTCATGTCTCAAGACCAGGACCTAGACAAGTTCGCTGGATCGTCTAGGCACTTTATACACTTCGACGAGGAGTGCCCACAGACAATTTTCAGAGAGTGTCTTGCTCGACTGGTTGATACTAACGGTGTCTGGTGGATGTCACAGACTCCAGTTGAAGGCATGGAGTGGATTTACGATGAGATCTACGTACCAGCCCTGGAAGGCAAGAAAGATATTGGCATTACCCAAGCGCAGATCACCGATAACCCATCTCTCAGCACCGAGGCCATCAATAGATTCCTTGACATGCTACCACCCGAAGAAAGAGAGATTAGATCCAAGGGGCAATACGTGCATCTTGGTGGGTCGGTCTTCCCAGACTTCTCTCCACTTACACATTGTCTACCCAAAGAAGACTTTACCCCAACACCTGATCACAGGATTATTCGGACGATGGATTCTGGTTATACCAATCCAACAGTTTGGCTGTGGCTTGCCGTTGCCACCGACGGCACGATTACAGTTTTTAAAGAACATTACGCATCTAAGAAAACGGTTGAGGAGCACGCCGTCATTGTCAATCGGATCACTAAAGAGATTGAAAAAGAATACGGCTGTGAAGTTTGGCTTACTACTGGTGATCCTGCAATCAAGCAAACAAAAGAACAAACAGGAACCAGCATCCTTCAGGAGTACCAGAAGCACGGGATCTACATTTCGGTAGATACCATTCCTAGAGACAGAAGAATTGGGCTCGAAAAGATACAGCAGTACCTAAGACAGAACCCAAAAACGAAGAGACCATTCTTAATGTTCACCGAAGAAACTCCAAATTTAATTGCAGAAATGCCGAAATTGAAGTGGAAAAAGTGGGCATCTGCTAAAGTAGCTGAGCAGCATAATAGACAAGAAGATATCCGAGACAAGGACAACCATTGCTACGACGCATTGAAATACGCCATGACTTTCATGGATGATCTAACGCCTGAGCAGCTGGCTGGCCAAGACAAAAGGGACTCATTTCACAGAGAGTTCTCTGAGAGGTTCTCACCAGTCACACCTCTTGCTGACTATGACGATCAAGACTCTTGGGGCTCAGGCTGGAGCGCCCCTGGTTCAACACTAAACCTGGAAGGTTAAAATGAATAAGTTCAAAGCATCATTTAGATTCTACGAAGGCGCTGCACCGTTCCCAGGAACGTGTCTTCGCTGCGGAACTACAAGCAAGCTATGGCAGCTCGGAGAGATCCCAGCTACAAACATGGCGTGCTACTACTGCGATCGTTGCTTAGTTGAGATTGCATCATTCGCGGGGATGGTTACAGGCGAGTCCTTCGCGGTATTGAATGAAGTAAAAACCGAACGTATTGACATGTTGGAAGCACAGCTTTCAGCTGCACCAGTACTACTAAAGGAGCTATCAAATAATGTCAACAGTATTCTTAGTGACTTCGCTGCTTCTATGGCTCACGTCGCTAGCAGCGCTCTACCTACTAACATCAAAGCTGATCAGGCCAACGCTACAGTCCCTTCAGCTGACAATGGAACTACAGCTCAAGCAGGACAAGGAACGGGGCAGGGCTCTAAGCCAAGCTCTAAATCTTCTGGCAAGTAAAGACCCGATAGCGTATCAGATGATTCAGGCTGCCACGCCTGAGCCTATGGAAAATAAAGGGTATAATGGGCCGTACATGTCTGGCGAAGAATACGAACAGTTATTGCAAGAGCAAAGTCGGCAAGATGCGCTCTGGAAAGATGCAGGTCTAAACGATGGCGATGAATGAGAATGGTACAGAGCAAGCCTCTGAAGACGCTTCCATGTACGAAAAAGACACGGGTGAAGCTCCCAATGAGATGCTTGGCGATGACGTTCTTAACAAGTTCAAGAAACAGGACAAAGCAAAGAAGCTAGTTGCCTGGGTAAAAGATGAGTACAGCAAGTGCAGAAGTGCCCGTCGAAGTGAAGAGAATGATTGGTACTTGCAGCTGGCTTTTTACAACGGTTACCAGTACCACGATTGGCGAACACTTTCAGGCAAGCAGGGTCTTGCAGAAGAGGCCAATCCTTCTAACCTCCCACGCATTACTGTTAACCGTATTGAGCCAATCATCCGAACAGAGATTGCAAAGACAACTGCTCAGAAGCCATCGGCGTCTGTAGTCCCAGCATCTAATGATGAGGAAGACCTGTTGGCAGCTTCGGCTGGCGAGCAAGTCTGGCAGTCAATTTACGACAGCAACACTTTCCAGACTGAGATCCTGCAGAAGACAGAGTTCTGGCGTGCCGTGACTGGAAATGGATTCATTAAGTGCTTCTGGGATCCAAGCGTTAAGCACTACGAAATGCAAAAGAGCGAAGACCCTATGACGGGTCAGCAAGTCTCACAGCGTGTAGTTTCGGCAATGGGTGACGTTAGGTTTGAGACCATCTCGCCTTTCCATCTTTACGTGCCTGACCTAGCTCAGGAGGACCTGCAAAAGCAGCCTTACGTATTAAACGTGTATACAAAGAGCGAAGAGTACATTAAGCAGAACTTCGGCAACGTGCTACCTAAGGACTTCACTCCTGCAAAGGTCTCGTCCAGCGAGATCCAGGATGCGTCCCTAATGGATCTTCGTGGCGTCGACAGCGCAAAGCCAGACAGTGTTTTGGTTATTGAGATGTGGATCAAGCCAGGTAGCAGCAGCAAGATTCCTAACGGTGGACTAATCACAATTGTCGACACTGAGATCGTTCAGTTCGCTGAGAAGGGCATTCCTTACCACCACGGAGAGTACCCATTCTCTCACCTCTCAGGAATCCAAAACGGTAAGTTCTACCGTCGCTCAGTTATCAAGAGCTTGATTCCGTTGCAGCGTGAGTACAACCGTACCCGCTCTCAGATCGTTCACGCAAAGAACTTGATGGCTAAGCCTCAGATGATGTATGACGAGGGCTCAGTTGACCCACGTAAGATTACCGCCCGAGCAGGTATCTGGATTCCAATTCGACCTGGATTCTCTAGGCCAACCCCAGTGCCAATTCAGCCACTGCCTAACTACGTGCTACAGGAGATTCAGCAGCTTCACACGGACTTCGAGGACATCTCTGGGCAGCACCAGGTTTCCCGTGGTGAGTCTGGTGGACTAACTGCAGCTACAGCTATCGCTTATCTTGGTGAGCGTGACGATGCCTACCTAACTACAATCTTTAGCAGCATCGAAGCTGGCGTAGAGAAGATGGCAAAGCAGTCGCTATCACTCTTCGTACAGTATGTAGAGAGTGCACGCCTAATCAAGATCACAGGAGCAGATGGGTCATTCGACGCAATGATGCTTTCTGGTTCTGACATCGCTTCAGGAACAGACATTAGAGTCGAGTCTGGCTCAGCCCTGCCTACAAGCAAGTCTGCACGTCAAGCTCTTGTAACCGAATGGATGAAGATGGGATTCATCCCTCCTGAGGATGGTCTACGTATCCTTGAGATGGGAATGCTAAAGCAGTACTACAACACCATTAAGATCGATGAAAACGCATCTCAGCGTGAGAACCTCATGATGAAGAAAATCACCGAAGAGATGTTGCAAGAGCTTGAGCAGACTTGGTCCGAGGGCGCTGCAAACGGCGATCAGGATAAAGTTGACCCTATGTCAGGTGTCCCATTGCAGGTTCCTCCAATGGTCAGCGTTAACGCTTGGGATAACCACGCGGTACACGTTGAGATTCACAACCGTTTCCGTAAGAGTCAGGCATACCAGCTCTTATCTGACGTAGTAAAAGCAGAGTTCCAGAAGCACATCTCTATGCATGAGCAAGCTTTACAAGAGCAAATGATGCAGCAGCAGATGATGCAGATGGCGCAAGACCCCCAGCAGCTAGAAACGGGAGCAAAAGATGCCCCTGATCAAGCTGGGATCACGGACCAGCAATTAGGATAGGAGACGCATGTCCGAAGAAATAAACATCAACCCTGAGGTTGAAGAAGAAATACAAGATACTGGTTCAGGTGAAACAGGAGCGCCAGACGCAGAGGTTGCAGCACCGCCTCAAGCTGAGGACAAAGTACACCCAGCGTATGAGAAGCTGCTTTCTGAGCTTCCAGCTGCTTGGCACGATAAGGTAATCCCGCACCTACAGGAGCAGGACAAGAACTTCCAGCAGCAGCTAGAGAAGTACACCCCTCTAAAAGAGTTCTTGGACTACGACCCAAATCAGCTAAGGGATAGCCTGAAGCTGGCTGACGTCGCAGTCAACGACCCAGTTTCTCTCTACAGAAACTTGGCTGAGCACCTACGTAGCCAGGGCCTAATTGACGAAGCGCAAGCAGCAGATGAAGTTGCTGACGAAGCTGAGGAAGCAGATGACAGCGACTACGAAATGGATCCTGCTATCAAAAAGGAGTTCGACCGTAGAGACGCCCAATTTAATCAGCAAGAAGAGTACATCCAGAGCATCGAGTACCAAAAAGAAGTTGACCGCGAGACTGTTATCTTAGATCAGCAGATCACGGAAATGACTAACAAGTACGACATCCCAGGACCGACAGTAGATCGCATTCTTAGGCTAATGGAAGTTCAGCTTGAGCGTGGTGAAGACGCAACCGTGTACACCGCTGCACGTGAGCTTGCAGAAATCACTGGCGTAAAGTACGCAGTACGTGGCGATCTTCCAAGAGAAGGTGCACCATTTATAGTTGGTAACGGCGGTGGCGCTGGAATCCCCTCAGAAGCCATGACCGTGCCTAAGGACGAAAAAGGCAAAAAAGCAATGCTAGAGCAAATGTTTCAGGCTCAGCTAAAGGGTACTGCAAACAGTTTGTAGTAGACACTAGAAGATCCCTAGCCTTGTACTTTAGGCTAGGGATTTTCTAATGTATGGTATCCTAGACAAGTCATAAGTACAGCCACTATCTGGTGGTCAGGGCGTTGACGATGTAAAAAACCCCATTTTCTATATTAGGAGTCTTACTCATGGCAGGACAGTCAATTCTGACTTTTGCTTCCGAGGCTATTAAGCTTGTGTATGGCGATCTTCACGAGCAGCTAAGGGATAAGAACCCTGCGCTGCAAATGATTGAATCATCGTCAGCAAACATCACTCGCAATGGCAAAGAAGTAATTTTCGACACTCACATCGGACGTAACCAAGGTATTGGTGCACGTGGCGTTCGTGAGAAGCTACCAACCGCAGGCGCTCAGAAGTACAAGCAGGCACACCTCTACCTAACAAACCTTTACGGTGCAATTGAAGTAGATGGCCAGCTATTCGAGCAGGCTGCAGAAGATTACCAGGCATTTATCAACGTTGTAGACATGGAAATCCAGGGTCTAAAGCGCGATCTAGCAGTTGACCTAAACCGTCAGGTTTACGGCGACGGCACAGGAACTATCGCCACCGTTGTATCTGTATCTGGCCAGGACATCACCGTTGACTCTACCCACTGGGTACAGGAAGGTATGATCCTTGTTGGAATCGACGTAGGAACCTCAGCTACTTCCGATTCAGGTAACGAACTAACCGTTGTTGGAATCAACGAGACCACTAAGGTTGTTACCGTTACTGGTACAATCTCAGCTCTTGCTGGTGCCGATGTTCTAGTTCGCGGATCAAACAACGCTAACTCGTACAACAAAGAGTGGAATGGACTTGCTGCCATCGTTGGCGCAGGCGAGCTACACGGGATCGATTCAGCTGACTACGCAACTTGGCAGTCAACTGTTACCGACATCTCGTCTGGCGGAACTCCAGGTACTCTAACCGAGCTCGCTCTTATCAACCTCGTTCAGGGTGTTGACAAGAAGGGTGGAGATGTTGACGTCATGCTAGCAAGCCCAGGTGTGTTCAACGCATACTGGAACCTACTACAGGGCCTACGTCAGTTCACCAACGGTGCTACCTTGACTGGTGGACAGCGTGCATTCAGCTTCGACGCATTGGGTAAGCCAATCAAGTTCGTATCTGACTACGCTGCTCCTGAGAACACCCTCTTCGCTCTATCGAGCAAAGAGATCGTTCTTAACCGCAAGAAGGACTGGTCATGGATGGACCGCGATGGTTCAATGTGGTCACGTGTCGCTGACACTGACGCATACGAAGCTCGCTACTTCCAGTACAGCCAACTAGGTACATACCGTAGAAATGCTCACGCAAAACTAACGGGTATCGCCGAGCTGTAAAAAGAAGCGAAAAAACTCCCGCTGGGCCAGGGCCGTCTCACCTGGTCCAGCGGGTTTTTTCTTACTATACTTAAAGAAAAAAGGAGACTCAATGCCATACATTGAATTTGATAAGATCGACGGACTCTACACAGAGAAGCAGCGCCGAGTAGCTGCCGTAATAAAAGACATTTTTCCTACTGTCAGGCTTACTAAGCTAGACAGCCTGCACCCAGCATACGATCCCAATAGCCCCTTTGCGCTTATTGACGAGCCTCACATGCTGCCCCCTTACATCATTAGAACACTTGTGGAATCTGAAATTGATCACAGAATAGTCGCTTGGTTGATCGACAATAACAGCTCAGATCCCGACGCAAAAACAAATAAACTTGACATTTTAGAGATGGCTAACAAGGCAGTTGAAGCCAAACGTGAGGTAGAATGGATGGAAGAGCGGAAGGATGTCATGGGTTCAATCATGAAATCCAAGAAAAATAGTTACACCCATGATGGAACTACGCTTAGGAAATAATGCCAGCAGAGATCTTCTCAAAAACAGCACTCGATGTTGTCCAGCGGGTAAAGACCCAGTTTGGCGACAACTCAGGGGCTCAGCTTACTGACGATGTAGTCTTTCGATGGATTAATGACGGTCAGCAGGAGATTGTAAACTCTAACCCAATTCTCAAAGACGTAAAAACCTCTGACATTGTTGCGGGTCAGGCCGAATACACGTTCCCTACAGACAGAGTTCAGTACATCGAAGCCATCTACGTGGACGGCAGGCCAATAAAAAACCTTTCGCCACAGGGCTTTAGAGATTTCATTCTTGCCGATGACCCCTCAAGGGACGCAAAATCAAAGTACCCAGATTGCTGGTACGAGCGTGCTGGCGTAATTACCTTTTACCCAACACCTGAGAACAGCTTTCTTGGGGGCCTAAAGCTTGAGTACGTCAAGCAGCCAACTGCTGTCACAGACTCGAATAGCCCTCTAGGTATCCCAGATCGCTACATGAACAACCTTGTAGATTACTGCATGATGCAAGCGCTAGAGTATGACGAAAACTACGCAGCAGCAGGCATGAAGATGTCCCAGTTTAGAGACGGACTAGACAGGCTCAGCTACAAGGAGAACATCTCACAGAGTGATAAGTATTCTTCCGTCAACCCAGATCCATTAGACTATGTCTGATACAGTAAGGCAGCGGTCAGCTGAGCTAGGCGACTTCTCGGGTGGGCTAAACAACTTCTGGGACGAATCGGTTATTGCAGATAATGAACTGCCATTCCTTCAGAACCTAGCGTTTACGCCTAAGGGTGCTCTAACTTCTCGCCCTCCAATCTGGCCAGATCCTGTAGCAACTTTTCCAGAAGCCAACGTTCACTTTGACATGTTGGGGTTCTACGTCTCTGAGGCTGGTACTCGTTATGGCGTCTACACTTCGCCTACTAAAACTTACACGTTTGACTTAGGTACAACATGGGTTGAAATTTGGGACCACAAGGCTTCTGACTTTGTTCAGTTTCAAAGCTTTCTTATCATGTCTCGCTACGATGGAGCGGGTGCATACTGGGGGCCTGCTGGAGCTGAGACCTGGAATGGTAACGCTTGGGTAACAGGACTTGCTACTGAAACTCTGGCTACACTCCCCGCAGCTGCTGGCCTTGAGCTCCACCAGGAAAGACTCTTTGCCTTTGGTCCTCAGGGTACAGCAACTCAGTCCATTATGTACTGGTCAAACATCACAGGTGAAGTTGACGGATCCCCTGAGCAGGACTGGAGATACTGGAACGTAGCCACAGCATTCTCGTCAGTAAACAGCGGTGACGGCCAATGGATAACTGGTCTTGTAGCTGGATACAACGATCTAACAGTCTTTAGAAACGATTCTACCTATCGCTACACCTTTTCTTCTCTCCCAGAAGAGGGAACAATGGCAAAGGTCCAAGAGGGCATCGGTGCTGAAAGCCAGCAGTGTATTGTTCGGTATGAAAACGCCGTAATCGTTCTCTCTGGTGAGCAAGTCTACAGCTACTACAACGGCGTATTCCAGAGCTTAAATGACCAGAAAGTTCGCTTAGAATCCACGGTAGCACCAGAAACACTTTCAGTGCCTTATGCGGTTTCTGTTCTCGGCGCTCGCTTAATTGTGTTTTACTCTGGCAGCATCTTTGTATTACAGATGAAGACTGGCACTTGGTCAACGTGGGTGACGGATACTGGATTTGTTTATTGCAGGAGCCTTGTCGGCGTGGCTGACTCAATAGAAAAAGCAATTAAAGGCTTTGGAATCTCAAACAAAGCAATTACTGGCGATCAAAGCATTTACCGTATTAGCGACCACCTAAGCGTTACCGATGGTGCCGAAAACATGGTTTGCTCAATTAGGACAAAGATCTACGATTTCAAGACCCCCAACGAATGGAAAAGACTTTACTGGTGGGCTGCTGAGGTTATGGCGGTAGGCTATGTAACCGCAAAAGTGTTCCCAGTATCAATTGAAACAATGACATCGTCCACCTGGGACTGGATGGGTACCTTTACTTGGCCAGAGCTTGAGGCTGCAGTTGAGTTTGGCTTCGACAACCCAGCACCTTATCCATTCAACGTCACGACAACTGCAGAGTTTAATTGGAACAAGCCTGAGCGACTAAACCTTAAGTTGGACCATGCTCTTCGCTTTCGTCGGGTATACTTTGAGATATACATTTCAACAGACGGTACGGCGTCTACAGCCCCAGCCCAGATCTTTAGCCTCACACCGATGATCGGGACGAAGGCATCGAGTTCGGAAAGAGTTAGCTAATGGCAGGCGCCGAGCGTGGAGTACTAGGTACCCCCGAGTTTAACCCCTTTGCAGCAGGTGCTCGCAAGTACGGGATGGGTCGCCTTAACCCAACTTCAGGAGCCGTTGACCCTACTGGCTACGCAACTCGCGACCTAAAACGAAAAGCAAAAATGAATGCACTTGCAGCCAAGACAAAAGCTTCGGCAACTGGTAGCTACGCAAGTCCTAACTATTTGAGGTCCCTATAATGGCTCAAGACTTTTCAAAAATTACAAACGGAGACCAACTGCTTCAGGCTGTTCTGGCTGCCGAAAAGAGCGGTGATTCCGACCTAAGGGAAAGCCTGTTCCGCTATGGCGCTGGTGGCAACGTGTCTGGACTGTACTCAAACGGACAAGAAGTTACAAAAGAGAACCGATACTCGGTCAACCAAGGTGGGCAACAAGTAGCCTACAACGACGCATTTGAGGCACCTGTATCATCAGCAGCGCCACCGCTTTCTGGCAACATGGCAGTTGATCAGGCAAACATTCTTAGCAACATTCTAAACAGCCCTCTTTATACAGAAGAGCTAAAGTACAACTATCTTGAAACTTACCTACCTGGCCTAACAAAGGCTAACTTTGACATCAACACGGCAAAAGCTGTGGAGCTCGAGAACGACGTTATGCGTCGCCAGTACCAGGCTGAGGCAATTAGAAGCGTTGCAGGCGACTACGCATCTCGCGGAATGAGAACTCCAGAGATGGTAAACAGAGGCTTCGCTCCAATTCAGCAGGACGTCGAGCAAGACCGTACTGCTGCTGGCCGAAACATAACTGGCCTAGAGGGCCAAAAAGAACTTCTGTACGGAGCTGGTGCTCTTGACGGAGAAACATTCATGACCGATCCAACTAAGTTCGGATCAGTTGGCCAGCTGGCAAGACAGAGCGCTGTAAAGAGCCTTACTCAGCTTCCTAAGCAGTATGGGCTAGATCAAGTA
>TARA_B110000971_G_C20039698_1_pt1 | contig 11529 bp, 12 predicted proteins | sample TARA_B110000971 | Tara Oceans TARA_B110000971 (sample SAMEA4397842) | marine metagenome | biome: Polar Biome; feature: [SRF] surface water layer (ENVO:00010504); material: water (ENVO:00002006), including particulate matter (ENVO:01000060) such as... | depth 5 m | reverse complement strand
TTGGTTTTTAAATTACTTACATCAATTCAAAAAAATTGATCATATAGTTGAGGTTAAAAACCTTACAACTGAAGAAATGAATAGTCAAATAGAGTTAATAAAATTTAATTTTTAACAATGAAAAACTTCATTCCTGTATATCAACCCTATCTTGGAGAAGAAGAAAAATTAAATGTAAATGACTGTCTTGATTCTTCTTGGATTTCGAGTAAAGGAAAATATATAGATACATTTGAAAAAAGAACTAAAGACTATATTGGAGCAAATTATGCCTCTACAGTTTCAAACGGAACGGTTGCTCTTCATACTGCATTATTAGCTGCTGGAATTAGTAAAGGAGATGAGATTATTACTCCAAACTTTACATATGTTGCTTCTACAAATTCTATTCTAATGGTTGGCGCAAAGCCTGTTTTTGTTGAAATAGATAAAGAGACATGGAATATAGACACGGATTTAATTGAATCCAAAATATCAATTAAGACTAAAGCTATATTGGTTACTAACGTTTATGGATTTCCTTGTAATTTTCAAAAGCTTCATGAAATTTGCAGCAAACATAACCTCATTTTAATAGAAGATGCTGCCGAATCTTTTGGAGCAGAATATGAAGGTCAAAAATCGGGCTCTTTAGCTGATATATCAACATTTTCTTTTTTTGGAAATAAAACAATAACGACAGGAGAAGGAGGTATGATTTTAACAAAATCGGCTGAAATATTCTCTAAAATAGAGCAGTTAAAAAACCAAGGCAATTCTAAGACAAAAAGATATTATCATGAAGTTTTAGGATATAACTATAGAATGACAAATGTTCAGGCTGCAATAGGTTGTGCTCAGCTTGATAAAATTGAACTTATTTTAAAATTGAAAAAGGATGTAGATCAATTTTATAGATCTAAATTAAACGATGTTGCAACTTTCCAAAAAGCGGAAAAAAACAGTACATCCTCTTTTTGGATGAGCTCAATACTTTTTGAAAGCGAAAAATTAAAAACCCGTATTGAACGACAATTAGAGAAAAGTAATGTCGAATCAAGGCCTTTGTTTTTTCCAATCGATGAATTACCATTTTATCAAAAATCAGACACTTGTCACTTAGCAAAAAGACTTCACTCTAGGGGATTAATCTTGCCAAGTTTTCCAGGTTTAACAACAGAACAATTAGAATATATAGTTAAAATAATTATAGAAAATGCATAAAAAAAGAGCATTAATAACAGGCGTAGCAGGGCAAGACGGGAGTTATTTGTCAGAATTTCTATTAGGAAAAGGATACGAAGTTCACGGAATCCTAAGAAGATCTAGCCTTGAAGTTAAAGGAAGAATTAGCCATTTGTATGATGGGCCAGAAAAAAATGATGATTTTTATATCCATTATGGAGATGTTACAGATCCTATAAATGTTAATAGCATAATATTAAAAACACAACCAGACGAAATATATAATTTAGCTGCTCAAAGTCATGTTCGTGTTTCCTTTGATATTCCAAATTATACAGCAAAAACGGATGCACTCGGAACACTTAATATTTTAGAATCGATTCGACAGAATGGTCTCGAAAAAAAATGTAAGTTCTATCAGGCCTCTACGAGTGAATTATTTGGTAAGGTTCACGAATCACCACAATCAGAAACTACCCCTTTTTATCCGAGAAGTCCTTATGCTACTGCGAAATTATATGCATACTGGGCAACTATTAATTATAGAGAGGCCTATGGCATTTTTGGGTCTAATGGTATTTTATTTAATCATGAAAGCCCAAGAAGAGGAAATAGTTTTGTTACTAAAAAAATAGTAGAATCAATAGCTCAAATTAAAGCTGGAACAACAAAAAAATTTAAATTGGGGAATTTAGACGCCCAAAGAGACTGGGGATATGCTAAAGAGTACATAGAGGCTATGTGGTTAATGCTACAGCAAGACGAGCCTTCAGATTTGGTAATTGCAACTGGAGAAACACATACAGTTAGGGAATTTATAGAAAAAGCATTTGAAATTGCTGGGTACACTATTTACTGGGAAGGTAGCGGAACAGATGAAGTTGGTAAATGCTCTAAATCTCATGATATTTTGGTGTCTATAGACCCATATTACTTTAGACCAACAGAGGTTGAAATTTTACTTGGAGACGCATCGAAGGCGGAAAAATTATTGTGCTGGAAAGCAGAAACAAAGTTCGACGAATTAGTTAAAATAATGATGGAATTTGAGTTAGAAAAACTCAAATAAATCTATCATCAAATACAATAAGATGTCAAAAGTATTAGGAATAATACCAGCAAGAAAAGGGAGTAAAGGAATTCTTCATAAGAATTCAAAATTAATATGCGGGAAACCATTGATTGCTTGGACAATTGAAGCTGCTTTAGAATCAAATTTCATAGATGAAATTCTTGTAAGTACAGATTGTTTGACTATTAAAAATATTGCAGAAAGCTATGGCTTAAAAGTCCCTAGATTAAGGCCAGATAACTTATCTAAAGATGACACGGCTTCGAGTTCAGTTATCTTATTTGAATTAATTGATAAAAGTGAATTTGATGTTGTTTGTATGCTTCAACCAACATCACCATTAAGAACTTCAGAGGATATAAATTTTGCTTTTAAAACCTTTAATAAATTAAATGCAAATGTACTGGCTAGTGTTGTAGAAGATAAACATAGCCCCTACTGGAGTTTTCAGGTGCAAGACGAATATTTAAAGTCTGTTTTCCCATTGTACCAAATTAATAAAAGAAGACAAGATTTACCAAAAACATTTTCTCTGAATGGAGCATTATATATTGCAAATATTAACTTTTATAAGCAGGTAAAATCCTTCTTAACAGAGAAGACAATTCCATTTATAATGCCATCTAATAGGTCAATAGATATTGATGATTTAGATGATTTTAAAACAGCAGAACAAGAATTAATAAAACAACAAAGTGAGCATTAGAATTATTCCTCGATTAGACATAAAAGGGCCTAATTTAGTGAAAGGCATCCAGTTAGAAGGATTAAGAGTTCTGGGTAAACCTTCAGAATTCGCACAATTTTACTATGAAAATGGAGCTGATGAGATTCTATATATGGATGTTGTTGCAAGTCTGTATGAGAAAAACAACCTTTCGGATTTAATTAAAGAAATGGCAAGTGAAATTTTCATTCCCTTGACCGTTGGTGGAGGTATAAGAAAATTACAAGATATAAATGAAGTCCTTAGATCTGGCGCTGATAAAGTTTTAATAAATACAGCTGCTGTAAAAAATCCAGAGTTCATAAACCAAGCAATAAAAGAGTTTGGTAGCTCAACAATAGTAGTTGCAATTGAAGCAATCAAGGAGACATCAGACCAATATCTTGTTTACACGGATAATGGAAGAGAATATACTGGTATTGATGTAGTGGATTGGGCAAAAAAAGTTGAATCTTTTGGTGCAGGGGAAATTGTTATAACCTCTGTAAATAGAGAGGGAACTGGTGAGGGCTTCGATTATAATTTAATTAAAAAACTAGCAAAAAAAATAACTATTCCAATTATAGCTCATGGAGGTGCTGGCTCTAAAAACGACATTTTACAATTAGCAAAAGAAAATTTAGTTGAAGGAATTTCGATAGCCTCATTATTTCACTATGACTATATTAATAAGGATGAATATTCGTATTCAAATGAGCAAGAAGGGAATACGGATTTTTTACAAAAAATAATAATAAATAAAAACCTAGCACCGATCAATATTAAAAATTTAAAATTATTTTTGAATGAAAATGGAATAGATATAAGAAGCTAGCAATGCAAAACACAAAACCAAAAATAGCTATTGTTGATTACGGGATTAACAATTTATTTAGCATTGAAAAGGCATTATCCAAAGTTGGTTGTGAGGCTTTCATTACTGTTGATAAAAACGAAATTCTCAATGCAGACGGATTAGTTTTACCTGGAGTGGGTGCTTTTAATAAAGCAATGAAATATTTGGATGATAATGACTTAACAGCTACCCTAAAAGAATATGCTAATTCTGAAAAGTATATTCTAGGAATTTGTTTGGGAATGCAATTACTTATGGAAACTTCAGAAGAATTTGGAACCCATAATGGATTGGGTCTTATTGAAGGCTCTTGCAAAAAGTTTGATTCGGCTAATTTAAAAGTACCCAACATAAACTGGATTGGAATTGAAGACACTAAAGGGTTTGATTTAAAATCTCCCTTAAATTCTATAACTTCAGGAGAAGAAATGTATTTTATACATTCTTATTATGTAGTTCCGAATGATGTAAAAGCAACCATTGCTACTTCAAATTACAATGGTTTTGAGTTTTGTTCGGCAATTCAATCAAATAAAGTGATAGGGGTTCAATTCCATCCCGAGAAAAGCTCAATAAAAGGAATAGAAATATTAAACAATTTTAAAAATCTAGTATTAAATGATAGAAAATAAAAACACAAAAGAGAGGTATAACTTACCAGATGAAGTCAAGTTTTGTAGGAAGTGTATAATTTCTAATCAAAGACCAAGAATTACTTTTGATGAACATGGTGTCTGCTCTGCATGTAATTTTGCAGAAATGAAAAAGAATAAATTTGATTGGGGAAAAAGAGAATCTGAACTAGTTAAATTGTTAGATAAACACAGACGAAACGACGGAAGATATGATGTTGTAGTACCATGTAGCGGGGGAAAAGATGCAGCTTATATAGCCCACGAGTTAAAGCATAAATATAATATGAACCCCTTAACGGTGACTTGGGCTCCTCACATTTATACTGATATAGGATTCCAAAACTTACATAATATGATTCGGGTAGGAGATTTAGCAAATGTTCTATTTACCCCTCCAGGGAAAGTTCATAGGAATTTAACTAAATTATCATTTGAGATAATGGGAGATCCGTTTCAACCTTTTATTTATGGACAGTATAATTATCCTCTTCACGCTTCTGTGATGTATGACATTCCATTAATAATGTATGGTGAAAACGGTGAGGTTGAATATGGTGGAGATATGAAGAATGCTTATAAGCCTACAAGGGATTATAAAGGAGATCAAAAAAAACATTATTTCTCTAATATTGCACCTGATGATTTCACTAAATATGGAATTAAAAAAGAAGACCTAGAACCATATCTTCCGCCAGACAAAAAAAAATTAGACGATTTAAATGCCGAGATTCATTTTTATGGATATTATAAAAAATGGATACCACAGGAAAACTATTATTATTGTGTCGAAAACACTGGTTTCAAGCCAAACCCTGTAAGGTCTGAAGGAACCTATTCGAAGTATGCGTCTCTTGACGATCAATTAGATGGTTTTCACTACTATCTTGCTTATATTAAATTTGGGTTAGGAAGATGTGTATCTGATTCTGCTCATGAAATTAGAGATGGTCATTTGACAAGAGAAGATGGAATTCAACTTGTTAGAAAATTTGATGGAGAATTTCCAGAAAAATATTTCAAAACTTTTTTAGAATACTGTGAAATTGATGAAAAATATTTTCATGAAGTAATTGATAGCTGGCGATCTGAACACCTGTGGGAAAAAGATTTCTCAAATCAATGGCAGCTGAAAAATACGGTTTTTGAAAAATAAATCTAAAAAAAAGGCTTGATCGAAATGAATTCCAAAGAGTTACTAACATTAGAGGACAACACTAAAATCTTAGACTATAGGTTTAATGATAATAACATACCAATGTATTTGATGATTAGGCATTATTTATTACAAACTTTTGTGAATAATGAATTTAGTTTAACTGACTATTCACCTAAACAGAAGATTAAACTAGTCGATATTATTCCATTCCTTTTTAACACTCTAACTAAAAATCTATATCGATCTCCGAAGAAAGATATTTATATATTCAGCCCGGATGTTCAGTATAAGAAAGTAAATAGTCATTATGTAAATAAGCTTTATGATTTTTTTATAGACAGTTATCCAGATCAAACTCAAATCGTAGTAAAATCATTCGTATATAAAAAACAGTCTCCAAAAAACAGAGTAGTTTATTTCGATTTCATAATAAAGTTGGTTAGTAGTTTATGTGGAAAATTCACCTCAATTAAGAAGAAGGACAAGGAGACTATAAGACAGTTTTTGATCTTCTTAAAAGAGTATTCTCCTTATAAAATTGAGGAAGAGACATTGAGTGTAATAGAAAAGACTTTAAAATCAAATGCTAAACAATTAAAGTATTATCAGTACTTAAATCACCAGTTTTTAAAACTAAAAAAGCCTAAATTAATATTAGTAGAAGATGCACACTATTTAAACGAGCCAATTTCAATAATAATGGCTGCCAAAAAACTCAACATAAAGGTTGGTGAAATTCAACATGGCTATATTGGTCCATCACATCGAGCCTATAATTTTTCAGAAAAATTACAGCCTTTAATCAAGGAGTATCTTCCAGATTACTTTTTGTCATTTGGTAAGTTTTGGAATGATTCTATAAATATTCCTGCCAAAAAAATACCTATTGGAAATCCTGAATTATTAAAAAACAAAACTCTTTATAAGAATAAAAACCAGCAAAAAAAACAAATTCTTTTTATTTCTGGAGGAACAGTCTTCAATAAGCTTATTGAATTAATTTCAGGAGCATATAATGAATTAAATTGTGATGGGTACAAAATTATTTTAAGACCACACCCTTTAGAAAGGTCGGAAATAGAAAACAGATATAGTTTACTTATTAAAATGGGAGTTCAAATAGATCAAGGAAACTTATTTGATTCTTTAAGTTCTTCTGAAATTATTGTTTCAATGGAAGTTACTACTGTTTTGTATGAATCCATTTGCTTTACAAATAAAATTTATCTGGAGGATTCAAAGTATAGCTCTTTTTACGAACAAAACCATGTGTTTATTAAGTTTATAAATTCAAATGATTTAGTAGAATCTATTAAAAGTAAAGCTGAAGTTGACCTTAATCTAGATGATTTTTGGGATTCAAATTACACCAATAATTATAAGAATTTTATAGAATCTATAATGGCATGATAACAATAATTGATTATGGTCTTGGAAATTTAGAGTCTATAGCAAACATGCTAAAAAAACTTGGGCAAACTAGTTTAATAAGCAGTCGTAAGGAAGACATTCTTAATGCAACAAAATTGATATTACCTGGAGTTGGATCATTTGATACAGGAATGAACAACCTTAAAGAAAGAGGTTTTATTGAGATTTTGAATAAAAGAGTGATAGAAGATAAAACACCAATTCTTGGAATTTGTTTAGGAATGCAACTATTAACTAATTCAAGTGAAGAAGGAATAGAAGAAGGTCTCGGATGGATCGAAGGACAATCTTTGAAATTTGTATATGATCATCTTAAGGTTCCTCATATGGGTTGGAATTCTATTGAAATTCATAAAGAAAGCCCTTTATTTGAATCAACTAAAAAGCACAGAAAATATTATTTTGTTCATAGCTACCATGTTCATTGTAAACATGAGAGAGATATTTTAGCAACTTCAGAATATGGAATTGATTTCAATTCTATGGTTAAAAAAAATAATATTTATGGAGCACAATTTCATCCAGAAAAAAGCCATAAATATGGTATGGAAATTTTAAATCAGTACGCAAAAATTGTATAATGTTACAGACAAGAGTAATTCCGATTCTGCTAATTAAAGATGGAGGACTTTACAAAGGTGTTAAATTCAAAAAGCACAAATATGTAGGTGACCCTATAAATACCGTTAAGATATTTAACGATAAAGAAGTCGATGAACTCGTTATAATTGACATTTCTGTCACCAAAGAAAATAAAGAAATTGATTTTGATTTAATAAAACAGATTGCAGGTGAAGCATTCATACCTTTAGCTTATGGAGGAGGAATTAGATCGGTTGATGATGCTCGAAAGTTATTTTCGTTGGGAATAGAAAAAGTAATTCTTAATACAGAGGCATTAAATAACCCAAACTTAATAAACGAATTATCTACTGAATTTGGCACTCAAAGTATTGTTTTTAGTTTAGATGTTAAAAAGGATTTTTTTGGTATCCAACGCGTATATTCTAATTGTGGAACAATAAAAGTAAAAGGAAATCCAATTGAAATTGCAGTGAAAATGGAGAAAAATGGAGTAGGTGAAATAATTCTAAATTCAATCGACAGGGAGGGAATAGGTGCTGGATATGATTTAGAACTTATTAAAAACCTCTCTAGTAAACTTAAAATACCTTTGATTTCACAGGGCGGTGCAGGATCTATAAATCATATGGTTGAAGCTAAAAAAGCGGGAGCTCATGCCTTAGCAGCGGGAAGTTATTTTGTCTTCCAAGGCTATTTACGTGGAGTTTTAATTACCTACCCTAGCGCTCAAGAACTTAAACTAATAGAGTTATGACATATCAGTAGTTTAATCGACGTGTCAAGGTGACTACGGCTTTGAATATTATTTTCAATGATGATGGAGTTTGTGACTTTTGCAAGAACTTGATTTCACGTCACAAAGAAGGGAAATCAAACCTCTCAAAATTTAATGTAGATAAAAGAAATCTTCATTTTTATTTAATATTTTCAAATCAAACAAAAAGGGCAGAAGTACTTAAAGAACTAGAAAGTATTCCATATCATTCCTTAAAAATATGTATGGAGCGAAAGTCAATTGAGCAATTATTGTAAAAGAAAAGAAAAATTACATTTTGATTATGAATTTTAAAAAAACCTTTGATATTTTTGTATTCGTACTTTTCAGAAAATTAATAAAATACTAAATTTAAAAAATAAATCATGATAAAGTTGATCTACAAGAATCTAGGACATAAAAATAAGCTTCACTTAAACAATTTCATTATTTTTTTAATTAAAAATAAAATCATAAACATTTCTTTTTTACCAGTTAATTTCAGAAATTTTATATCAGGCGAAATGGTTTTTAATTATAGAAAGAGCTTAAAGAAAGACCCGAGAGGTTTTTATTTTGTTTACCCTCAATTTAAAAGTTCTTATCTTGATAATTATTATAAAAATTTATATTGGACTCAGTTTAGAGGTGACAATCAAATAAGCATTAGTCAAAGAGACATTGAGCATTATAATTTGATTATTAAAAACACAGGAGATTTTTTTTTATCAAAAAAAAGAACTTTTTTGAATTTCGGGTCAGGTCATGGAGGAGTTTCCTTTCTATTTTATTATAATGGACATAAAATCATAAATATTGATCCAGATGAAAATATTGATAATCCCATTGAGTTTGAAAAAGATCGATGGAGCAAACTCTACTCTCTAAATAATTTAAATTCACAAATCGATTTTTTCTATTCTTCACATTCCCTAGAACATGTTGCTGATATAGACGATTTTTTAAACATTGTCAATCAGAAACTGACAAAAAATAAGTCAACGTATCTGTTTTTTGAGGTACCGGATGGTGATCATGAGCTTAATGGTGGTAAATCAGGAAAGATTATGACTCCCCACACGTACTATTTTACAACCGATTTTTTTAAAAACTTATCCATCGAAAACCATTATTTACAAAAAGAATATAGAGTAATTCGTTATTTAGGTCTTTACAAAAAAGGTAAAATTAAAGTTCATTAATTTCTTTAAAAAGAAATAAAGTTATTTATCAATCAACTCAAATTTTTATAATAATTAAGATTACACATTTAAATTATTTTCCACATGGAATTGACAAAGGCACATACAATAAGTTTATAACTAAATAAGAAGAAGCGATTAAGAATAAACTTGAGATATATTTTTTCGTATTATCTAATTTTAATGAAGACGTAAATTCGGATTTAAAGATTGAGAAAAGAAAGTATACAAAGGAATATCAACTTAATTTTTTTAGATTTTCAGTAATAGAACGTAATTTTAATTACCTATCCGAGCCAACAAGAACTTAAACAAATAAAGTTATGAAATATCAGCAGTGTAATCGATGTATAATGGACACTTCAGCTTCAAATATTATTTTCAATGATGATGGAGTTTGTAACTTTTGTGAGAACTTGATTTCACGGCACAAAGAAGGGAAATCAAACCTTTCAAAATACCTTTCAAAATTTATTGATAAGATAAAAGTAGACGGAAAAAACAAAAAATACGATTGTATTGTAGGTCTTAGCGGAGGAGTCGACAGTGCATATACTCTAAATCAGGTTATGAGATTAGGACTAAGGCCATTGGTTGTTCACATGGATAACGGCTGGAACAGCGAGCTTGCAAACAACAACATTGAAAAAATAATACAAGCTGCTAATGTTGATTATTATACACACGTTATCGATTGGAATGAATATAAAAGCCTAATGAATGCTTTTTTTGATGCAGATGTAATTGACATTGAATTGTTATACGATAATGCAATGCTAGCGGTAAATTACAGAATGGCAGCAAAGTTTGGCATTAAGTATATTTTATCAGGTTCAAATATCACATCAGAGGGGATGCAAATGCCCGAAAATTGGACTTGGATGAAAAAGGATAAGAAGAACATACAAAGCATTGCAAGAAGGAAGAATATAAAAATTAAAACATTTCCGATTATAGGAACTTTTGATTATCTATTTTATCGATTTATCAAAAAAATAGAATGGATTTCTTTTTTAGACTATTTAGATTACGATAAGAGCAAGGCAATGGATTTTCTTCAAAAAAACTATGGTTTTAAGCCTTATCCTTATAAACATTACGAATCAGTATTTACACGTTTTTATCAAGGACACCTTCTTCCTACAAAATTTAATGTAGATAAAAGAAAGCTTCATTCTTCTTCTTTAATATGTTCAAATCAAACAACAAGATCACAAGCACTTGAAGAATTAGAGAGCATTCCATATCATTCCTCAGAAGCCCTAAATGAAGACAAAGAATACTTTCTTAAAAAGATGGGATGGAGCGAAAGTCAATTGATCAATTATTGTAACAGAAAAGAAAAATTACATTCTGATTATGGATCTGAAAAACCATTTTGGGATTTTTGTTTGAAAACATATCAATTCTTTTTTAAATCTCCTTAATTATTCATATTTTAAATATTATTTTTACATTAAAAGAAATCTTACAAACCATAGATTATTCCTCAGTGAATAAAGCCATTGTGTTTTCTAACAAAACAACTTCCTATGCAGGCATAGTGATTACTTTTAGTTACATGTTATAGAGAAGTCCAGTAAATAAGGAACAAAATAAACTTTACTATGGGCAGCAATTTTAAAAGAAACCTATTGAGAAATCACCCTATTATTAAAGTTAAATATTTGTATTTCTAATTGAATAAGTTTGTATACTTACTCAATAGAAAATACTTCAAGAATAGCTCTTTGGAAGGATTATCATTTCTTGTATTACAGGGTTATTAGTAACGACAGATATTCATTTTAATAATTAAAATATAGCTTATGTGCGGAATTTTTGGTCAAATATCAAATTCTAAAATAAATAAACATAATTTCAAAAAGCTTGTCAAGCATTCTAAACAAAGAGGAAAGGATTCAAGTGGATTAATCTATCATGTAGATGATAGCTACAAAATAAACAGAGCTGATTTTGACATAGAAA
>TARA_B110000971_G_scaffold107015_1_pt1 | contig 11558 bp, 12 predicted proteins | sample TARA_B110000971 | Tara Oceans TARA_B110000971 (sample SAMEA4397842) | marine metagenome | biome: Polar Biome; feature: [SRF] surface water layer (ENVO:00010504); material: water (ENVO:00002006), including particulate matter (ENVO:01000060) such as... | depth 5 m | reverse complement strand
TAATGTTTTTTAATAGGCTTGCAAATATATGTATTTTAAATTCAATATTTCATCCCTAAAGAATTAAAATTAAATATATTAAAAGATTATTTTTGCAGCTCAACCAATTTTAAAAATGAACTTCAACTCAAGTTTAACTATCTGGTACTCAGCAAACAAGAGAGATTTGCCTTGGCGAAGATCTAAGAATCCTTACAATATATGGTTGTCTGAAATTATACTACAACAAACCCAAGTCAAACAAGGTCTGCCTTATTATGAAGCATTTATATCCAAATTCTCAAGCATCCAAGACCTCGCTAATGCATCGGAAACTGAAGTGTTAAAACTTTGGCAAGGGTTGGGCTACTACTCTAGGGCTAGGAATCTTCACTTCTCAGCAAAATATATCACAGAACATTTGGGTGGCGTATTTCCACAAAACTACAAGGAGCTTTTGCAACTTAAAGGGGTGGGCGATTACACAGCAAGCGCTATTGCGTCCATTTGCTACGAGGAGTCTGTAGCAGTTTTGGACGGAAATGTGTATCGTGTTTTAGCTCGATATTTTGGCATAGATACGCCCATAAACAGCACTGAAGGGGTTAAACAATTTAAAACTCTTGCAGAGTCCTTGCTTCCCATCGCCAACTTTGGAGATTACAACCAAGCAATTATGGAGTTTGGAGCCCGACAATGCAAACCTCAATCGCCCATATGTGGCGAATGCCCTTTAAGCGTAAATTGTAAAGCCTATGCTACAGGAACTATAAAATCACTTCCCGTTAAACTAAAAAAAACAAAGGTATCTAAAAAGTACTTTAATTTTATAGTCATGACTTATGAAGACAATTATACGTACTTGGAGCAGCGCACAGAAAAAGGGATCTGGCAGCAATTATATCAATTTCCACTCATCGAAACAGAAGCGCCAGTAACAGCAGAAGACTTATTAATTCATTTCGAGTCTCTTCCATTAATTCCAGCAACCTACAAAGAGTTAGTGTTATTTAATGAAACAGACCTAATCCACAAACTATCTCACCAAGAGTTGCATATAAAGTTTTGGATTTTAAAAACCTCAACTCTAATTAAAGACGGTGTTAAGTGGTCCGATATTAAGTCGTATCCTGTTCCTATTGTTATTGAACGGTTTATTAATAATTTTCAAAATTAGGTATGAGCATCTCTAATTTTTAGATATCTTTATATCCAAATTTCAAATTAATTCAACCCTATAAATATTCACTTTTATGTCAGGAACTTTAAATAAAGTAATGCTTATTGGGCACCTAGGAGATGTGGTTAAAATGCACTATTTTGATGATAAAAATTGTGTAGGACGCTTCTCTTTAGCTACTAACGAAACCTACACTAATAAGCAAACAAACGAAAAAGTAACAAATACTGAGTGGCACAATATCGTGGTACGAAATAAAGGAGCTGAAATATGTGAGAAATACCTGAAAAAAGGTGATAAAGTATACATTGAAGGCCGATTGAAAACACGTAAATGGCAGGATGACAAAGGAAATGATCGTTATTCTACTGAAATTCAATGTGTTGATTTCACCTTCTTAACCGCCAAAAGCGAAAATGCTCAACCCGCTGGTGAATTGGGAAACGAAAACTCCGTAACTACCCTACATAAAGCTGAAATCTCCCAAGAACAACCTAATGACCTGCCTTTTTAATTGAATTTTAACTGAAATTATATAATTGAATTCTGAACTCTTAAGCATCGTGCCACTTTTAAATTCATCGCTAATCCCTGGTCTCATTGGGCTTTTGGTGCTATTGATCGCTTCTGGACTAATTTCTGGGGCTGAAGTCGCGCTTTTTTCTCTAACCCAAAAAGACTTAGACGAGGCCAAGAAAACCAAATCAAAGTCTTTTGAAATCATTATCGAACTTTTAACACAACCAAAAAAATTACTTGCTTCTATACTAGTCGCTAACAATTTTATAAATATCGCAATCGTCCTATTATTTGCATCTTTAGGAGAAGTCTTGTTCAAAGGGATTGATTCTGAACTCAGTTTTGGAGGCTTAAAAATTGACTTAGTCTTTTTTATTGAAGTGATTGTAATTACATTTTTGATTTTACTGATTGGGGAAATCCTACCTAAAGTATATGCTAACAGAAACAACTTAAAGTTTTCAAAATTCATGGCTTACCCCTTAAAAGCTCTGGATATAATAATTTCTCCTATTAGCATTCCTATGCAACAAGCAACTCTTGGAATTCATAAAAAACTAGGGAAGCAAAAATCGACTTTAAATGTAGGCCATTTATCCCAAGCATTAGAACTCGCCAGTGATGAAGACACTACACAAGAAGAGCAGAAAATACTACAAGGGATTGTATCATTTGGAAATACAGACACCAAACAAGTAATGCGCCCACGTATTGACATATTTGCCTTAGACCAGTCGATAAAGTACAGTGAAATAATTCCTGAAATTATAAAAAACGGCTATTCTCGTATCCCTGTTTATAATGACAGTATCGATAGTGTTACTGGGATATTATATGTAAAAGACTTATTACCTCATCTTCAAAAAAATGAATTTGATTGGACCACTTTATTGAGAGCACCATTTTTTGTTCCTGAGAACAAAAAACTAGATGATTTGATGGTCGAGTTTCAAGAGAAAAAAATTCATCTTGCCGTAGTGGTTGATGAGTATGGTGGCACTTCGGGTGTAGTCTCACTAGAGGATGTTATTGAAGAAATTGTTGGAGATATTAGTGATGAATTTGATGATGACGATTTAATATACTCAAAGCTAGATGCCAACAATTTTATTTTTGAAGGAAAAACAACTTTAAAGGACTTTTATAGAATTATAAAAATTGATGATGAATCGGTTTTTGAAGACGAAAAAGGAGAGGCAGAAACCTTAGCAGGGTTTGTGCTTGAAATCTCAAAAAGCTTTCCAAAAATAAATAGTGAAATTAATTTTAAAACGTATACGTTTACTGTAGAAGCTCTTAGTAATAAACGCATTAAGCAATTAAAAGTAACTTTGAAAAAATAATGAAACTATACACTGTTCTCTTATGCATTTTAATGTGCTTGTCTTGTGATGAAGTTTTAGTTCCTAAACCAAAAGCATTTCTGAGTTTAGATTATCCAAAAGCATCTTATCATGAAAGCCTATTAGAGTTGCCTTTTAAGTTTGAGAAAAACAAGTTAGCACAGCTGTCTTTTTCTAAAAAAAACAATAGCCTAGAAGGGCTTATTCTTCGATATCCAAACTTGAAGGCTTCAGTTTTTATTAACTACAAAAAAGTAAATAACAACTTAAAAAAACACATCGCTGACGCAAGAAAAATGACTCAAAAACACCGTCAAATTGCCGATGAGATCTCAGAACGTAAATATGATAATAATTGGGGAAAAGTATATGGGATGTTCTATGATCTTAAAGGAAATGTCGCGTCGCAATCACAATTTTATGTAACCGATAGTACAAGTCACTTTTTATCTGGAGCGCTATACTTTGAAACAAAACCCAACTATGATTCCATATTACCTGCCATAAACTATATTCAAAAAGATATGATACATCTTATTGAAAGCTTGCAATGGAAGTAACTTGCTAGGATTCTAAATCCGAACTCAATGGGCTCCACCCTTGTGCGGTTAATGGAATTTTAGCCTCGGCTCTTGTCACTAAATTCATGCCGTTGCCTGGATCAGTCATGTAACCTATAACTGTTAAATTTGGATTGGCTTTGATTTTAGGGAAATCTTCTTGAGAAATGGTCATCAATAGTTCATAGTCTTCACCACCGTTTAGAGCAACTGTAGTGCTATCCATATTAAACTCTTCACTTGTTGATATGACCTGTGGGTCTAGAGGGATTTTTGTTTCGTATAAATCACACCCTACCTCGCTTTGTTTACATAAATGGATAATCTCTGAAGACAAGCCGTCGCTAATATCAATCATTGAAGTTGGCAATACATCAAGGTCCTTGAGAAGTTTTATAATGTCTTTTCTAGCCTCGGGCTTTAATTGACGTTCGATAATATAAGTGTAAGCTTCTAAATCAGGCTGATTGTTTGGGTTCACTTTAAAAACCTGTTTTTCACGTTCCAACACCTGAAGGCCTAGGTAAGCTCCACCAAGGTCCCCACTAACTACTAATAAATCATTTGACTGAGCACCACTTCGCTTTACTACAGATTCTAAATCTACTTCGCCAAGCGCGGTTACAGAAATCATAAGACCTGTCTGAGAAGACGTAGTATCACCACCAACAACATCCACTCCGTATACTTCTGCAGCTTGATGGATCCCTGCGTAAAGAGCCTCTAGAGACTCCAACGAAAACCGATTAGAAACAGCAATAGAAACCGTTATTTGAGTCGCATTTGCATTCATCGCGTACACATCCGATAAATTAACCATTACAGCTTTGTAGCCCAAATGCTTTAATGGCATGTAACTTAAATCAAAATGAACACCCTCTACCAGCAAGTCCGTTGTTAATACAACCGATTTATTTTTAAAATCTAATACCGCAGCATCATCTCCAATCCCTTTTAATGTAGAGGCATTTTTATCGTTAAACTGTTTGGTTAAATGGTCTATTAGCCCAAACTCACCTAGCGAGCTAATAGATGTGCGTTCTTGGTTTTTATCTTCAATCATTCTGCAAAAATAAGGCGCTTTTGGTAGATTTTAGACACATTTGATAAGTAATTCAATAGTTTTGGAGTTCTTTTCAGTTTTTGATGTAGTTTAGGGGATCGATTAATTGTGTGAAATTATGAATGTAGAAAAACCTTTTTTAATACTGTGTATCGCAATTGGGCTATTAACTTCCTGTGGCAACGAAACTTATGGAGACGAATTAGCCCCTCAAACCTATACTGCTACTTGGCCCTGTGAAAATGGAATGGCTGATATATACCCCTGTAATGGCTATGACCTTATGAGTTATATGTCTTTACAAGATTTGACTATTGAAGGAGTCAATAGTGGAAGTATCTCTGGAAATGATTCATGGGGTTGGACCGACCCAACAACTAATAAGGAATATGCGCTCGTAGGGCTCAATTCTCATACAGCTTTTGTAGACATCAGTAATCCTGTTGCGCCACTACTGATTGGCGTTTTACCAACAGCGACTGTAAACAGCTCTTGGAGAGATATAAAAGTATATCAAGATCATGCCTTTATTGTAAGTGAAGCTCCAGGGTATGGAATGCAAGTTTTTGACTTGACTCGCTTACGAGATATTGCGAGCCCTCCTGAAACGTTCAATGCAGATACACATTTTACTGAGTTTGGGAGAGCTCATAATATTTTTATTAACGAAACTTCTGGATATGCTTACGTCGTTGGCACCAATCGTAACGGTCCTTTTTCGGGGGGTGCCTGGTTTATAAATATCCAAAATCCTGCAGCACCCATTTCAGAAGGTGGCTTTGCTGCTGGAGGCTATTCTCACGATGTACAAGTGATTACCTATACAGGGCCCGACAGCGATCATACTGGAAAAGAAATATTAATAGGCAGTAACGAAAATGAAATTGTAATTGCGGATGTTTCAGACAAAGCGAATCCTACAATTTTATCGACTGTCACCTACTCTAATGTTAGCTACACCCACCAAGGGTGGTTTACAGAAGACTTAAACTATTTTATTGTAGGAGACGAGCTAGATGAAAGAGATTTTGGTAACAATACCAGAACTTTAGTATTTGACTTATCCGATTTAGACAACCCTGTTTATAGCTTTGAGTATTTAGGCCCTACCGCTGCCATAGACCATAACGGCTACCCCTATGGAAATGATTACTTTTTGGCCAATTATCGTGCTGGAGTGCGTGTCCTTGATTTATCTCAAATTGGGAATAACTCTTTAACTGAAATCGGCTATTTTGACACCTACCCCGACAATGATAGTGCAGCATTTGATGGTGTATGGAATGTATATCCTTTTTTTACGAGTAGAAATATTGTCATTAGTGATATTGATCGTGGATTGTTTATCATTCGAAAAAGCGAATAATCTTTTATGCATAAAGTATCTTTATACCGTTTTTACAGTGTGTGTTTTATAACACTCTCTTTGATGGGTTGTTCTGAAGACAATGACAACTCTTCCCCACAAGCACCAGACATTGAAGTCGATTTCATAACCACCTTAGGAGGTTCAAAAAATGAAAGTGCCCAAGCCGTCGTAAACACAACAGACGGCGGATATGCCATTTTAGGACACTCCCAAAGTATGGACGGAGATGTCACTAATAAATCAAACGAGTCTTATGACTATTGGGTGCTAAAATTTGACACAACCAATCAACTACAATGGCAAAAAACCTATGGTGGGAGTGATGACGATCGTGGTACTGATATAATTCAAACTACTGACGGCGGTTATGCAGTCATTGGAAAAAGTAAAAGTGGTGACCTTGATGTTTCTGAAAACGCAGGATATGACGACTTTTGGATGATTAAATTAGACGGAAATGGTTCAATTTTGTGGGAATATTCCTTTGGGTACGCAGGAAGTGACGTCCCCTACTCTGTTATACAGACAAATGACAATGGATACTTAGTGTCAGGAGTATTGGATGTAACAGCCTCAAACGGTCAAGGCGATAGAGTTTCAAGCTCACAACGCAGGCATGCTGGTGGAGACTATTGGGTGATTAAATTAAATGCTAATGGCATTAAAGAATGGAGTAACTATTATGGCGGGAGCTTTACAGACACAGCTTACGACGCCATTCAAACTGAAGACAATGGCTATATTATTGTGGGCTCTTCAGATAGCAATGACGTTGACGTTGCAAACAATAAAGGTTCTTACGATTTTTGGGTTATTAAAATCTCTAACACAGGTGATTTAGTTTGGGAAAAATCGTTTGGTGGCAGCGAAATTGACGAAGCACGTGCCATAAGTAATACAGCAGATGGCAATTACTTAGTTGTAGGAGATACTAGAAGTGCTAACATTGACGTTTCTCAAAACAGAGGGGCTGCTGATTTATGGATGATTAAAATTAATTCCGAAGGATCTCTAATATGGGAAAAAACCTTGGGTGGAACGAGCTTTGATGTCGGAAGATCCGTTTCAAAAACACAAGATAATGGATTTTTAATTGCCGGAAGCTCAAGAAGTTCAGATGGTGACTTAAGGAATAACAAAGGTCAAAATGACGCCTTAATTCTAAAAATAAATAGCAGTGGGGACTTAGAATGGCAGAAAACCATTGGAGGCAGTGAAGTTGATTTTTTCTATGGAGCGGCCGAACTAACAGATGGATCCGTTTTGGCCATTGGAGATACTAACAGCTCAAATGGTGATATTACTGAAAACAAAGGCTTTACAGACCTTTTAATCCTTAAGGCAAAATGAAACTGAAATCTCTTTTTTTAACTTTAACGCTTGTGATGCTATATGGCTGCAATACTGATTTGGACGATAGCACGAACCAAACGACTGTAAGTCTAAAGTTTACTCATCATTGGGATGGAGTCCAGGTTACAAACTCAGGTTTGAATGCGTTTAGTTACACCAATGCCTTTGGAAACCTTTTAAGTATTGAGCGCTTGCGCTACCTTATTTCTGACCTTGTATTGACAAAAAATAATGGCCAAACTATTGAAATAGAGAACTATAGCCTGATCAACATTGCAAATGAGAGCTCTTTAGCTTACGTGACAACGGATCTAATTGAAACCGGATCTTTTAGTAATCTTTCATTTGTATTTGGATTCACAAATGAAAAAAACTCTAACGGGTCTTATAATGATCTCAATTCTGAATCTTGGAATGTTCCTTTAATGCTTGGAGGCGGCTATCACTACATGCAAATGGATGGGAAGTTTTTGAATACTGATAATATAGAACAAGGATATAATTACCACGCTATTAGAGCTGTTGACAACCCAGGAGATAATCCGAGCTTTCCGCAAGACACCTTTTTTAGAGTCAATTTGGGTGCTGTAAGTATTAAAGAGGATGGTGAAATTAATATTGCTATGAATATTGCTGAATGGTTTAAAAATCCAAGCACCTGGAACCTAAATGACTATAATCAAATGCTAATGCCAAATTCTGCGGCTCAAATAATTATGTATGAGAACGGACAAAATGCTTTTACTTTGGTGAATAATAACTAACCCATAATGAGGACTCTGAAATCAAATATAATCTTGTTTTTATTGACACTCCTAGCGTTGTCGTGTAATGAAGAATCAACAGATTCTTATGTGAATACAACCACTCCAAGTCCTTTGCAAATTCCTCCACTGTTTGAATCCCTCATACTCAACCCTATTATTCCATCAAACAACCCTCAAACACAAGAAGGGATTTCACTAGGAAGAAAATTATTTTATGACCCAATTTTATCTGCAGACAACACTCAAGCCTGTGCCAGCTGCCATAACCCTACAAATGCTTTTACGGGTAGTAGCCGATTTAGCGAAGGAATTGATGGGTTTTTCGGCATCAGGAACTCAATGCCTTTATTTAATTTAGCATGGAACTATGAAGATCGTTTTTTCTGGGATGGGCGTGAATCCGGACTAGAAAACCAAGCTTTTGAGCCCATTACTAACCCAATTGAAATGCATACCACTTGGCCTGAAGTAGCAGAAAAAATATCTCAAGATTTAGAGTACCCACAGCTCTTTGAGGCTGCTTTTGGAGACCTACCTATTGATTCTGTTTTAGTTTCAAAAGCCATTGCTCAGTTTGAAAGAATTCTCATTTCTGCAAACTCAAAATTTGACAACTATTTATTAGGAACTAGCGATTTATCTCCACAGGAGATTAGCGGATTTAATATTTTTATGGATGAATCAAAAGGCGATTGCTTTCATTGCCACGGAAGTGAAAACAACCCTCTATGGACAGACAATAAATTTCACAATAATGGCTTAGATTCAGAGATAACAGACCTAGGCCTTGGTCGTGTTACAGGGGATCCTTCGGATGATGGGAAATTTAAATCACCATCATTGAGAAATCTAATTTTTACAGCACCTTACATGCATGATGGGCGATTTTCAACTTTAGAAGACGTTATTAATCACTATAGCGAAGGACTTCAAAACTCCACAACTATTGACCCGTTGATGAAAAAAGTAGCTCAAGGAGGTGTGCAGCTCAGTTTTCAAGAAAAAGCCAACCTTAAGGCTTTTTTATTAACCTTAACAGACGAGGACTTTATAAGCAACCCAAAATTTTCAAATCCATAGGTAAAAGCTATCTTCTCATATATTAATATAATGTTAGGATTTATGGAAATACCCACCTTATGTTGTATATTTGTTCCCTATTTGGAAAGCAGCTATATAAGCACTATGATAAAAGTTTCAGAAACAGCAAAAAGTAAAGTCTTACAATTAATGCAAGAAGATGGTTTTGATCCCAGCAAAGACTATGTTAGAGTTGGTGTAAAAAGTGGGGGATGCTCAGGCTTGTCTTACGACTTAAAGTTTGATAAATCTCAGATCGATGGTGATAAGTTGTTTGAAAATAATGGAGTAAAAATTGTAGTTGATACCAAAAGTTTTCTGTATCTAATTGGAACTACTCTAGAGTATTCCGGAGGGTTGAATGGAGCAGGATTTGTGTTTAATAACCCCAATGCAAATCGCACTTGTGGGTGTGGAGAATCTTTTTCTTTATAATATAATTTACAAACGGTATGAGTAAGTACACAGAAGACGATTTAAGAGAAGAGTTAAAAACCAAAGAGTATGAATATGGTTTTTATACAGATCTAGATTCTGAAACGTTTCCAATTGGGTTAGACCAATCTATTGTAAGAGCAATTTCAAAGAAAAAGGAAGAGCCTGAATGGATGACAGAGTGGAGGCTAGAAGCTTTTAAGATTTGGAAAAGCATGAAGGAACCAGACTGGGCAAACGTAAAATATCAAAAACCAGACTTTCAAGCAATTGCCTATTACTCAGCTCCAACTGCTGTAGACCCTAACAAAACACTTGATGATGTTGATCCCGACTTATTAGCGATGTACAAGAAATTAGGCATCTCTGTTGATGAACAAAAGAAGATGAATAACGTCGCAATGGATATTGTAGTAGACTCCGTATCGGTTGCCACCACCTTTAAAAAAACCTTAGGAGAAAAAGGAATTATTTTTATGAGCATCTCAGAGGCCATTAAAGAACACCCTGAACTCGTTAAAAAATATATTGGAACAGTAGTCCCTACAACAGACAATTACTATGCAGCACTTAACAGTGCGGTATTTAGTGATGGAAGTTTTTGTTACATACCTAAGGGCGTGAGATGTCCAATGGAACTCTCTACATATTTTAGAATAAATCAAGCAGGAACAGGTCAATTTGAACGCACACTATTAATTGCAGACGAAGCTAGTTACGTGAGTTATCTTGAAGGCTGTACCGCCCCTAGTAGAGATGAAAACCAATTACATGCAGCCGTTGTAGAGTTAATTGCACTAGATGCTGCTGAAATCAAATACTCAACTGTCCAAAACTGGTACCCAGGAAACGCGGAAGGAAAAGGTGGGGTTTACAATTTTGTGACAAAAAGAGGTATTTGTGAAAAGGACGCTAAAATTTCTTGGACTCAAGTTGAAACAGGAAGTGCTGTTACATGGAAATATCCATCCTGCATATTGAAAGGAGATAACTCAGTAGGAGAATTTTATTCTATTGCAGTTACAAACAACTACCAACAAGCTGATACAGGAACAAAAATGATTCACTTGGGTAAAAACACCAAGTCAACAATCATTAGCAAAGGAATATCAGCTGGAAAATCACAAAATAGCTACAGAGGCTTGGTGCAAATAAGCTCTAGAGCTGATAACGCTAGAAACTTTTCCCAATGTGACAGTTTGTTAATGGGAAATGAATGTGGCGCACACACCTTTCCTTACATTGAGGTTAAAAATAAGACTGCCCAGATTGAGCATGAGGCTACCACAAGTAAAATTGGTGAAGACCAGATATTTTACTGTAACCAGCGTGGAATTGAAACCGAAAAAGCAATAGCGTTAATTGTTAACGGATTTAGTAAAGATGTATTAAATAAACTCCCAATGGAATTTGCTGTTGAAGCACAAAAACTATTAGAAATAAGTTTAGAGGGTTCTGTAGGATAAAATTTAAAAAATGAAAAGAATATTTATATTTCTCTTAATAACTTCAGTTTTAAGCTGTAAAAACTCAACTCCTGAGGGACTGACGACTATCAAAGGAAACTATATCTTTTTTGAAGATGCGGCAGTTTTACAAAATGACAATGAAATTTATGGGGTGTTTTTAAATGCTAAAGCTTTAGAATTAAATAAAAAAGCAGCGTCATTCAAAACAAGTAATACAGATATGGTAAACGTAGAAATAACTGGAATTATCTCTACAAAAAAAGACCCAAAAATTTTATGGGAAAATAAAATAGAAATTATTGATATCATCGCTGTTTCTGCAGCAAAAGAAACGGATAATACACTAAAATTAGGCACAGAATAATTATGTTAAAAATAACTAATTTACATGCTCACATTGACGAAAAGTCAATTCTTAAAGGCATAAATCTAGAGATAAAA
>TARA_B110000971_G_scaffold217474_1_pt1 | contig 11571 bp, 9 predicted proteins | sample TARA_B110000971 | Tara Oceans TARA_B110000971 (sample SAMEA4397842) | marine metagenome | biome: Polar Biome; feature: [SRF] surface water layer (ENVO:00010504); material: water (ENVO:00002006), including particulate matter (ENVO:01000060) such as... | depth 5 m | reverse complement strand
CGCCTTCCCTGATTGCATTTGCAGCATAACCAAGTTGAGTTGTAGGATCCACGTCTGCCAACATATAGCCGTCGATACGTCGGGCAAAGTGCTCGCTATTCTTGTAGGCTACAAAGCCCAAAAACACTGTTGCTGCCCCCATGGATATAATAAACAAAAAAGGTGCCCCTGCACAAAAATACATAACCCCCCAAGCAAAAAGGATCAGGCTGGCCTGTCCAAAATCTGGTTGTAGCGCCAAAAAAACTGCGATTGTAACAGCAAACCCAAAGGACAGCAGCCGCCCCGGCGGACCATTCGGCTCAGAAGAAGCAGAGATCAGCCAGGCTGCAAAAACTACAAAAGCTGGCTTTATAAATTCGGATGGTTGCATCGATATAAACCCAAGTGAATACCATCGGGTGGCTCCCTTACCAAAATCAGTTCCAAAAATTGGCAACATAACCACAGCTAAAAGGGTAACTACAAAAGCGACGGTTGCCCAGCGCCGGACGGTAGAGGGGGACATCATGGAGGTGATTATCATCGCAATCAGAGCCATACTGCCAAAAATTGCCTGCCGCTCTACGTAGTGAAAGGCCGTTAGGCCGTTACGCTGAGCTAAAGGCGGCGAAGCGGCAAGTGCTAAAATTAACCCAAAAATAAACAAAAACAATACGCTAGCCATAGTCCAGCGATCTACGGTTCGCCACCATCGGGGCAAAATTGGATCGGGAACTTCAACGGGCAAAGGCCCATGTACCATTTCTGTCATTTATAAATAGCCTGTACTACGCCCCATTTTTGGGGTCTATAATAAATCTTAACCTGACTTGAATAATTTTTCCAGTACCAATTCCCTTGCCATTCTTCCCACAACAGGCAAGTCATCATCTATGGATTATGATACAATTATTATTGGAGCCGGCGCGGCCGGCATGATATGCGCAACCCAAGCGCCAGGCCGCTGTCTGGTCATCGACCACGCAAAGGCCCCAGGCGAGAAAATTCGCATCAGCGGCGGCGGACGCTGCAACTTTACTAATATATATACCACGGCGGACAATTACATCAGCCACAATCCACATTTCGCAAAATCAGCTCTAGCGCGCTATACGCAATGGGATTTTATTGACTGGGTGGCGCGCAGCGGAATAGCTTATCATGAAAAAACTTTGGGTCAGCTATTTTGCGACACATCCGCTAAGGAGATTATCGCCATGCTGCAAAAGGGCGTGGATGAGGCCGGCGCACATATCCAGCTCAATACCTCCATCCAGAAGGTTGCAGCCATTGAGGGAGGTTACGCACTGGCCCTCAAGTCAGCCAAAGGCAGTCAAAACCTGACCACACGAAATCTCGTGGTGGCTTGCGGCGCAAAACCGATCCCAAAGATGGGGGCCACCGATTTAGGATTGCGCTTGGCCCAACAATTCGGGCTTGCGCTCACCAAGACCTATGCAGGGTTGGTACCCTTCACTTTTTCGGACCCACAGCATGAAGCCTTTAAGGCCATCAGCGGCGTGGCAGTCCCTGCCCGGTTGGAGGTGAATGGCACCGCTTTTGATGAAGCAATCTTATTCACCCATCGCGGCCTATCCGGCCCCGCCTCCCTACAGGCCTCAAGCTATTGGGCCCCCGGCTACGAGATCACGGTTGGATTGTTAAACGCGCAGAATCTGCACAACACCCTACAAGAGGCAAAAAAGACCGAAGGACGCAAATCACTTCATACTATTTTAACCCGCCTTTTACCCGCCCGCCTGGTGCCCCTGCTGCTGCAGGATCTCAATCTGCCAGAGCGGATTGCAGATATGACTGCGCATCAGCGCGCAAGCCTCGCCGAACGGCTAACCCATTGGCAGCTCACTCCTTCTGGCACTGAGGGGTACCGCACGGCTGAAGTGATGGTCGGCGGCGTCGACACAGATGGCCTTTCATCCAAAACTATGATGACCAAAACCCAACCGGGTTTATATTTCATCGGCGAATGCGTCGATGTCACAGGATGGCTAGGTGGTTATAATTTCCAATGGGCTTGGTCTTCAGGCTGGGTCGCGGGCCAATCTATCAAAGAAAATCTATAACAGAGGTCTAGGCCTCAGCCAATGCGGCCACCTGCGCCATGAAATCCTCCCCACGAGCCTCGAAGCTATCATATTGATCAAAGCTGGCCGCCGCTGGAGCCAATAGAATTACATCACCAGGCGCGCTTTGCGCATAGGCGGCCGTCACGGCAGCTTGCATTGTGGTGCAGATCTCGCAGCCCACCTTAAGCTGCATCGCAAACGCTTCGGCCTCGCGACCAATCACATAGGCTTTGCGTACATTGCCCAAAGTTTGTGATAGGGCAGACAGCCCACCTGCCTTTTGCAGCCCACCACAGATCCAGCGAATATTCTCAAATGCTGTCAAAGCTTTGGTGGCAGCATCCACATTGGTGGCCTTGCTATCGTTCACAAAACGCACACTGCCAATCTCGCGCACCAATTGGCTGCGATGCGGCAGGCCGGTGAAGCTGCGCAAGCCTTCCTCAATCACCCGAGGCGCCATATTTAGCGCCCTTAAAACCGCATAGGCGGCACAGGCATTTTGATGATTATGAGCCCCCGGCAAGCCCGGGATCTCGCGCAGGTCAATCGAGGCGGACTGACGTCCCTTGCGGCTTTCGGCCAAAAAGCCTTTGCGCGCCGTAACCTGCCAGCCATTGCCATTGGGCTTTTGCCCTGAGATTACCCGGATCACCCGATCATCATTTGCATTATCTGCATATTGCGCAGCCAGATACTGCCCTTCTGGCTCATCCACACCTATCACCGCATGATCCGGGCTGCCTTCGAAAAACAAACGGCGTTTGGCGGCAAAATAGCCGCCATAACCTGCATGGCGGTCTAGATGGTCGGGGGATAGATTGGTAAAGACGGCGATGTCAGGGGTCAGGCTGCGGGCCAGTTCAGTTTGATAGGATGACAGCTCCAGCACGATCACATCACCATCCTTAGCAGGATCAAGATCCAACACGCCCCGGCCGATATTACCCGCAAGCTGGCTGCGCTTGCCCGCGACATTCAGAAGATGATGGATTAAAGCGCTGGTGGTCGATTTACCGTTGGATCCAGTGACCGCCACCACCTTTGGCGCCTGATCGAAACTATTCCAATCTTGGGTTGCAAAGGACCGGAAAAACAAGCCGATGTCATTGTCGAGTGGAATGCCAAGGCGAAAAGCCTCCGTAATCGCAGTGTGCGGTTTGGGGTAAAGATGCGGAATACCCGGCGATGTAATCATCACATCAACACCCTCAAGCCCACCCCGCAAAGGATCAGCGCAGGTCAGACCAGCCTCTTTTGCGCGTGTGCGACCAGCTTCGCCGTCGTCCCAACACAGTACATTAGCCCCGCCAGCCACCAAGGCTTGCGCGGCCACCAAACCCGAACGGCCCATGCCGAGAACGAAGGCTGATCGCCCCTGCATTCCTTGAACTGGTATCATGCTTTTACTCCAAAAGGCGTTAGGTGTTGGGTGCGGTGTTACCGGACTTTTAAAGTGGCCAGGCCGAACATCGCCAACACAAGGGCAATAATCCAAAACCGGATCACAATTTGGCTTTCTGGATAACCCTTTTTTTCAAAATGGTGGTGAATAGGCGCCATCAGAAACACCCGTTTTCCCGTGCGCTTAAACCACAGAACCTGGATGATCACACTCATAGCTTCGGCGACAAACACACCACCAATAATCATCCACACAATCTCATGCTTGATCAAAACCGCAATGGCCCCCAGCGCGCCTCCCAGGGCCAAGCTGCCTGTATCACCCATAAAAATCGTAGCTGGTGGGGCATTGTACCACAAAAAGCCCAATCCGCCACCAATCAAGGCCATGCAGAAAACAAATAACTCTCCAGTTCCAGGCACATAATGTACATCAAGATACTGGGTGAAATCCACCCGGCCAACCGCATAGGCCAAAACCCCAAGTGCGGCGGCCGCAATCATCACTGGCATAATGGCCAAACCATCCAGCCCGTCTGTCAAATTAACGGCGTTAGCAGTACCCACAATTACAATCATAGCAAAAGGAAAAAACAGAACCCCAAAGGGCACCAGAGCGTCTTTTAAAATAGGGACAGCCACCTGCGTGCTCAATCCATCTGGGTGTAATTGCGCCGCCACCAGTGACGCCACCAACGCAATCCCAAAGCCAAGGCCCAGCCGGATTTTGCCAGAAACACCCGCAACGGTTTGTTTGCTCACTTTGGCATAGTCATCTGCAAAGCCAATGGCACCAAAGCCTATCGTCACAAATAAGACTACCCAAATATGCATATTGTCCAGCCGCGCCCAAAGCACGGTTGAAACAACCAAAGCCCCCAAAATCAAAGCCCCACCCATGGTGGGGGTGCCTGCTTTGGAAAAATGGGCCTCAGGCCCATCAGATCTAATAGGCTGGCCTTGGCCTTGGCGACGGCGCAGCAAATTGATCAGAGGTCTGCCAAACACAAAGCCAAAAATAAGAGAGGTCAGGAATGCCCCGCCCGCGCGAAAGGTGATGTAGCGAAAAAGGTTAAAGAAATCGCCCCCATCCGAAAGAATGGTCAGCCAATAAAACATCTAATATCCCCTTACACCTTCGGTTGTGAGCGTTGCCCTAAATTGCGGATCAGGTCAACAATCATTGATACGCGGCTGCCTAAGGACCCTTTGACCAAGACGGTGTCTCCCGCAAAAATCAACTCATCAAGAGTCACTGAAAACTCCACAGCAGTTTTGGCCCAGTGGCCACGAATGTCCACCGGTAATGCCTCATAGCAGGTGCGCATCCTGGGGCCAATACAATGTACAACATCTGCCGCAAGCAAATGCGGGTTCTGAGCCAAAGCAGCATGCTGGATGATTTCGTCAGCACCTATTTCAAGCATATCTCCTAAAATTACGATTTTACGAGCATCATCAGCCTTTCGATTACTTTCTGAGGGTACCACTGCCGCCAACACCTCAAGCGCTGCTGCCACCGAGGTTGGGTTGGCGTTATATGCGTCATCAATTAGCTCAATATAAGCCTGAGTATCAGCCATATCTAAGATTATAGTCTCTCGCAGGCCACGTCCAGCCAGAGGCTGCCAGCGGAACAGATCCACAGCAGCGCGTCCCGGGTCACCGCCCATAGCTTCCACCGCAGCCAGAACACCCATCGCATTAACCGCAAAGTGACGGCCAACTGTATTCAGCCGCAAAGCTGCAGGGTTACCGCGCATCCGCGCTTGGATCACAGTAACATCTCGGTGAGTTTCTAGGGCCGTTAGACGGAAAGCATCCGCGGTTTCGCCAAATCCCACAATTGTAGCCCCACAGGCCAAAGCCGCCTGCACTAAGATATCAATAGTCCCTACATCCGCAGGCAAAATCACTGCTCCACCAGGTAAAAGCCCCACGACGATGTCCGATTTTTCCTGAGCAATGCCCTCAATGCTCTCAAAAGCCTCCATATGCGCTTGACCAATAGTCGTTATCATAGCGACGTGTGGCTGCACCATTTTGCTCAGTGGAGCAATTTCACCTGGGTGGTTCATGCCAATTTCAAAAATAGCATACTGTGTATCAAACGGCATTCGCGCCAAAGTCAGTGGCACACCCCAATGGTTATTGTAGCTGGCCACCGAGGCATGAGTTAGGCCTTGGTATTCCAACACGGTTTTGAGCATTTCCTTGGTCGAAGTTTTGCCAACTGAGCCAGTGACAGCAATAACTTTGGCCTGCGTCCGGGCGCGCGCTGCTTTGCCTAAAGCAACCAAGGCTTCTAATACATCTGGCACAATTAGTAGTGGCGCATCATCCCCTACTCCTTCAGGACGATACGAAACTAAAGCGGCAGCCGCACCAGCGTCCAAAGCCTGCAAGACAAATTCATGGCCATCTCGTTGAGCGCTTAGTGCGACAAACAGATCACCTGCCTGCAATGTACGCGTATCTATTGACACCCCATGCGCATCCCAAGGTACATTAGATTGGCCACCAGTGGCGTCCATGGCTTCATCGGCAGTCCACAATGGCATTAATATTTCCCCTCTAAAGCTGCAACTGCGATGCTGGCTTGTTCTACATCGTCAAAAGGAAAAACATCATGACCAATGATCTGACAACTTTCATGACCTTTGCCTGCAATGAGCAAAATATCGCCAGGTTGCAAGCAATCAACTGCACGTAAAATCGCCTCTGCGCGGTCTGCTACCTCTGTAGCATCAGGAGCTCCCACCATTACCATGCCTCGGATCAACGCCGGATCTTCCGTGCGCGGATTATCATCAGTTACAAAGGCAATATCAGCAAACCTATCTGCAGCTTGCCCCATCAAAGTCCGCTTGTCAGGATCACGATCACCACCGGCACCTAGCACCACCACCAACCGCCCCATCACATGGGGCCGCAACGCCTTGAGGGCTGTGGCTACCGCATCCGGTGTATGAGCATAATCCACATAGATACTGGCCCCATTAGCGCGCGTTACCGCCAACTCCATTCGCCCACGAACAGCAAAAACGGCCTTCAGGCTAGCAAATACTTCTCCTGCCTCTCCACCAGAAGCAAGAACCATAGCTGCAGCTAGCATCAGGTTTTCACCCTGAAATCCGCCCACAAGAGGCACTTTCACCTGATGGCTTTCGCCTTTCCAGCTGAACAGGATATCCTGCCCAGTAGCATCATATTTTTGCCCCAAAATCTGCAAATCAGCTACGCTTCGACCAACTGTGATAACACTTTGACCCCGGGCAATACAGCCTTTGGTCAATTCAGGGCCCTTGGCGTCATCCACATTGATAACTGCGCATCCCTGCAGATGTAGTACCCGGTCAAACAAACCCGATTTAGCAGAAAAATAAGCTTCAAATGTATTATGATAATCTAAATGGTCCTGGGAGAAGTTAGTAAATCCCGCTGCGGAAAGTACAACCCCATCCAAGCGCTTTTGCTCTAAGCCATGACTTGAGGCTTCCATCGCAGCGTGGGTAACCTCGGCCTCAGCGGCTTGCGCCAAGGCTCGGTGCAGAGTTATCGGCTCTGGAGTGGTGTGGTTTAATGGTGCTGACCATGCGCCTTCAACACCTGTAGTGCCTAAGTTCACCGCTTTCAGGCCCATATGAGTCCAAATTTGGCGACAAAATGTAGCGACAGAAGTTTTGCCGTTAGTGCCAGTCACGGCCACTATCACCTCAGGCTGTGAGCAGAAAAACAATGCCGCAGCGCCAGAAAGCGCTTGACGTGGATCATCTACCACACAAACTTCAGCGACATGAACGGGAAGTGTTCCCGCGATTAGGTCCGCACCATAAGGGTCGGTCAAAATAACACTGGCCCCTTGTTGTAGTGCAAATTTCGTAAACTCGGCCCCATGCACGTGCTTTCCCGGCAAGGCTGCAAAGAGATAGCCAGGACGTACTTCACGGCTATCGACAGCCAAGCCTTGGACCATGATTTGGGACGCCCTTCCTGTGGTCAGACCCAAATTTGCAAGTGTTTTGCCCCCGGTCATCATCAGTCAGATATCTTTCTCAAATTAATTATTAGCTAATGTTAAACTATTTTGCCGCAAAGATTCAATTTTTGGTGCAAGTCCTAATAAGGGCGCAACACGACGGATCACTTCAGCTGCAACGGGAACAGCAGTCCATCCGGCCGTACGACGCAGTTCTGAACCTGTACTGTCCTCAGGCTCATCAAGCGTCACGATTAAAACATACTTAGGATCCGAGCTGGGAAAAAAACTCGCAAAAGTAGCCAGAACTTTATCATCATGATATCCACCCTGATCGTTATGTTTATCAGATGTTCCAGTTTTACCCCCAACAGAATAGCCTCGGACCTCACCAAAACGGGAAGCGGTGCCTTCTGTTACCACATGACGCAACATTGAACGCAATCGCATGGAGACCTTTTGTGATATAATACGTTCTCCGATTGGCAAAGCTGTTTGTTTTAACACAGTGGGTTTCACCAATGTGCCACCATTCACCATAGCTGCATATGCCGCCGCCAAATGAACAGGAGATGTGGAAATGCCATGACCATAGGAGATTGTCATGGTTGAAATATCAGACCAATTTGACGGATATAGTGGCTTACCCGTTGGGCCCTCAATGAGCTCTATCGGTGTGGCTTCCAAAAGCCCCAGCTTACCCAAAAATGCCTTTTGCAATTCAGAGCCAATCATCAACGAAATACGTGCGGTACCAATATTAGAGGATTTAACTAAGACTTTTTCTACACTCAGCTCAGGGCCATAGTTTTTATAATCTTTAATTGAATGCCGACCCCATCTCAACGGCCCTTTTGTGTCAATCATCGTATCGGTTACTATCAATTCAAGCTCCATTGCTTGCGCCACGGTAAAGGGCTTGAAGGTAGATCCCAATTCATAAACTCCCTGCACCGCACGATTAAATAGCGGGCTGTCGCTAGCATCACCTTGTGTCAAGGCCCGTGGTCGGTTGTTGGGGTCAAAGTCTGGTAGACTTGACATGGCCATAATCTCACCTGTGTGCGCATCCATCAGCACAGCAGATGCACCTTTGGCATTCAGCAAACGCATGCCACCGTACAAAACCTCCTCCAAAGCCGATTGCACAGATAAATCAATGGAAAGTTGTAGGGGGTCGCCATTAAATTTGGGATCACTCAGGGCCTCATCAAAGGCCTTTTCAACGCCTGCAATGCCAATCAATTCTGCTGAATGCACGCCCTGGTCACCAAATGTAGTACCACCCAAGATGTGACCAGCCAATTGGCCATTAGGATAAAGTCGCATCTCACGAGGGCCAAATTTCAGACCAGGATCACCAATGTCATGTACGGCTTGTTTTTCTTCAGGGCTTATTGCCTTTTTAAGCCAAAAGAACTTTTGGCCACCCTTCAGTCGCGCTTCGATTTTTACAGAGTCAATATCAGGAAAAATCTTAGCAAGCTGCCGTGCCGTTGTAACAGGGTCTACTATCTGTTGAGGATGTACATATAATGAATGGGTCTCGATATTAGTGGCTAAAACACGATTATTACGGTCAATGATGTCAGCCCGGCTGGCAACAATCTGTACTTCGGAGCTACGGACTTTAGGCTCAGTGGGTTCAGACACAGCTAAAGCCGTCATCCGTGCACCAATCACACTGAAGCTGATCACAAAAATGCCACCCATCATTACCAGGCGCCGCTGAGTTTTACGTAAAATGCGCTCATGCTGCATTTCAATCCGCTCTCGGCGATTTGCATGCTCAATCAAATCTGGGTTTTCACCTGCCGATCTAGCGAAGAATATGCGCGCTAGTGGGCGGAGTGGTTTACGGATCATGGCGATGTCTCACGGTTCATGACTTCGACAGGCTCAGTGATAGGCCCTAAATCCGCTTCCGGATAAGGAATTTGCTCTAAACGTGCAAAATGATCAGAAGTAAGTTGCAGCAGTTTCAGGTCATCAAAATTTGCATTGACCAGCTGCAATAAGCGCTCTGGCCTATTTAAATACGCCCATTCGGCCCTTAATACCCGCAAACGTGAATGCGCCAATCCTATGTCTTTATTCAACTTAGATATTTCATCTAGTGTGTTTTTGGTAGTGTAATTTTGAGTATAGCCCCAAAATGCCAGCCCCATGACTGTCACAACTAGAAATCCTAAGAATAGATTTTTCATGAAAGCCTCCGATAGGGCAATTGCGGCACACCAAGAGTTTTTGCATCAACTGGCATGGCGGCGGCATCCGTGCGCCAACCCATGCGCAACTTCGCAGAACGCGAACGGGGGTTAGCCTCCAGCTCTTCTGGCGAGGCTTTTATAGCTTTGCGATTTTGCATGGTAAATTGAGCTGGGACCTCTTCAACCAGAGGTGCGTAACGATTGCCCGCTTGAGTGCCAGACCGCGCCTGAAAGAACCGCTTCACAATGCGGTCTTCCACCGAGTGAAAGGTTACCACAGCCAAGATACCACCCGGATGCAACACGCGCTCAGCCGCGGCCAAACCTTCAACTAGTTGATCATATTCCCCATTCACCGCAATCCGCAGCGCCTGAAAGCTGCGCGTGGCGGGATGAGACTGGCCAGGCTTTGAACGCGGTAGGCAGCGTTCAATGACTGAAACTAAATCTAAAGTTCGTTCAAAAGGAGCTTCTTCACGGCGTGAAACAATCTTTTTTGAGATCCGGCGGCTTGCACGCTCTTCACCATAATTATAGAGAATATCAGCAATTTTCTCTTCACTGGCTGTGTTTACCAGTTCGGCAGCGGTCATTCCGCTATCACCCATACGCATATCAAGAGGCCCGTCTTTTTGAAACGAAAATCCCCGGTCAGCTTGGTCAATTTGCATGGATGATACGCCAATATCCAACACCACACCATCAGCGTGCTCGGTCATTTTATCAAGATTGGAAAAGGTATCTTGCACGAGCTTCAAACGATCGCCAAAATCTGCAGCCCAGGTTTCAGCCATGGCAAAAACATTCGGGTCACGATCAATTCCGATGACCCGATCCGCGCCCGCATTCAGGAGGTATTTGCTATAGCCACCAGCACCAAAGGTGCCATCAATCCAATGCCCCCGGATCGGGGCGGCGGCAGCAATTAAGGAATTGATAAGAACGGGAATATGCGGGGCGGCAGTTAATAGCATGTCTATTCCTGCCCCATATTGTCCAAGTAAACCAACGGATCAAAATCCTCAGGCAATTTATCAAGCCAGGCCTCAGTTTTAGCCAACTCTTCAGTTTCGTAAGTTTCAGTCTTCCAAATCTGGAACGTGTCACCAGCTGCAATGAAGAACGCCTCAGATTCGAGATCAATTTTTGTGCGCAGCTTCGATGGTAAAACCAAACGGCCAGTTTCATCCACTGCTGTTGGAAAGGATTGGCCATGAAACAATCTTTGCAACATCCGTCGTTCCATCGAGCCACGAGGCAAAGCGTCTATTTTGAGGTCAACCTCATTGATGGCTTGTATGGTGTAGCATTCAAGATAGTTGCGGCGGTGGTCTCCATAGACAATTACCAACTCGGGGTTGAGGCCTTCAATGTAACTAGGATCACCTTGCTCCAACACACGACGAAACGAGGCTGGGATCGAGACCCTACCCTTATTATCCACCTTATGATGGCTTTCGCCTCTAAATCTGCGCGCCACTGGGGCCTGCCTCACTCTTTGCTCGGGGTGATACCACTCCGAATAAAAACGGCGGATTAGACTACTGCTGCTGTCCAATCCGCCGACATTCTCCCTCACGGGATGTCCAGCTGCGCGCGCCACCTGGGGGGATGTCTGCACGCTGTGCGCTGGATCTCTTCGTTCAGAGAAGCGGATGCCTGTATGTAACCTGCGCTCGTCGTCGCCCTCTAAGTGGGGCTTTGATTTTATGACCGCTTCTGTAATCAATGAATGACATGGGAATTCATGGTAATCAATAGTAAATTTTGGGAATTACTTATCTAAAAACGTGGAATTCCTCCCAAAACTTAAATAATTCAAGAAATTTATTCCAAATGTGGTGTATTTATTTTAATTTTGCACTAAATGTTGTGCGTACACAATTTCTGCATTAATTCCTATTTTTTT
>TARA_B110000971_G_scaffold82059_1_pt1 | contig 11602 bp, 11 predicted proteins | sample TARA_B110000971 | Tara Oceans TARA_B110000971 (sample SAMEA4397842) | marine metagenome | biome: Polar Biome; feature: [SRF] surface water layer (ENVO:00010504); material: water (ENVO:00002006), including particulate matter (ENVO:01000060) such as... | depth 5 m | reverse complement strand
ATGTGTGCAGTGGTAGGATGCCTACTCGGAAAGCAAAATATGCCGGAGTCTGAAAAAGAGGACGTTATAGAACAACTGTTTGAGTTCACTCGTCACGTAGCTAAAGATATTGCTCAACAAGTAAATTCACCGCCGCCGCAGGCAGAGGTTGGAATTTGGAAGCCCGGCATGGGATAGGCGATAAGAATATGACTGCACGAAAGACGGCCTTTCGTGCTTTATCCTCATTATAAAAAAATAATACAGGGTCCAGTAATATTGAAATCATAAACTTAGCTACGTAGGCCGAAAAAGCTTACCGCATCCTCGACAACTGCTCCTGCGTTGTTCTAATACCGTCCATCCATGGACATATGCTTCTCGCCCCTTATCGGAACGACGCACCGCAACATCCATATAGGCAAAGCGAAGCGCATTCATACAAAACCTCAACAACAGTGATTCAGCCGGAGATTACAACTACTGTCTATTTGTCTTATTAGCAGTATTGGCTAGTTAGTTACGACTGATGACGCCTGTGGCTTGTTAGACCTACTTAGATTTAACAATATAACGACTATGCAACAGCAACTTCGGCAATGGCTGAATGAAAAACTGGCAATAAAAATTATTAGGCGTGTTAACACCGGATGAAAGACAGGCATTCTTTAATTTTTTTGAAAAAGTTTTATTCTGTGGTTCTGATTGATTTATAAAGATATTAGAAAAACAGATTGTTCGTATGTTGGAATATCTACCACTCGGTAGACCTGCTAATTAAATGAACAAATAATAATGAGGAGCGTCCCTTTATTGTCCTAGAAATTTCAAAAGTATGGGTGTCTCAGTTACTTTTTTTGGGAAACCTGGCCAAAATGGCTTTTCCGCAGTAGATTCACCCTAAGTCCAACAGACTTCTAGTCCAGCCTGATGTCGGCTTCTCATTCCGTTTTGGTAAGGGCGACTGGGATCGGCTGGAATCTCATTTATTATTCACCGAATCCGTATTTCCCATTGCGTCGCCTAAGTTTATCGAGCAACACAAAATAACTGAGCACAGTCACTGGCAAGGCGATTGGCTGATAGAACTCGACAGGCCAAACCCAGGGTGGATTTCATGGCTGTCCTGGTTATCGTTATCTCGAACTGGAAACTCGCTAGAATCGGCAAGCTCAGCTCAGTTATTCGAAAGCTACCTGTTGGTGATTGATGCTGCCAAACAAGGTAAAGGTATCACATTGGAGTTTCAGCATTTGATGGGTTCAGCTATTGAACGAGGAGAGCTGGTTTCAATAGGCCCCAAAATTACTCGATCGCAAGCGGACTATTATTTTGTTGCGAAGCCTGGTAACAAAAAACTGGCGAGTATTGTAGAGTTGCTAAAAACTGATGACGCTATGAATAATTATTTTTAACGCTTCTTTAAAAGTAGATGATATCTCCGTAGGATGCAGGACACTTACTTTATTAGGGCCTACCGGCAATGCCGTTAAACTATAGTTGTACGGGCTAGATATATCGTCATTGTGGTGAGTATCGCAATCTATTGTGAAGCTACTATGGGCTTTAAAATGGATACCACACTTCGCCAGCATGACAGGAATCAATTAGGATACACAGATGAAACTTGAACAATACCGAACGCTTTGGGGCAACATCGACATCTTCGACGGTCTGCTCGCCGGAAGCCCACATCACGACATTGACACCCTACTGCCGCACCTTGCCTCGCTCGGATACGATGGAGTTGAGATGCCGCTTAAGCTGGCACTATTTCTCGGGCCAGAGCGGCTGAAGACATTGTTGACGCAATACGACATGCATCTTACGTTGAGCATCTATACAGACAGTACGTTCAATGCGGGCAGTCCAGAATTAGAATGGTGGGGTGGCACGCATCAGGGCTTCACACCCCCTATTACGGCAGTCGAGATGGCGGCTGCGTTAGTGCAACGCACCGAGCGACACGAGGCAAAAAATGCAAAAGGTCATTATGAAGGAAGCTACGAGGCACTTGAGGAAGAGCAACCAGATGCGCTCCTGCAAATACTAGAGAGACATGTGACCTGCTTTAAAGAAGAAGCAGCGGCGTGCTACCAGATTTTCGGTGATCGGCGGGAGGGCGGTTTGCTTACCCTTGTAGTCGCGCATGATCTAAGAGACAACTTTCCGTGGGCTATCGCCGCCCGCTACTTTCGCGATATTTTGGCGTGGGAGAAGCAGCATGGCTTCGTGGTTGCCCACGAGACTCATCGAAAGCGCTTTTTACACTCGCCGTGGGTGATTCGAGATTTTTTCCTTAAGTACCCAGATATTCGCGCCCAAATTGGTCTCTGTGCTGATTACTCGCATCTACTTTGCGTCGCAGAAGTGGATACTTCAGACCCAGTGCTAAACCAGGTGATAGATTTCCTCGCGCCGAATGTGGTTCACACGCAATGCCGGGTGGGTTACGACCACGGCCCTCAAGTACCTGACCCTCGCTCGCCTGAGTGGATCCACTACACGGAAGGCATGGAGCGTTGGTGGGACACGATTTGGCAAAGCCAGCTCGCGCGCGGCTACGAATATACGACCATGATTGCCGAGCATGGGCCGCCAACTTATCAAATGTGTGTACCAGGCTCTCAGCAACCTTTAGCTGATATATGGGATGTAAATCATTGGGTGCAGTTGCAACGACAAAGGCGTTTCGAGCAGCTTTTTGGTGCCGACCATCAATCATCGAAACTCGTGCCGAGTGAGACTCAGGGCTACGAGCCAAACACAAATTCAAGCGCGTGAGTCAAGCACCACGAACCACTGGAAACTTGTCGCAAATAATGGGTTGGCCGATAACCTGACTTGCATGACGATAGGTTTCGAGTGATGGCTGACCATTATAGACAATGTCGTCGCCTATCCAATTAACTGAGAATGCAGCGCGGCGACGGTTGTGTTGATTGCCTGGCGCGCTGTGCAAAGTATAGGATTTCCAGATCAACATGTCCCCAGCTTGGGTTGCATTTGAAAGTATCGTGCTTGGGAAATTGGCTTGCTCACTCGGCGGTGGCGGCAATTCGTTTCTGGCATGTCGGTATTCGGTTTCCGGATTATCGAAATCAACGGCTCGATAAAGTTCGCCTGATTGGTGCGATGCCTGCATAAACCTGAGTGAAGATTCAATTGGAATATCATCCAACGCGAGCCAACTGTTGATTAGCTTTGTGCCATCGAGCGGATAGTATGAATGATCCTGATGCCATGGGGTCGCAGCATTATTACTCAAGGCTTCTTTAATGAGCAGAAAGTCATAAAATAACGCCAGTTTTTTTGTCTCAAGTAGGGCAAGCGCAATATCACCGATGTGTGAATCGAATATAAAGTGACGAAATGCCTCAACCTGCCGCCAAGCACCAGAGCTAACTGAAAACGACCCCGTATCATCTTTGCGTTTGACGATATCAAGGTCGGTACTCGCACCGCTTAACGCTAACCCAATACCGGCTTCGATAACATTTAACCACTCGGAACTGAATGCCTGTCGAATGCAAACAACACCATCCTGATGGAGCGCTTTAATCGCTGCGATTGGGACGCTGTTATTGGTATTGTGTTGAAATGACTGGATCGCGCCAAAGTCTGTTTTATTCATCACAGTTCTACCATCTGAAGATTAATCGACTACATGAACCTCTCGTGGAAACTGCGTTAGACACTCTACGCCTGAAGCGGTAACGGCTACGGTTTCGCTCATTTCCATTCCCCAGTCGTCGAGCCACATGCCGAGCATGACGTGCAATACCATATTCTGCTCTATGATTGTTTTTTCACCGGCGCGTAGGCTAACCGTATGCTCGCCCCAATCGGGTGAATAGCCAACGCCGATGCTATAACCGATTCGGCTTTCTTTCACTAAACCGTGTTTGTCTAAAACTGTTTGCCATGCCTGATGTACGTCCCCTGCCAGTACCCCTGGTTTGATTGTGTCGAGAACTGCGTTTAACCCCTCCTGTACGGCGTCGGCGGTATCGAAAACGCTTTGCGGGCCTTTACCGAGTTGCACCGTTCGCGCTAGTCCCGCGTTGTAGCGCTTGCGTGTGCCGCCTAATTCTAATGCGACGGTTTGACCATCTACAAATTTCTCATCCGTCCACATGGGATGCGCGGTGGTCGCGGCCTCACCGGCTAGTATTAATGGGGAGAGTGCTGTTAAGTCGCCTCCAAATTGGTCGTTTCCGCCGACCTGTGCTGCTACGATTTTCGCCATCAAATCACATTGCCGAACACCTGGCGCTATGGTTTCATAGGCGACGGTCATAGCGCCTTCTACCAAACGAGACGCTTGTCGCATGATCTCAATTTCGGCATCACTTTTAATCACTCGGCACCAGTTCACCAATAAGTCGGCGTCTATCCAGTGTGAGTTGGGTACGCCTGTTTGCAGGCAGTGAAGCGATTTTGGTGAGAAAAAATAGGTATCACTTTCATAGCCAATACGTTTTCCGTTTAGCGAGAGGTCGCGTAGATATCCAGCGACGATCTCCATCGGATGTGTGCCCGCACGTTGAACAACATCTTCTTCATAGGGTTTAACCGATTGCGCTCCCAAATAGGTGGTAAGGGACACTGCCCCGGCATCCATTTTCCGGCCCATCCAAATTGGATCATGATCGTGCTGCACCAACATCACCTGCGGCACATAGAAAGACCAAGCATCAAAACCAGTTAACCAGTTCATGTTGGCAGGGTCGCCGATCAGCAAGGCATCCAGATTTCGCTGTACCATACTGGCGCGAACGGTTTGTAATCGTTGTTCGTATTCTGCTTTGTTAAAGGCGGCTGGCATGGTTGTTTTCTCGTTAATGGTTATAGGTTTATAGTTTATAGGTGATAGGTTATATGTTAATAGGCTTACTCATTTGTCAAACCGTCTTGATGAGTGAATATCGAGGTATATCCACCCGACCAGTCCGGCGGTAAAGGCATGTTCAATTCCTCGTGATGCGCATAGCGCGGCTGGTTGCCACGAACCAAAGCACCATAATGCGAACTTGGATAGGGTGGTGTGGTATAGGGAATAGCATCGGCAGCGCTATAGGTGATGACTAACATGGGGCGTCCGCGCTCACTCATGTTTTGAGCCGAGCCATGTATCGTACAACTATGGTGAACCGATAGTGTGCCCGCCTTCCCTGTTAACTCAATCGCTTTATCAATCCCTGCGGTTGCGAGATCTATATCTGTTATAGCGCCTGTCCATTCGTCCTTTGTCCAATCGTCATTGTCATTGTTATTGTCATCATAGTGTCGATAGATGGGCCCTTTATGACTGCGAGGAATAACCTGCAATGGCCCTTGCGCCGATTCGACATCTTCCAGCGCCAGTAAAAACTGGCAGGTCCCTCCATTGGTATGCGGATAAAAGGCAATGTCCTGATGCCACTTCACACCAGCGCCACCACCGGCCCATTTGAAATTAATAAATAGATCCCGAAACCGAATGTCGGGGCCAAGGATATCAACCGCAATGTCGGTTATCACCGAGTTGGCGCAAAGTGACCACAATTGCTCGTCAAGGTCATCGACAAATGCTACTCGGCGCAGACGAGGCGTTTCCTTGCTGTGTCCGTGTTCAAGATCAAACTGCTGATTTGACGATGACACTTCACGGCTTAGATCAATCACTCGATTCATAGCCTCACGTAACGAGTCGATCTGAGAATGACCAATAAACTCAGGCAGGGCTAGATAGCCTTGCTCGAAGTAAAGCGCCCGCTGCGACTGATTAAGCGTTATCGCTTGCCGATTTAAAACATCTTTAGGATGCATGTTAATTACCCTCCAGTTCAGACAAACCCCCACCTGTACACAGGTGGTTTTTAGCATGATAGTAAACCATGTTACAATGCTGTCAACTTTATTTAGGTAGTAAGGAATATATCGGTGTCGAAAAGCGCAAAAAAAACCAAATCCACAGCGAATATTGAAAGCACCGAAACGCGACACCTGCGGATATACAAAGAGATACGCGAGAGAATTTCACTACTTAAGTACACGCCAGGCACTGTACTGAGCGAAACCGAACTAGCCCGTGAATTTGAAGTGAGCCGAACCCCAATACGCCGTGTATTGCAAAGACTGCATCACGAGGGTCTCACGGAAGTGCGCAATGGCATCGGTACCATCGTAAAAGACATCGACCTTAAAACCTTGAAAGAGATTTATGACCTGCGGATGCACCTTGCCGAACTCATGGGTGAGCTATCACCCACGGAGTTCACCAAATCACAATTGGACACATTGCGACAATTGCTTAAGGATGCCAAAGCTTTAAAGAAACAACAGGATTACGAAGCCTACGCACGGCTATGTAATAGCCTGGAAGACGTGATTCTAACGATGATTGGCAGCGCACCGCTGCGCGAAATTACCGACATACTTTATTATCGCGTATCGCGTATTTGGTTCACTTTTTTGCCCCATCTGAAGTGGAAAGAGCTGGTGGGTTTTCAGGAAGAAGAAATCGCGTCTATGATTGAAGCCGTTAAAAGGAATGATCTGAAAGGCGTTGGCCAAATCCGTCGTCTTCATTTACATGGCATTCTGACCTATTTGAGTAACTACCTCACAAACCAAACGACAAAATAATATTTAACCATTGCTATGTCACCTACCTCGACGCATTACCAATAAGCCTGCTGACATTATTAATAGAATGCCAATGGCTGTTTTGCCATCTAACGCGACTGAGAAAAACAAAATATCCCATAACACCATGAAAATAAGATAGCTGTAATCGAAGGTAGCCACTGTAGAAGGTGGGGCCGATTGATAAGCAGCTGCAACCATCATCCCTAAAGCAACTGTGAACCCTGCCAGTAGCAGTATTACGCCCCATTCCGATGGGCTGATAACAGACCAGTTAGCGAACAAAAAAGGATAAGAATTAGTCAACTCACTTGCTGGCTGCCAAAATATCAGTAGGCAACTAATCACTGCCCCCGCCAGAAGCACCGTCAGATTAAGTGATAAAGCCAACGCTGCCGGTGACATTCCCTGACACTTGCTACGAGTTGTGACATTAGACAGCGCATACATAAATCCGCCCAATACAGGTAGAATCGCCCAGAACGAAAAGGCATCCGCACCTGGCTCTAGAATGATGAGAACGCCACAAAAACCCATCGCAATGGCAACCCAGCCCCGAGTCCCCACAGGCTCACCGATGATGTATGCCGACATCAATGTTACGAATACTGGAGCGGTGTAAATACCTGCCGCAACAGTTGAAAGATTCAAAAAAGGAATAGCCGAATACATCGCAACAAACATCAATGTCATAAACAACGATCTTAGCAAAGGCCATTTTGACAACGCCTCTCGCCACACACTACGACGGTGCCCTTGTACTACAAAAATAACGAAGAGTAACGGCAAAGCGAGAACGCCACGCAGTGTAAAAATTTGCCACAACGACAGGTCAGCGCTAAACAGCTTAAACAGCGCTTCCTGGATCGACATCAAAAACACCGAGACCACTATTAACGTGATAGCAAGAGTTACTCGGTCTGGTCGATTATTTTCCGAAACAGTCATCACAGATGCTCTCGCATTTTCAGGTGGGGCAATCGTATTGGATAGCCTATTGTTTGTGCATATTTTGAACTAGATGCTTTGTAATCAGTGATGGTTCCTATGTCGTCAACCTTTCCCATAGCACTTAAAGGCACTTCTCTTTTTGATCAACAAACCAAGTAAAGTTAAATTCATTTGGAGCCTGTCTTTGAGCCCCTTAATAATCAGTCAGACCCACTCTTTGCAATATCTGTATCAATATCTTGAAGAAGCGCATCTAGACGAAACAACCCGGTAGAAATAGAATTTCGAGTGATAAATCCAACGGCTGCGACATCGCCACGTCGTAACGCACTGAGGGTTTGGTTAACATCTTCGACAACCATATTAAACTCGACGGACTGATCCATTTGCGGTATCAGTGAAAACCAGAGTCGCGTAGTGCGATGGTAAAGCTCATCGTATATGCCGCGCAGCACTTCATTCCCGATGAGCTGACACTTGCAAGCGTGCAGACGAATGTCGACCGAAACAAAAGACTCTGGCGCTGGGTCTTCTGGCGATGAACTTTCACTAATGGTGCTGCACTCTTTGCGCAAACCCTCCAGTAAATCAAATATCCCCTCATCCGGTCGGTTGGGGCTTAGCGTACCAATGAGTTCGGCAAGGTGAATGCGTAATTGCATGGTTCGACGTACATGCTCGATATCGATTTCGGTGACCATTGTGCCAACACCGTGGCGGGTAATCGCCAGTCCTTCATGCTCCAAGCGTTGAAGAACCGTGCGAACCGGCGTACGACTCACGTTGAATTCATTTGCCAGCGCGTCAATATCGAGACGAACACCAGGCACCAGCTTTAGCATGGTAATGCGTTCACGCAGCGTACTGTATATCGACATGAAACGCTGTCGCCAAGGGCTATTGTCAAGCTCGGCTCGTGCCTTTGGTAATGCGGAGTTCATTGCAAGAATAACTTCGGATGTTTTAGTATTTGGCATCCAATCAGTTTAATGGCTTCAAATAGATATGTATAACTATTAAATATATAGTCTAAATTACTCAAAATATTACTTGTATGACGTACTGTTATATATATCATCGGAAAAATACCCGATATACGATACCAACAAAGACGCATAAAGAGGATCCACATGACTATCACCAATCCAATTTCCGCTACCGTCGATTTCGATCAGGATGGCGTCCAACACGGTTTTCTCAAACTGCCGCATTCTCATGATGATTCGGGCTGGGGTTCATTGGTAATCCCCATTACCGTCGCCAAAAACGGTGAAGGGCCGACCATTTTATTTACCGGCGCCAATCACGGTGACGAATACGAAGGCCCCATCGCTTTGTTCGACCTCGCACAAAGTATCAGTGCTGACGAACTCAGCGGTCGGGTCATTATTGTACCCGGCATGAACTATCCGGCTCTTCGTGCAGGTAAACGTACCTCGCCCATCGATGGCGGCAATATGAATCGGTCTTTTCCTGGTAACCCAGCAGGCACACTCACGGAAAAAGTTGCGGATTATTTTCAACGCACCTTGTTACCGATGGCTGACACTGTCGTCGACTTTCACTCCGGTGGAAAAACCATGGAGTTCGTGCCCTTTTGCTGTGCACATGTGCTGGAAGACAAAGCACAACAGGCGCGTTGCATTGCTGCAATGCAGGCGTTCAACGCACCGTATTCGATGATGCTGTTAGAAATTGAAGCCGCCAGCATGTACGACACCGCTGCCGAAAACCAGGGTAAGACCTTCATTAGCACTGAACTGGCGGGTGGTGGCAGCGCTACCGCTGCAACCATCGCCATCGCCAAAAAAGGCATTCGTAATATCTTACGCCATGCAGGTATTACACAGGGCGAACTCGAAGTAGACGAGACGATTAACCTGGATATGCCGGACCAGAGTTGTTTTATCTTTAGCGAATCCGATGGCTTGTTCGAACTTTGTGTTGACCTTGGTGCTGAAGTTAAAGCGGGGGACCTGCTTGGACGTGTCCATGACATAAAACGTACAGGTCAGGTGCCGACTGATTATCACGCGAAAATCGACGGTATTTTCAGCGGTCGAAATTTCCCCGGGCAGATTGCCATGGGTGATTTTCTTGGCATGGTCGCTGTGCGCGCGTAACCCTTTAAACGACACATTTATAAAATGGCTAACCCAAATGCATAAAGGACAGGCACTCTTCAGTTGCAGCGATACAGCAATATAGCGGATTAAAGCACGGCGATGATGACAGCGATGCTGACTGGTTGGCCAACATGTTACGCCTATCCATATTACCGACGGGCTACATCTACCCTAAAGAGCAGCGCATGGTGCGGGACTTATTGCGTAAACGAATGCAGCTTGTCCAGCAAAAAACTCAAAACATGCTGTCCATCCAAGGATTATATGATCGACACTTAAATCGACGAGTCAACAGTAACAAGTTAAAACAACTGACCCCAGCCCAACTAGCAAATAACTTAGACACCCACACTTTGTAGTGTATTTTTAAAATGCAGCCGTAAATGTCTAAGATATGAGAAAGCCAAGCTATCAGCTGCATGAATTGACAGGCGAATTGAAAGGTCGACGGTCTATTACAGTATCAGGAAACTAGCTTATAACATTTGAATTTAGAGACGATGATGTTTATGTCTTTGACTATGAGGATTATCACTAATGAGTTTTTAACAGCACAACCCTCCGCATCTAGGGAGAATAATTTTTAGAACCTATATCGAGCCCTTCAACAATATTTCTGCGAATAAATAGCAGATGCTCTAAGCCTAGCGCGAAGTACTTTCAGTCGTCTTATTAATGGATCTCTGACTTATCACCAGAAATGGCTGTTAGAATATCGGCAGTTTTGGGTGGTTCTGCTGAAAGCTGGGTACGTCTTCAAGAGAGCTATGATCTATGGAAAGTCAGAGAAAGCATAGACACTGAAAACCTCACTCGGATCGATTTTTATTCTGTCGCTTCAAACTGTAACAAACCCGCTAAATATTGGATAATTCAGCTGCGGGTCTGACCAATCTTTCTTGTTGATTTTTTTACATATAACTCAAATCTCTCTATGATTTGGCGATTAAACAGCCTGTTTAACAACACTACTGTCCCTCTAACGTGGGATTACACTGCCCAAGGTTTTTCCAAATCGCGCCAGTCGTATTTCACATGCGGGATCGATAGAGTCACCAAAAACAGAACAACCCCTTCCACAGACGTGGCAGAGTATGGGTTACTAGGGTCCGACCCAGTTAAATAGTTTAAGCAATTCATCAATATACGTTCTTTCCTTGGCATAATGCTTCCCTGCCATGATATGCATTTAACGGTTACTCTATAAATAGTTACGTCCCCTTTAACTAATTTATCCAATTCCTTTACATTATTTCAGCGACTAGTCTGACCTTCGTGTAAAATTTCGTACTAAACTTGATTTGGAAACACAATAATGAGCCAGCTTAATTTATCGCCACAACTTGTCGAACAGATGCATGAATTCTTGATAAAACACGATGAGAACGCGCAAGACCCAGGCGTGGCTTCTCAGTATATGTGTGCGGTGGTGGGATGCCTGCTCGGAAAGCAGGAGATGTCGGAATCTCAGAAAGAGGAAGTTATAGAGCAACTATTTGCGTTTACTCGTCACGTAGCTAAAGACATTGCTCAACAAGTAAACGCACCGCCACCGCAAGCAGAAGTCGGAATTTGGAAGCCGGGCATGGGATAGGCGATAAGAATATGACAGCACGAAAGACTACCTTTCGTGCTTTAACCCCATTATAAAAAATAATATAGGCTGCACCAGTGGGTTTAGTTGCGTAGGCCGGAAAAGCTTACCGCATCCTCGACAACTGCTCCTGCGTTGTTCTAATACCGTCCATCCATGGACATATGCTTCTCGCCCCTTATCGGAACGCCGCATCGCTACATCCATATAGGCAAAGCGCAGCACCTTCCGGCAAAACCTCAACAACACTGATCCAGTCGGAAACTACAATTACAGTCTATTTGTCTCACTAGGAGAATGGTCAAGCGGGTTGCGTCTGATG
>TARA_B110000971_G_scaffold11555_1_pt1 | contig 11608 bp, 10 predicted proteins | sample TARA_B110000971 | Tara Oceans TARA_B110000971 (sample SAMEA4397842) | marine metagenome | biome: Polar Biome; feature: [SRF] surface water layer (ENVO:00010504); material: water (ENVO:00002006), including particulate matter (ENVO:01000060) such as... | depth 5 m | reverse complement strand
CATTTAAATAACAATTCTTCCCAATTTTTGTTTTTTTATGAACAACTACATTTGGCATAGCCAAGAATCCCTCTTCATGCTGTGCAGACTTTGAGATTAATGCTTTTGGGCTTATTATAGATAATAGTTTTAATTTTTTTTTTTTAATTTTTTCAGAAATAATGCATCTAAGCTTGCCATCATACATTCCAATGCAAACAAAAAAATAGTTGGAGTTATTAATAAAAATTCCCAAATCTTTTTTTTTATTTGAAAATACTGCCTTGTTGGCAAAGTGCGTTTTTTTAATAAATTCATCAAAAATATAATGAACTTTTTTTTTTTGCTCAATTAGCATTTCATATACTATCAGTGCAGTAGATTTCCCACCATATAGGAGTATTTGTTTATTTTTCATGACGGTCTATAATTTTAATCAATATAGCGTAAATATTTTTTATATCTTTGAATTGCAAATCTATATTGGAGGGTAGTACTAATGATTTATAAAAAATATCATCACTTACACTGCTTGCTTTGCTTTTCTTATTGCCAATATATTTAAAATCAAATCCAGCCTGCTTGTTTAAAGGCCAAAACCCTGATCTTACTTCAATTCCATGCTTCATTAACTCTGTCCCAATTTTGTTAACCTGCTTTTTATTCAAATCTTTAAAATAAATACTATTAAGCCAGTATACAACCTTGTGATTTTTTGTTCTTTTTTGTGTAAGCTCTATTCTTTTGTCAGTAAAAATTTTTTTATAAAATTGAGCAATTTTAATTTTTTTTGGTAACATGGACTTTGAAAATTTTTCAATCTGTGCCCTTGCCACTGCCCCCAATAAATGTGGCATTAGGTAATTATACCCCTCTCCATTAACAAAATATTTTTTCCAATATGGGTCTTTGCGAGTTCTGAACGGTGCGTGCCTTGATGCAAACAATAAGGCTTTTTCATAAAGATTTTTTTTTGAAAAAGATAAAATGCCTCCTTCGCCAACACCAATCATTTTTTCAGACCTAATAGATGTGACATTAATATCTCCAAAACTTCCTATTTTTTTTCTATCTATTTCAGATCCAAAGGATTCACTGCTATCTTCAATGAGAACAATTTTATTTTTTCTACATAATTTAGCTATTTTAATGGTGTCTCTGGCTGGATATCCGTAAACATGAACTAGTTGCAATGCTTTCGGTTTGTAGATTTTTATTGCTTTTTTTACCAGATCAATATCCAAACCAAGAGTGTCTCTTTCCACTTCTACAATTACTGGTGTTGCATTACATTGTGCAATACACGAAAGATTAGAAACGCATGTATAATTTGGAGTAATTACACAGTCCCCAGTCTCTACGCCTGCAGCTTTTAACGCTACATGAAGTGCCGATGTACCACTCTGAACTGCTATTCCATACTTTAATCCTAAAAATTTTACAAACTTTTTTTCAAATTCTCTTGTGTGCTTTCCATTAGATGATAGCCAATTTGTTTTCAAAACATCTAAAATATATTTTTTTTCTAGATTATTTAACGAGGGTGTATTTAGAAAGTATTTCATAAATTATATTTAATATTTTTGTAATCTTTTTCATACCCATTAGATTTGAAAAATATCAGTATAAGTTTGAAAAAACTAAACATTTTTTGTCTAATTATAATTTTTTTAAGCACATATATTACTAACTTATTAATTTTTGTTGTTGCTGATACCATTAACACAAATCCACTTTCAAGAAATGTAATATTGTAATTATATCTTTTTGCAATAAATTCTAACGATTCTTTACTATAAAAAAATATATGCTGACCACTGTCTTCTTCTAAGTAATTCCAGTTTTTGTCTTGGTCTTGATAAATGCCGGTGGTCAATAAGAACATTTTTGGCTTCAAATTAAATATTTTAGACAATTCATCAGAAGGTTTAGAGAAATGCTCAATAGCCTCAAATGAGGTAATCAAGTCTGGGGTTGAAAAATTTTTCTCAACAAATCCCTTTGAATAGGCATTTTTTGAAAACTTGTCATAAGAAAAACAGTTCAAATAATAATCTCTCATTATCCTACAAAACAGACCATCTCCACCTCCAAAGTCTAAAATATTTTTTAATTTAAAAATTTTACATATAAAAAATGAAACTAAAAAAGTTTTAATGACTCTAGAGTAAATCCCAGTATCATATTTGGTTACCCAATCTTGATAGGATTCACTAAGCCAATAGGGATCTTCTGTTTGCAAAGACTTACACTTTTCACATTTATAAAATTTTACATTGTATTTCTTAAGTACTGTTTTTGAAAAAATACATGCTGACAGGCCATCACAAAGTCTACAATTGATTATATCCATATTCATTACAAGTTGAGTTAAATTGAAAAAATTTTGTAATTTTTGTACCAAGCTAAAGTTTTTTCAAAACCATCATTGATATTCATAAATTTTTTATATTGTGTCTTCTTTACAATTTTGGCGTTTGATCCATGTGTCTTTATAATATCAGCTCTTTGGAGGGGTTTTAGCTTAACTTTAATTTTATATCTACTTTTTATTTTTTTTACAATCTTGGAAATGTCAATTGGATTGTTCGAGCAAAAATTATACACATCATGTTGTTTTGTTTTTTTTACTATTAATTTATTTATTAATGCAAAAACATCTCCTATGTATGTAAAATCTCTAAAATGATTACCTCTGTTATTTAAATTAAAAATATTTTTTGTAAAAGCAGACTTGAATAATTTTAAAAAAAACATATCGGGTCTCCCCCATTCACCATAAATAGTAAAGAACCTCATTCCTATCATTCTTATGTTGTATCTTTTAGAATAAAAAGTTGAAATAATTTCATTAAGCTTTTTACTCACTCCATAAATATTTTTTGGATTTAGCTTTTCACTTTCTTTAAGTGGAAATTTATTATTATCACCATAAACTGAGCTAGAGGATGCGTAGAAAAATTTTTTTGGCTTATTGTCTTTAATTTCTTCTAAAATATTTAAATAACCGATTAAATTTACATCAATAAATTTTTTTGGATTAATTAAGGAATACCTTACACCTGCTTGTGCTGCCAAATGAATAATATAATCAAATTTTTTATTAGAAAAATATTTTTTTAATTTTTTTTTATGCGTTATATTAATTTTTTCAAAAAAAAATTTTTTATTTAATTTTAAAATGTCTAATCTTTTTTTTTTTAGAGCTACTGAGTAATACTTGTCAAAATTATCCAACCCGTATATTTCATGTTTTGAGTTGTCATTTAAGAATTTATTAGCCAAATTAAATCCTATAAAACCACAAACCCCAGTAATTAAAATTTTCATAGTTAACTTATATTATCATTTTATTTTTTTTAAATGTTTAAAATATTTAAAAATAAATATTAGCAATACCAAAAAAAGATTCTGCCCATTGTCAATTCTAATTTTAGTTTCTTCAAAAAAATGATCTAAAAATCTTACTCTACTCGAAAATCCTCCTCTTCTAAAATATCCAAAAAGTTCATCTTTTTTTGTACCAACCCCATTCATTTTATGCTTAACAATCATTCTATAAAAATAATCATAGTCTGCGGAGTATTTGTATTTTAAATTATATAGACCAATTTTTTGTGCAGATTCAGTCTTTATAAAAAAACCAGTAGAGTGACTACTATAGAAACCCCAGCTCCATTTAATTTTCCATGGCCTGTATCCATACAATACTCCCCAGTGTTTTTTAACTGCACCAAAAAAAAAGTCAATTTCTGGAAATTTAATGATGTAATTAATCAAAATTGATAAAGCATTGGGAGTATACTTATCGTCTGAATTCATAAAACCTAAATATTTTCCTCTAGCAAGTCTCATCCCCAAATTAAATCCATCATAGATCCCCTCGTCTTTTATACTAACCCAGTAATCAATATGATTACTATTCTTCTTTATTAAATCCAATGTTCCATCTGTTGAATTTCCATCAATAACAATGTGTTCAAAATTTTTATATGTTTGTTGTTGCAAGCTATCTATTGCTTCTTGAAAGAAAGCCTCACCATTCTTGACAGTTGTAATTATGGTTATCAAAGGTTCATTATTTTTATTTTCCTTATACACCCCTGAACACCTAAGTCCTCCATGTGCTATATTTGGTTCAAATTTGTTTATTAATTCAAAAAAAAATTTATTGTCCATAGTTTGAGTGCGAGAGAGAAATTAGTTATAAATTTTAAATTCCTTTAATATTTTAATAAAACTAATTGTCTTTTCTTTATTTACGTAATTTGAAAAAATAAGATTTAATGAAAACATATTATTAAAAGAATTTATTATTTCTATAAATATATTTTTTTCAAGTTTGTTAAAATTATTTAAATTTTTACTTTTCACTACATTGCAAATAAAAATTTTGTTTTTGATCTTCGAATTATTTGCAATTTCTAAAAATGAAGATAAAAAAAGAATTTTTTTTTCTAACGAAATGTTTTTTTTATTTTCAAAAACTAAAATTAAATAATCTTTTATTTTTAAACTTTCGGATATTTTGTAAATATTTTTAGTATTCTTTTTATAAAAAAAAAAGGAATATTTGCCATTTAAAAAGCTGCTTGAATCAAAATCAAATAAAGACTTATCTGCTAATATGAATACTTTTTTTCTCATAAGTGTATTTTTTGCTAAAAGTTATTTTTTCGTTTTTCACTAATAGATTACATAAAATTATTATAAATTTTTAGTATATTAATCCTACCAGATAGTTATCAGTAATATCACACCTGATTATAGGCTGAACCTTACTGTTATCTCTTATCATCAAATAAGTGAAATGGCGATAATTTAAAATGATTTGAATTAACAAATTTTGTACATGTCTTAATTATTTTTTCATGGTTAAATTTTTTTAAATTTTTAAGCCAAACTAAATACATTTCTGGCCGATGAATTCTCTTTTTCCAACCGAAGCCGTTTGAAATATCTGCCATTGTTTTTTTATCTATATTCAACCAATTTACAGACGAATAAAATCTTCTAGTATATAAAAATTCTAAAATTTCTTTTTTATTAATTTTTAATTTATAATTTTTAATATTTAAAATTATTTTATCAAATTCCTTAATGGATCTTGGGTTGTGAGTGAAGCTGTAATCAGCATGAGGATTGTTAACACAAGCATTTATAACAGTAATATTTTTATAAGCATATTCATAACCAATTGAGCCAAAGCAAGTTAGAACAAATTTTATTCCAGAGCTTATAATTTCATTTTGATTTGTTTTATGTGAAATTATTTTTATATTAGAACTATTTTTTAAAATACTATTTATATGCTTAATATCATTAGCATTATTTTCAGGGTGAAGTTTTAAAAACCATTCATAATCTGTAATTTTACTTAATTTTACAATATGCTTTAGCCATTCATAAAAGTCTGGAAATAACATCTTTCCAAAAACGTGTGGGCTATCGTAAAAATTATGCATAGCAATTAAAATTTTAACTTTTTTATTTTTTTTTAATTTATTAATTTTTTTATTTTTAAAACCATACCCAAGACCAAATTTTTTTTTGCCCTTAAACATAAGATCAATTTGTTTTTTAGCAATAGCACGGCCTGTTTTTTTTTGCTTGTTGCTTAGTTTCTTAAATAATTTTTTAAAATCATAAAATTCTGGACCAATGAAATAATTTTTTTTTTTAATTTGATAAATGGTGTGAAAATTTGGTTTAAATACTTTAATATTGTAGTTCAGTGCAATTCTCATTATCATTCCATACAAATAAGCTGAATGAGTAATAATTATTGCCCTGATGTTTTCGGTCTTTACAAACGAGTCCCAATAAAAAAAAACTTTTAAACAGTCAATAAAAAATAATCTAAAATCTTGATCAGATAGACTTATTGTGGGCACTCCTTTTTTTTTTAAATATGTATCATATATAAGGTCACCTATTATAATATTTTTTATTTTAAAATCTAATATTTGATTTTTTGTTTTAAAATTTATTTTTTTTGAAAATTTATCTACTTTGTTTATAATTTTTTTTGTTATAACTGGCCTAATAAATTTTTTAGTACCTAGAGACCTGTAAATACTAAATGTTTTCAAATTTAATAATTGACCCACTCTCCATCGTATTTTTTCCATAATTGTAGGATCAATTGTATTGGAAAGTAATCGATATCCTTCGTAAGCATATATTTTACCAGGATATTTTTTTTTTAATGCTCCTAGTAAATAAGCATAACAAATATGTGCAAAGCTCCAGCCATGAAATTCTACTAATATTGAAACATTATTATAATTGTCATCTGTTAAATTTTTAAAATTATTATCTAGATATTTTGCATAAGATTTTACTGCTAAATTAGATTTTATCATATTTAGATTATTATATTTTATAGAAAATTTTTTCTATAGCTTTTCATTGGTCTCAACCCATCGCATGGATCAGATCTCCAATCCCTCTCTTTTTTTTCTGCCTTTGAGTATCTTAACTTACCATTTCCATCAAAGTGCTTGCTATATTTGGATAACTCAATGACCTCTTTAATTTCAGCAGGTAGCCAGCAGTGTCCAGCTTTATATTCTGGACCTTTTCCATCTAAATCTAGATGAAACTCCACTATGTCAGATTCATACTTATATATGGATTTTAATACTACACCCTTGTCTCTAGAATGGTCTGACCATCCAACTCTAATTTTTTTACCTTTGAACTTTTTTTCAACTAATTTTTTAAGAGTTTTGATGGATTTTAAATTAATCATCTTAATATCAGCTGGGTAACTACTAACACATCTTAATATAGAAAAATTATAAAAATTTTTTTTCTTAAATAAATTCAATACATCGCATATTTCTTTTTGTGTTGCCATACCTGTTGAAAAAATTATTCTTTTTTTTATCTTCATGCATTCCAAAAAAAGGTCCGTTCTTAATAATTCATAAGAGCCAATTTTATAAAAATCTAAATAATTTTTAAGAAATTTTAAGGAATCCAGGTCGAAAGGCGTACATCCAAAATCTAATTTCTTTTTCTTGGTGTAATTATACAGTTTGGGAATTAGCTCTTTTGATAATTCTAATTTTTTTATATTTCTATGTGACTTGCTATTTTTTAAAATTTCTGGAGAAAATAACCTACTAGCCTTAAACAATTGAAATTTAACAGCATCACAACCTATTTCTTTCGCCTTATCAATTATTTTTTTACACCTATTGAAGTCATTTAAATGATTAGAACAAATTTCTGCAATAAAATAAGTCATTTTTACTTTAAAAAAAATTTTAAAAGTTTGTGCACTTTGTGTATGATCTTGTCATTTAAATTGTAATGAATCGGAATCGAGAAAGATTTTTTATAATATTCGAGAGAATTAACAAAATCTTTTTTTTTTAAGTTATATTTTTTTTGAATATAGGGTTGTAAAAAAATAGGAATATAATGAACCTGTAAAATAATTTTATTTTTCTTAAACAGCTCAAACAAAGATCTTTTTGTTTTTTTTATTTTTTCAAAATCAATTTGCAAAACATAAAGGTGATAAGAATGTGTTCTACCTGATGATAGGTATGGTGTTTTAATTTCTTGGATTGCACTAAATAAATTATTATACTTTTTTGCAACTTTTGCTCTAAAGCTTAAAAATTTATTTAATTTATTCAATTGTGATAAACCTAAAGAAGCATGTATATCACTCATTCTATAGTTAAATCCCAAATCTTGCATTTCATAGTACCAGGGAGCAATGTTATTTTTTTTTATTATTCCATGCGACCTTAATAATTTACAGTTTTCATATATCTGATTATTATTTGTTATTATTGCCCCGCCTTCCCCAGTTGTAATATGTTTGACTGGATGAAAACTTAAGCAAGACAAGTCTGCATATTTTGCTGCATAACCGATACTATCCTTATACTTTGAACCCATGGAATGACAATTGTCATTTATCAGATTAATTTTATATTTTTTCTTCAGATAAGATAAGTCCTGCCAATTAGCAGGCTGTCCAGCAAAATCGGTTATTATTGCTGCTTTTATTTTTTTATCTCTCCTTAATTTGTCTTCTAATTTTTCAATGTCAATATTGAAGGTATCTTTATCAATATCTACAAATTCAGGTGAAGCTCCACAATGCAATGCTGCAGCAGTTCCAGCAAGAAAAGTTATTGGTGAAGAAACTATCTTATCACCCTTTTTCCAACCTAGACATCTACCTGCTATGTGCAAAGCTGCTGATCCAGACGATACGCATAAAGCTTTTTTTGATTTTAAAACTTGACAAAGTTTTTGTTCAAATTTTTCTATATTGGGTCCTTGAGTTAAAAAATTTCCTTTTAAAGTTTTTACAACATTGTCAATGTCTCTTTTGTCAATGTATTGCTTACCATAAGATATCATTATTTATTTATCTGTCTCAAAAGAATAAATATTTTTTTTAATTATTGAAATTATTTCTTTTGTTGAAATAAACTTATTATTATTTTCACTTGAAAAATTTTTTATTTTATTTTTGATTTTATTTTTTTTATAAGAAGGATGTATGATAAAATATTTACCGTGCTCTGTAGTATTTGTGGCATCAGTTGTTGAAATCATTTCTTCATGTAATTTTTCTCCTGCCCTTATTCCAATATATTTTATTTTTTTTTTATCGTTTATGGCTCTAACCAAATCTAAAATTCTATAAGATGGAATTTTAGGAACAAAAATCTCTCCACCTTTCATTTTGGAAAGACTGCTTAAAACAAATGTTACGGCATCAGAAATTGTAATATTAAATCTTGTCATTCTTTTGTCGGTAATGGTAAAAGGTTTACTTGTCAGATTTTGTCTTAAAAAAATTGGGACCACTGAACCTCTGCTACCTAAAACATTACCATATCTAACAACCGAAAAGTCTATTTTTTTTTTACCCCTAAACAAGTTTGCAGCCACAAATAATTTATCTGAACATAACTTCGTAGCACCATATAAGTTAATGGGTGAGCATGCTTTATCGGTGCTGAGGGCAATTACTTTCTTGATATTGTTCTGCATTGAAGACTCAATTATATTTTGCGCACCAATAATATTTGTTTTTATTGTTTCAAAAGGGTTGTACTCTGTAACAGGAACATGCTTTAAGGCAGCTGCATGAATCACAATATCAATATTGTTTCCGTGCATAGTTTGTAAAACTCTTTCTTTATCTCTTACATCTCCAATAAAGTATCTCATTATTTTTTTATTCTTTTCTAATAAAGGCATTTTTTGCATCTGAGATTGCTTATATTCGTCTCTACTAAAAATTATAATTTTTTTAGCTAATTTTTTTTTTAAAAGAACAGATACAAATTCTTTTCCAAACGATCCTGTTCCACCAGATATAAAATATGTCTTCATTAAATGTCTTTATTATTTAATTTTTTTAAAAAAATATTATTTGAAATAATTTTTTTATTTTTTAAGAAACCAATAAACATTTTATTTTGAGTTAAGTTAGTATTTTTTTTGTACAAACACATGTCTAATTCAATTTTATATAAAGATCTATTCTTAAAACTATAAGGAAAAATATGATCAGCAAATTTTTCACCCGATAATCCCACATTGATTTCATAAGGTAAAATGATATTTTTTTTTGTAATTTTTGATGAAATTGAAATAATTCCATAAAAATCTTTAAATGTTTTAATAATAGACTTGTCTAAAATTTCTTTTTTCTTTAAAAATTTCGTTTTCTTATATATGGGTGGGGAGCATACACCTATTGATTGAATAATATTTTTTTTGAAATAATTAAATTCCTGAAAATGCGAAATTAATTTTATTTTATTCGAATTGTTATTTGCTAAATAGAAAGATGAGACATCATCCCCCTCATAAAAACTTGATAAATTAACTTTGTTATTGTGACTCTCTTTTTTACATTTTTTAAAATAAATGTTATTTTTTTTTTTATCCATTAGGTAAATATTCTTTTTTCCGTAAATTGGTGCATCTGGTTTAATAACTAGATATTCTAATTTTTTAATGTTTTTAAGTTGTTTAAATGAATTTGATTTTAAACCTAATATTTTTTTTGATTTCAAATATTTATAAAAATAACTTTTTGAATAAATTGATTTACATAATGATTTGTTAATTCTGTTAATATTAAAAAAAGTTTCTAAAAAATTTGCAGACAATATAGTTGGACCAGACGATCTGTATAAAATAAAATTAATGTTATAATTTTTATATTTAATTATTTTAGCTATTTTTTTTATATCATTTAAATCATAAAGACTTCCTTTAAAAAAAAAATCAATTGATTTTCTCGCTATTTTTGAACACTTCATGTCTATTCCAATTATATAATAATTTTTATCAACTTTTTTTATTAAATTTAGTTGTCTTTCTCCAAGCCCCAAACAAATAATAAATTTTTTCATTTTAAATTTATAACTTTAATAATATTTTTTAATGATAAATTAATATCAACTGATATTTTTTTTTTTTTAGAAACTAAATTATTATTTAATAACAATTTTATTAATCCGAGATTAAACAATACCATAATATCTCTCATTCTTGAGCTTGCCTCATTTTTAATTATGACAATGGGTTTTTTATTAAGGGCAATAATTTCAAGTGTGGATACTCCAAATTTACAATAAATTTCTTTAGAAATTTTAATCTTTCTAAAAATATCTGCAGGGTCTATAGAAAATTGTATCTTTCTTTTTCTTAAATTTTCAATTTCTGACTTACTAACGAGTGGTCCAATAATAAGGTGAATTTTTTTATTATTTTTTCTTAAATTATCTAAAATAGAATAATCTAATTTTTCACTACCACTTAAAAAAATCAAGTTTTGATTATTTTTTATTGATGTGTATTTTTCTTTTAAAATATCTCTTGATAAAATAAGATAATTTTTTCCTGAAAATATATTTTTACTCTTAACTTCATACCCCCCTAAGGAAGGAATTATAAATTTCGGTTTTTTTAATTTTCTATAATTGTCTATTATAATCACATTTTTTTTATTTAAATCCTCATTTTTCATTAGATCAAAGCTTTTTTTTGGAATGTCGAAAATTATTTTATCGTGCCTAAAAAATAAGCTTTTCTTAATTTTTGGAACAAATTCAATTTTGTTATCGTGAATAAATTTTCTATATTTAAATTTTTTTCCAATGACATAAATTTTTACATTTGAAGTAATTGTCTCATTAATCTCCCTTAAGATTACCTTTGATCTTGAGAAGTGACCCATTCCAATTTTTTTTGAGGCCATAGTAATAATGGATATTCTAGGTTCTTTCTTAGCAATGGCTTTTTTTTGCTGTACGTGAGAATTTAAAAAATTAAAATTTTTTGAGTTAATAACATTCTTAAGTTTAAATTTAATCCCTCTTTCTTCTAAAAGGTTATAATTAGCATTAAAAAAATCTAAGTCCGACTGAGTATCCACTGACAATCTGAATTTTTTACCTAATTCGTATTTTAAGGGTTTGTATTTACCAATTTTAAACTTGTCTGGGTATTCATTAACAACATATCCAGAGTGCTCTTTTTGGTAATTCTTTTTTGATAAATTCTTAACTTTTTTCCAAATGCTCGTCTTAAAAATTGAAATTCCTTCATGAATAAGTTTTTTTTTTGATTTAAT
>TARA_B110000971_G_scaffold187725_1_pt1 | contig 11620 bp, 12 predicted proteins | sample TARA_B110000971 | Tara Oceans TARA_B110000971 (sample SAMEA4397842) | marine metagenome | biome: Polar Biome; feature: [SRF] surface water layer (ENVO:00010504); material: water (ENVO:00002006), including particulate matter (ENVO:01000060) such as... | depth 5 m | reverse complement strand
TTTTCCTAATGTGGATAATTTAAAGGTGGTCAAAGAAACCTATTTAGCGCCTGGCTGGCTATTTTAGATGACGGTTTATCTGTTTTAAATCTATTTAATATTATTTGAGTTTTATTCACTTGTTCTTCTATTTTTAACGGTGATTCCAAGTACTCACTTACAAGTTTATAAATATTTTTTGAGTTACATTTTGATTGTAAGAGTTCTGGTATGATTTCTTCATTGGCAACAATATTAATGATGTTAGCATATTTGATTTTAACTAATATTTTTATGATTAAAAAATTAATAAAGTTCATTTTATAAAGAATAATAGATGGTATTTTTGCATTACAAACCTCTAGTGAAATTGTCCCTGATTTTACAATAGCAAAGATAGATTTTTTTAAAAGGTAAGATTTTATCTTATTGTCACTTACAACTTGACAATTAGGTAAATTAGAATTTTCTATGTGTGAGTGAATTAGCTTATTGTAATATTTGGTTGAATGAAAAACATAGGTAATATCTTTATATTTACTATTCATGAGTTTAATAGTGCTAAGTAAGATTGGCATAAGAGTACTTATTTCTGAAATTCTACTTCCAGCAAAAATAGAGATTAAAGTTTTATTCTTTCCCACTACTTGATTGATGTCAATTCTGTCTTTATTATCATCTTCTAGTAACGGGTGCCCTACAAACTCACAACTCATTTTCTCTTTTTCAAAATATTTTTTTTCAAAATTAAATAACAATAAGATATGGTCTATAAATTTTTTAATTTTTTTTACTCTTCCTTCTCTCCACACCCACACTTGTGGTGCAACATAATGAATGGTTTTGATATTAGAGTCTTTATTCTTAACTCTTTCCGCAACTCTTAAAGTAAAGTCCGGGCTATCTACGGTAAAAAGAATATCAGGTTTAAAATCTAAAATTTCTTTAACTGTTTGATTTATCTTGTTATTAATTTTAAATAAATTTAACAAAACTTTTGTAAAACCTAAATAAGTAATTTCTTTTAAATCATAAATAGATTTAATTCCTTGGGATTTAAGACTTTCACCTCCAACTGATAAGTATTCAATTTCATCATTTATTTTTTTTAATTCAATAATAACTTTAGATGCTAGTTTATCCCCAGAAGCTTCACCAGTCAGAATAAATATTTTTTTCATATTACGGCGACAAATATTTTGTTTTTATTTGCGAATTGAATTAACAACTTTTGGTCTAAGCAAATATTTTGTTTATTTTTTAATACTATTCCTTTTAAACCTGCTTTTTTACATTGATGTAAAGTTTTTATTCCAATTGTTGGAAGGTCAATTCTTAAATCTTGTTTCTTTTTAGGAAACTTTGCTAAAACTCCTTTAGGAAGTTTTTGTTTTTTTTTAATTTTACTTAACATTTTTTGCGTACCACCACTTCCTTCTGTTGCTAGAACTTTACCCTCTCTGACTACCGCCCCTTGACTAAAACTATAACTATTTAATTCACTTAGTATAAGAATTGTTTTTTTTATATCTTTGGTGTCTTCGATGTTTGGTTTTACTTTTGTGTGAACACCTTTAGCAAGACTTAACTCTGGTGTGAAATACAAAGAATTCATTGTTTTAATTTTTTCTTTTTTAAAAATACTTATTATTTCTTTTAGAACTGCTACATCACCAATTTTAGATGCTTTAATAATTCTTGGTATATAATATATGCCTTTTAAATCTAATTTAAGTTTCAAAAAATCAGGTTTTTTTACATTACCCGCAAAAATTACTTTTTTACACTTATAATCTTTTAGAATATTTATAATTTTACCAATTTGTCCAATTGATACAGAGTGTGAATTTATGTCTTCTTTAAATGTTTTGTTTCTGGTCAGGTCTATAATTAAATACTTTTTTTTAATTTTTTTTATTTTTTTAAGGATATCTTTTGGGAAATTAGTATCTCCAAATATTAATCCTATCATTTTACTCTTTGTCTAATGGTGAACAAATTGGCCTTTTCTTGTCTTTAGAAATAAAATTAATTACTTCGTTAACGAGTTCATTCTCTTTAAAATTATTATTAATTTTACTTAAATCTTCGTGTAAGTTTTTAGAGGAAAAAATTTCTTTGTAGGCTTTGTCAAGATCCATTATTTTTTTATTTTCATATTTTTTTCTTCTAAGACCTATCAAATTTAATCCTTGTAGGTAGTTTCTGTTTCCTACCGACAAACCAAATGGAATTACGTCTTTCAACACGCCTGTCATTCCACCAATCATGGCTAGCCTCCCTATCCTGGTAAATTGTTGTACTGCAGAGTTTCCACCTATTACTACTGAATCCTCAATCGTTACATGACCTCCCAAAGGCACGTTATTAGCTATTATAACATTATTTCCAATTTTACAATCGTGGGCAATATGAGATGAAATCATAAATAAACAATTATTACCTATAACAGTTTTTCCTCCTCCACCCTCTGTACCCGGATTAATTGTTACATGCTCTCTAATAGTATTATTTTCTCCAATTATTAAGCTGTTAGGTTCGTTAGTGTACTTTAAGTCCTGTGGAATAGTTCCTATGCAGGCAGATGGAAAAATTTTTGTTCCTTTTCCTATTGTTGTATTCCCTTCTATGTGCACATTAGAAATCAACTCGACGTTATCGTCTAATTGTACTAGTTCGCCAATATTGCAGAATGGACCAATTTTAACGTTTTTCCCAATTTTTGCTTTTTTTGAAATTACACTAGAAGAATGTATCATTTTTTATCTACTATAGTTGCAGACCATTCGGCGTCAGCCATTCTTTTTCCATCTACTTTAGCGGTACCTTTGTATTTCCACACTCTGCCGTGTGATCTTATAGCTTCAATTTCTAAATGTAGAACACAATTGGGTATAACTGGATTTCTAAATTTAGCTTTATCAACACCCATTAAAAAAACTAATTTATTTTCATATTCTTTTGGGTCGATTCCATAAGCAGTTAGTGCAGCTGCGGCTTGTCCAAATGCTTCTACAATTAAAACACCAGGCAATACAGGTTGACCTGGAAAATGACCCTGTACATAAAAGCCATCTTTTTTTACATTCATTATAGCTGTAGCTGATTTTAGATGTTTTATATTAATAAGCTTATCAATTAACAACATTGGCTCTCTGTGAGGCAGTAAACTCTCTATTTTTCTTCTATCTATAGAATCGTTCATTTTTTTAAACTCCTTATAAAATTTTTTAAAGGCATCGCAGGATACCCCATAACAACGGTGCCATCTTTTATGTCTTTTACAACACCACTACCTCCGCCAATTTTAACATTATTTCCAATCTTTAAATGACCTGAAACTCCAGCTTGCCCTCCTATTAAAACATTATTACCTATATTTGAACTTCCTGCAAAACCAACTTGTCCTGCTATCATACAATTATTTCCGATTTTTACATTGTGTGCCACATGAACCTGGTTGTCCAAAAAAGTATTTTCTCCGATTATTGTGTCGTTAAGAGACCCTCGATCAATTGTGCAATTAGCACCTAATTCCGCATTATCTTTTATTATTACTTTACCGATATGTGGAAACCTTAGATTTTTACCATTTAATGGAATAAATCCAAACCCTTTTAGGCCCACTTTACAACCGTCTTGTATTATCACATTGTTTCCTACAAATGAATTTCTTATGACCACATGTGAACCAATTATACAATTATCTCCAATAAACACGTCATGCTCAATTATTGTATTGCTTCCAATAATAGTGTTTTTTCCTATTCTACAGTTTTTTCCAACTACCACATTGTTGCTGAATTTTACTTTAACATATTTTAATTTATTTGGTTTTTTTAAGGATTTATCAGGAATATCTAGATCGGCTTTCGGGTAAAATTTTCTAGTTACTTTACAAAGGTCAAATAGAACATTTTTAACTAATATAGGTTCGCAATTTTTTGGTAAATAATTTTTTAATTTTTCTGTTGTTAGGCAAAAAGAAGCTTTGGTAGTCTTAGCTAAATCTACATAATCAATACTTTCTAAAAAAGTTAAATCAACATTGGATGCTGTATTTAAATTTTTAACATCAAAAATTTTTTTTTTATTCTTTAATTGAGAATCACTAAAAATTTCATTGAGTAGAAAAGGACCTTTTCTCTCAAAGAATATGTTCTTTTTCATTAAGATTAATTTTTTAGCGATGGCAGTTCTTTATTTAAAATAGCTATTAGCTTATCTGTAATTTCTAAATTCGTGTCAGCCATAACCACACTTTTTTTATTTAGTATTACCCTAATACTATTGTCCTCCATATATTTTTTAAGAATGGGACTTATTTTTGTTAATAAAGCTGACTTAGATGTGTTTCTTAATTTTGCGATATCATTAAAGGATTTTTGTTTTCTTAATTGCATGTCTTTAACCTTTTGTCTGAGTTTTGTTACTTTATTTTTATAATCTTCACTACTTAGTATTTTTTTTTGTGCAATTATTTCACTTTCTTCTTTTTTTATAGCTATTTCTTCTTTTGCAAATTTAGCAACCGCACTTTCAAATTTAACTTTCAAATTTTTTTGTAAACTTGCACCAGCCTTACTTTTGTTTAGTACTTTACTGTAATCTATAAAATAAGAATCAGCTGCGTATGAAATTGGTGCGTAAAATATAAATATTGCTACAATTAAAAATATTTTTTTCATATGTTATATTATACTAGAAAGTTGTCCCTAATCTAAAGCTAAAAGATTCCGTTACATCTGTCTTAGCTTTAGATAAATTTTGTGATAAAATGAAAGTCATAGGCCCTACAGGTGAAGTCCAACTTGTGTTAATTCCAGCGGATGATCTAATTTTGTTTGATTCAGGTATATTTGAATTGTAATCTACTTCCCATAAATTAGCAAAATCTAAGAATAAACCTACATCGGTTTTCGTACTTTCTGGAAGAAAGTTTGGTAGTGATATCTCAAAATTAGATGCCAGAGCATAATTTCCTCCAACAAAATCATTTCCATCTTTTGGTCCCACTTTACCAGCTTCAAAACCTCTTAATTTTTTGTTATCTAATCCTAATCTTTTACTTATCCTGACATCTTTATTGCTTAAACCGTTGATAGCAGAAGCGTGAAATTTAAAAGTACCTATTACATTCTGAGAAAAAGATTCGTATTTACTAAAATCAAAAGTATTTCTCAAAAAAGGTGTGTCAGCGTACACTGGTATTGCCTGACTAAAAGAAGACATATAACCATTTGTAGGTGCAAAAACTCGATCACGATTATCTAGTCTTACCGTGTAATCAAATGTTACGTCTGTATTAGTCCCTTTTTGTTTCTTTAATGATTTTGAAGCTGAGCTTTCAACCTGAAGATCATCATATGAAAAAGAAAGACTGGGAGCTAAATAAACATTTCTGTACTGCTCAAAACTAGTTCCTATACCAGTTGTGACAATATTATTTTTAAAACCTGAATCTGGCTTATCATTAGAAGTATTTCTAATATAGTAAGTTACTGAATTTCCTGAAAAATTATAATTTGGATCTGTTAATGAAAAACCACCAGAAAATCGTTCCGCACTTAAATCAATACTAGTACTGACATTAAGACCTTTACCCATCCAATTATTTTCCTTAACACTAAAAGCAAAACTACCACCAGTTGTTCCTATTCCTGCTCCAGCAGTTATTTCGCCCGTTGGTTTTTCCTCAACAGAAATAGTTACTATTTTTTGGTTTTTACTAGATCCTTCCTCAATAGATTTAGTTACTTTTCCAAATATGCCTCTAGCCTTAAGTTTTGCTATAGTTTGATCTAATTTTAAATTATTAAAAGGATCGCCCTCATCTAATAAAAGCTCAGCTCTTATAACAGCTTCTTCTGTAACCGAATTTCCTAATATATTTATTTTTTCAACTAAATTTTTCTTGCCTTCATAAACGTTAATTTTAACTTCTATCGTATTATTTTCTATAATTTCATTTACAGAATGTTCAACAAATTGAAGGTCATTATCTGCAATTAAAATATCCAACTCATCTAACAATTTTTTTACAGTAAATGGAGAATAGTATTTACCTATAACTTTATTAAAATTTTTCTTTAATGGTAAGAATATATTTTTATCAAAAACGTCGCTGACATTAGTACTAATTTTAGTTACTCTATATCGTGTGCCCGCATTAATTGAATAAGTAAGAATGGTAGAATCTTCTTTACTAATTTCAGCGTTACTAGATAAAACCTGAACATCATAATAACCTAAAGATTTATAATAATTAGTTAATAATCTTTTATCTAGTTCTATGTTGCTATAATTCAAAAAGGTATTTTTTGATAAAAATTTCCATATCTTATGTTCTTCCGAAACCACAATATCTCTTAATCTTTTTTCTTTAATTTTTTTGTCACCTATAAAATTAATCCTACCAATATATGTTTTTTTTCCTTTTTCTAAAAAATAAATAAGATTGATTCTATTATTACTAAATATTTCTTTTTTAGATTCAATTTTAATAAAATTAAACCCTATAGAAGCGTATATTTTTTTAATCATATTAATATCATCAGTTAATAAGCTTTCTATAAAACTTTCTTTTTCTTTAAGATTAAGGAGCTTTAGAATTCCTTCTTTTATTTTAGATGATTCTTCCCCTTGAATTTCAATAGCGTTAAGTACCGGGTATTCTTTAACGATAACATTCAAGACACCATTAGTTAATGAAATATTTACGTCCTCAAAAAATTTAGTCTTGTATAGATTTTTTAGAATGACATCTATGCCAAAACTATCGTAATCTTGGTTCAGGTTAATGTCTCCGTAAACTTTAATAGTTTCTGTGCTTATTCTTGAATTTCCTTCAACGTTTAATTTTTTAATAATCTCAGCGGATAGATTAGTATTTAGGAATAAAAAGATAAAAATGAGGTATTTAAGCATTTAATTATAAAAGTTTTTTTTTATGATTTTATAAGCAAGTTTTCTTGCCCAGTTATCAATTTTGTATATATTTTTTATACTATTAGATGACATTTTTGAAGTTTTTATATAGTTTTTGTCCTTTAAAACAAGATTCAAATAAGTAAAAATATCGTTGAAATATATGTTTTTTTTTAAGAATTCATCAACAAATATTTCATTACTAGCGTTTATAATGATAGGCGCAGATTCACTCATGTTCATTTTGGGTATTAATCTTAAAGTAGTGAACTTTTCTATATCAGCTGAAAGAAATTCTAAACTCTGATTAGGTAAGTTTTTTTGATTTTTATTTTTAAAATATTTTGAATAATCAAACTTACTATCAAATAAAGCATTAGCAATAGGCACTTTCATATCTGGCTGGTGATACAAAAAATACGTTATTCCATTTTTAAATTTAACTATCGCGTGAACGAGTGACTGAGGATGAATTATAATCTCATATTTGTTTAGATCAAAAGGAAACAGCCTTGACGCTTCAGTTAACTCTAGAACTTTATTCATTAACGTAGCTGAATCAACCGATATTTTTTTTCCCATTTTCCATTTTGGGTGTTTAATTGCATCTTTAGGTTTTACATTTTTAAATTTATCTTTGCTCAATTTCAGAAAGGGTCCTCCAGATGCAGTAATATATATTTTTTCAATATCATCATTCGAATGTAATTTTGTTAATTCTGAAATAGAAAAGTGCTCAGAATCAATGGGTACTAATTCTGTATTGTGTTTAGTTATTGCTTTCTTAATTAATTTCCACCCACAAACAATTGACTCTTTGTTCGCTATAAGAATTTTTTTACTAAATTTTATAAAAGTTAGTGTTGGCTCTAACCCTGCAATACCAGGAATAGCAGATACTGAAATATCAATTTTTTTTACATATTTTTCTATGTTGGTAGCATCATTTAAAATAATTAGGTTTTTAGATTTATTCTTTTTTTTAATCTTTAAGTAGACTTTATGATCATGAATAATAACTATTCTCGGTTTAAAAGTTTTAATTTGAGATAAAATTTTTAAGTAATTAGAATTAGCTATAATTAAAAATAGTTTAAACTTTTTTGTTTTCTTTATAATCTCTAAAGTTGAACGCCCAATAGAACCAGTTGAACCAAGCAAAGCTATTGTTTTAAGTTTCATTTTATATAAATCCAATTTTTTTTATTATGTAGCTGAATATTAAAACAAATAGTAAACCATCAATTCTATCAATAACACCTCCATGGCCTGGCAATATATTGCTAAAGTTTTTGATTTTAATTTTTCTTTTCCAAAATGAAACATAAAGATCACCTGCCTGACAAACAATGGAAATGCAGATGGACAGAATTAGATATTTTAATTGATAAAAATTTAACAAGCTTACGTTAAAAAAAAATATCTGAAATACACTTAATAATGGTAATGAAGTTACACTAAAAAGAATGGACCCTATGGACCCAGAGTAAGTTTTGTTAGGACTTATTTTGGTAAGTTTTTTTCCTTTAAAAAATTTTCCAAAAGTCAAACCTCCTATGTCAGATAAAAATGTTACTGATAAAATCCAATAAATCGTCATTAAAGAATTGTTTGTCTCACCTCTTAAATAATAAAAAGAAAATAGGGCTAAAATTAATATAATGTTGGAAAATAAGTTAAAGATTAAATCTTTAGTATTTTTAATTATTTCATAAAATGAAAGCAGGTAAATAACAATTAGAAATATTATAAAATAAAACTTTGAATAATATGTGCAGAAAATTAAAATTGGTAAAAGCACTAAAGAAGTGAGTATTCTTTTTGTTAATTCATAATTCATTGATTAAACTCCTCCAAAATTTCTTTTTATCGTATGATATTTATTAATTATTTTATTTAAATCCTTTTTTGAAAAATCTGGCCACAACTTATCTAAAAAAAAAATCTCTGTATATGCTAACTGCCAGAGCATAAAATTACTCAATCTTTGTTGACCTCCTGTTCGGATGAGGATGTCGGGAAATGGTAAATTTAAATATAGATTATCACTCAAGTTTTTTTCACTTATTTTTTTACCACTGTGTTTCATTTTTTTTACAGCATCTATAATTTCTTTTTTTGATCCGTAATTAATAGCTAAATTAATTACTAATTTATTGTTATTTTTTGTTTTTTTTATAGCTGATGTTAAGGTTTCTTTTATTCCTTGAGGCAATTTATTTAAGCGTCCTGAAATTTTAATTTTTATTTTATTTTTGATAATATTATTGATTTCTTTTTTGAAATATATTTTTATTAAATTAAATAGATAAGTTATCTCAGACTTAGGTCTTTTCCAATTTTCACTAGAAAATACATAAAATGAAATAATAGGAACTTTTAAAGAAATTGATGCTTCAACTATTTTTTGAACAGTTTTGACGCCTATTAGGTGACCATAATTTCTATTTTTCTTTTTTTTTAAGCCCCATCTCCCATTGCCATCCATAATGAAGGCAATGTGATTTAGATTATTCATACTTGAAGAATTTCTTTTTCTTTCTCTTGAGATATCTTTTCTATATTTGCAACATTGTCGTCTGTAATTTTTTGTATATTTTTTTCAAATGTCTTGTTTTCATCTTCGCTAATTATTTTATCTTTAATCAGTTTTTTTAATTCATCGTTAGCTTCTCTTCTTATATTTCTAATAGAAACTTTGTTTTTTTCACTAATATTTTTTAAAACTTTAATTAGATCTTTTCTACGTTCTTCTGTTAGATCGGGAATTCTAATTCTTAAGACTGATCCATCAATCTGTGGGTTGACACCTAAATCAGATTTTTGAATAGCGGCATCAACTGCTTTGATGTTTGTTTGATCCCAAACTTGAATTGTTATTAATCTTGCTTCCGGAACACTTACACTCGCAAGTTGACTTATTGGCATCATTTGTCCATATACATCAACTCTAATCATATCTAGCATTGACGCGTTAGCTCTCCCTGTTCGTAATGTAGATAAATCTTTTTTATAAGATAAAATGGTTTTATCCATTTTAATTACATAGTTTTTTTCATTAAACTCTGAGCTCATAACTAAACCCCTTCACCAACTTTATACCTTATAAAATCTATTATTCTAATATCATTATCTTTTAATATATCCGATACTTTCTTCTTTGGATCCATAATCCATACTTGATTAATTAAAGTATTATCAGAGATAAATTTATTAATTTTACCTTTTGCTATTTTTTCAATCATTTCGGGTTGTTTTCCTGAGTTTAGAAGTTCTGCTTTAATAATTTCAATTTCTTTATCTACAATTACTTTATTCAGATTTTTTTCCTCAAGTGCCATTGGAGATAGTGCTGATACGTGCATTGCTATCTTTTTTCCTATAGCGTCTTCTTTTGTGGTCTTAACAATCGATATTATCTTGCCGATTTTACCTTCTGTAGCTCCATGAACATAAAAAGAATTTTTCCCATTAGAATTATCAAAAAAAATAGATCTTCTTATTGTTATTTTTTCTCCCATTTTAGCAATCAAATCTATTAAATTTGTTTCTACTGATAAATTATTTTGCATACTAGCTTTATTCACTTTTGATAAATCAGATTTATTTTTAAAATTTATTATTGAAACCTCCTTACAAAAAGAAATAAAAACTTCATTTTTTGCGACAAAATCTGTTTCACTATTAATTTCTATTAGAGATACTTCGCCATCTTTCTCGTGCAAAAGGCACAATCCTTCTGCTGCCGTTCTGCTCATTTTATTTGAAGCTTTAGCAATACCTTTTTTTCTTAAAAACTCTATTGCTTTTTCGAGATCACCACTTGATTCATCTATAGCAAGTTTACAATCTTTAAACCCAACACCTGTAATTTCTCTAAGTTTTTTTACACTTTCAAGTATATCTTTGCTGGACATAAAATATGATCTAATTAAATACTTTTTTCTTCAGTTGTTTTTTTAACTGCTTCTACGTTTAATTTCTTTTTTTTTACTTCATCATTATCAATAGATTTTTTTTCAATAAATTTTGAAGCATTAACAATGGTATTTTTTAGCAGCTCACAGTATAAATTAATTGATCTTCTTGCGTCATCATTTCCAGGGATCGGTAAGTGAATGTTGGTAGGGTCAGAGTTTGTATCTAAAATAGCTGCTATAGGGATATTAAGTTTTCTTGCTTCATTCACTGCGAGAGACTCAACGTTTGTATCTATAATAAAAATCATTTCAGGTAGCTTTTTCATATCCGCTATACCTCCTAAGGATCTCTGAAGTTTTTCTTTTTCTTTTCCACGTTTTAAAATTTCTTTTTTCGTAAAGCCGCTGTCTTCCTTGGAAAGGCTTTCTTCAAGCATTTTTAATCTTTTGATTGAATTTTGTATCGTATTCCAGTTTGTTAACATTCCACCAAGCCATCTATAATTTACGTAATATTGGTCTGTTTCTTTGGCTAAATTCGTAATTTGCTCTGAAGCTTGTTTTTTAGTAGAAACGATTAATATTTTTCCACCACTAGAGATGCACTTATAAATTTCTGTTAATGCATTTTTAAAATAAACGACTGTTTGCGTTAGGTCAATTATGTGAATTGAATTTTTTTCACCAAAAATATACTTTTTCATTTTTGGATTCCATCTTAAGGTCTTATGACCTAAATGCACTCCTGCTTCTAATAGTTGTTTAATATTTACTTCAGGTATATTCATATTTTT
>TARA_B110000971_G_C20039710_1_pt1 | contig 11637 bp, 11 predicted proteins | sample TARA_B110000971 | Tara Oceans TARA_B110000971 (sample SAMEA4397842) | marine metagenome | biome: Polar Biome; feature: [SRF] surface water layer (ENVO:00010504); material: water (ENVO:00002006), including particulate matter (ENVO:01000060) such as... | depth 5 m | reverse complement strand
CTAATGGCGCCTTTTGACAGGCAACAAATTAACTTTAAGACCTTTAAAGTTTGTTGTTTTATAAAAAGCAATATATTTCATTAAATTAGATAATATTACACTGATAAAAAAATAATAAAAATTAAAAGTCTAAAAAATAAAAACTTTTTAATATTGAAAGATCAATATTAATATAATTTAAATTTATGAAAAAGGTAGCAATTCTCCAATCAAACTATATTCCTTGGAAGGGGTATTTTGATTTAATATCTAAAGTTGATTTATTTATTTTTCATGACGATTTACAATATACAAAGAATGACTGGAGAAATCGTAACTTAATTAAAACACTTAATGGGCCAGTTTGGATGTCAATACCTTGTGGGACTAATGAAAAAAGATTGATTAATGAAGTGAAGATTAACGACTTTTCTTGGCAAAGAAAACATTGGAATTTAATATGTCAAAGCTATAGTAAAGCACCACACTTCAAAGATTACAAAGATTTTTTTGAAGATTTTTATCTTATGAAGCAATGGACAAGTTTATCAGAGCTTAATCAATATTTAATAAAAGAAATTTCTCTTAATTTCTTAAATCTAAACCATACTATATTTGATAACTCAACTAACTATAATTTAAAACATAAAAAAGGTGAAAGAGTCATAGAGTTATTAAAAAAAACTAACGCCACTAACTACTTTTCAGGTCCTTCTGCTAAAAACTATATAGATGAAGAAGCATTTGTAAATAATAATATTGAAGTTCATTGGATGAATTATGATAATTACAAACCTTACAATCAGCTATATGGTCAATTTGAACACCAAGTTTCAATTATCGATTTATTATTTAATTTAGGTAATAGTAGTGTTGAGTTCATTTAATTTTTTTTATTTCTATTTTATTTAGTTTAGAACTCATTAAAGTAATGTGGTTCTATTACCTTTTTACTTAAAGTATTGTATTAATCAAGACCTTCAACTTTCTATTCTAACACGTCTATTTGAAATAGATGTTAAGGTAATTAATTTTGATAGAAAAGTTAAAACTTATACTTTTATTAATTATTTATTAAGGGAGATTAAGTTTTATTGTAAAGTATTAATCATTGAATATCTATAAGAAGTGAATTTAGAAAAATATATTGAAGTCCAACCCGGCATTTTATCTTACAAAATTGTAGATAATAACGTATACTACAGTTCAAGTGATCAACCAAATGGTAGTGAAAGCAATGACTCAAAATTTTGGGGCAAATTGTTTGACTTGAGTTACCAAAAAATGGAAAAACTTGAAAATTCAACAAAAAGTACTGATGTTTGGAAAAGTAGCTATGATAATTCATTCATTCCAAAGTTAGAAATGGACGAATGGCTAAACAATTCTATTTCTAGAATAAAAAAACTCATTAGTAAAGATTGTACGGTACTTGAAATTGGCTCTGGAAATGGTTTAATCTTTAATTCTATTATTGATGATATAAAAAAATATATTGGCACTGATGTTGCTGAAAAAGGATTAAAATTAATAGAAAATAGTAAAAAAGGAAGTATCAATGCTGATAAAATTAGTCTGTACCAATTAGACGCTCTTAATATTGATAAAGTACCAAACCAAAAATTTGATTTAATTATTATCAATTCTGTTGCACAATACTTTCCTAGCTTAGATTATATATTTAATGTATTTAAAAAACTTGAACAATATGCAAGCCAAAATTGCAATATTTTTTTAGGAGACATCAGATCTTACGAGCTGCAAAAGCTTTTTTATTATGATATTTTAAATAAAAAGCAACCAAAAATTAGTAATGAAGATTTAAAAATTAAAATAACTAATTTAGAAAAAAGAGAAAACGAAACATTATATAACTCAAACCTGTTTAAACTTTTACCAAAGGTTTTCAATTACATAAACTCATGTAGTGTCGAATTTAAAGATGGTAAGTTTAATAATGAGCTAAACTTATACAGATATGATGTTACTTTATTTTGCAATTATAAAAAAGAAGAAAATTTAACGATTAATTCATTTACATGGGAAGGTTTTAAAAAACCCAAAGAAGAGATTACAAAAAAAATCAAATTATTGGAAAATAATGAAGTACTAGAAATAGCTAGTATCCCAAATAGCCGTTTTAATGAGATTAAAGATGGATACAAATCCTTTTATAACAAGGAACATGTTCGATCTTCATCAAAGGCACCATCTTTATCTTTTTTTACTAAAATAGCTGTGAAGGAAAATGTATTTGTTCATAACAGTTTTATTGAAGAAGATATTTTCAGGTTTTCAATATTGTTTTACAAAATGCAGCCATTCAACCCAAAATTTGACATAAAAAATATTAAATATGAGAATTTGTCTAACAAATTTCTTGAGAAGAGATCACTAAAAGATAAAGAGCTAGAAAAAAATATCAGAAAAAAGTTTCCTCATATTGAAATTATTAAGGTTTCCAATTTCTTATTTTATAAATAGTAATTATATTATTTTTTCTAATTCTTTTTCAATGTCATATAATTGAATCTTGTTAAGTTTCCTCTCAGGTGTTAAAAAAGTAACTATCGAGAACACTTTATTTCTTAACTTAATTATTAATTTATTAAATTTAAAGGTGGTTCTTTTGCTATTTTTTCTCGCCTTTCTTGCAATAAAAGTTGTTCTGTTTTTTCTTAATTTTTCCAAAGTTGAAAAGGCAAGATTATGATCATTAATATACTTCTTTAATAATTTAGCAAATGCATATCCATCTTCCATAGCTGTTCCTGCACCTTGCCCAAGTAACGGATTCATAGCGTGAGCAGCATCTCCTATAACAAGAAGTCTCCCCTTGAACCAACTATCAATTTCTACAATATCTGAAAGGCTAGTCTTCCAAATTTCAGTTGTATTAGCTATTATTTTTTCAACGGGCTCATGCCAATTTTTATAAGTCTCTGCTACCCGAACAATAACGTCTTTATCCGATAATTTATCTAAATCATCTTTGCTTAACCTTTTAGGTTGATTCAAGAAGCAGTTCCAATGAATAGCATCATCCTTCTTTTTTTCTGGATTTTTTAAATAACAATAACTGAAAAAGTTTGTTGGACCTACTGTTGCATATACAGTTTCGGATTTAAGATCTAGTTTTTTTACTAGTTCTTGATCATAAACAAATCCACCAAAATAAATTTGACCGGAATAATTAGGTAATATATTTTTATTCAAAATACTTCTTCGTATAATTGAGTTAATCCCATCACAACCTACTACAATGGATCCAGAATAATTGGTACCGTCCTCAAAAATTATCTTTGCATAATTTTTATGATCTTCAACTTCTACAACTTTTTTTCCATAAGAAATTTCTAATCCAAGTTCTTCTGCCTTGTTAAGCAGTATCTTGTGAAGTTTTGAACGTTTAATTGTAATAGTAGGTTCTCCATAGGTGCTTCGTTTTCCCATAGATCTGACTACCATATGTTTACCGAAGTGGTCTTGAAACTTTACTATCTCTACGATAAAACCATTTTTGATAACTTCATCTGCAACATCTACCAACCTTAGTAATTTCATGCTATTTGTAAATAAAGTAATTCTGTCTCCAGAGTTAACAGGGGCTGGATCCGCCTCGAACACTTTGCAAGAAATTTTGGATTTTTTAAGTGTTATTGCAGTAATAAGGCCTGCAAAACCACTTCCAGTAATTAGGACTTTTTCCGAACAGTTAGTCATTATCTAAATTAATTTTTTCTTTGACAACAAATTGAGGCAAGCTATTTATATTTTGGTATATCCTTCCAATATATTCACCTACTAACCCAATCATAAACATCAAAATTCCTCCCATAAAAAGGATTACCGTCATAATTGAACTGTACCCAACAGTAATATTACCATTTATTAATTTATATATTATAATATAAATCATAAATAGCATACTAAAAGAAGCAAGTAACCCACCAGCAAAAGAAGCTATTCGTAGCGGAGCAATTGAAAATGCAGTCATTCCATTAAGCCAGACTATAATTAACTTAATGAGTGAATAATTTGAATTTCCACTATATCTATTTCTCTTTTTACAAATTACATTTGTCATATTCGAAGTGATTGTCAGATATACTCCTCCTAAATAAAGGTGAGGGTTTTTACATTTTATAGCTTCTTTAATTATAAAACAATTAGCTAGCCACAAATTTCCAAAACTTAATTCCAAAGGCTTGTTAAAAAGGTATTTTAACATTCTATTATTAATATTTGCACCTACGCTATTAAGAAAGCTTCTTTTTTCATCTGGGTATTTCGCCCATACCATATCATAACCTTCATCAATTTTAGTTAGAAAACGGTGAAATTCTTCTACTGGACATTGACCATCATCATCACAGTACGCAACAAGATCACCAGTGGCAAAATTAAAGGCTGCTAACATTGCATTTTGCTGGCCGAAATTCCGTGACAAATTAAGTGCTTTAATATTAAAATTAGATTTGCAAAGATTTTTGATAATTTTAATTGTTCCATCTTTGGAGCCATCATTAACAAGAATAAGCTCATAAGTCAATTCTAATTTTTCAAGAGTATCAATTAACTCATCAACAACAGATTTTAGACTTTTTTCAGAATTATAACAAGCAATAACAAATGAGACTTTTCTATTTTCAAGATTATTCATTTTAATAAATTCAATTTTTGAATATTTATTATCTTTCAAGGATAGCTAACCCTATCCCTGTTTTCCCGTAGCCATTTCCATTATAGAGCATATATTTATTTTCATTATGATTGAAAACGCATGGGTATTCAATCTCATCACTATCCCAACCCACATTGGATTTATATATACCTATGTCTTCGTCTTTTCTTATCCAGTTTAAGCCATTTTTTGATTCCGCATAGCCTAAAACATATTTGCCATCAACATCAATAGAATACCACATCTTAAACTTATCATCTTCAAATATAACGCAAGGCCTAGCTATAGATCGTTCTTTGCCCTTTAAAATAATATTTGTATGAAAAGTTTTTTCCCAATTTATACCATCTTTTGATATTGCTGAACGTAGGTGAAACTTGTAATTTTTAGGGTTATCAGTACTCCACGAAAAGTTGGTGTCGTACCACATATAATACGTATTTTCAACTTTTAAAACCCAGGGATAACCAAAACTAAGTGGTTCTTTATCGCATTTTCCCAGAATAGGATTTTTATTAATTTTATTTAAGACATCACTTTTTAAATATGATCCACCAATTTGATTGTCAAAAGGAGCATTTTTTGGTAAATTCCAACCCATGTAATAATACATGTCGTTAGCACTGCAATAACATGCCAATGTAACTCCTGCGTCATCAAAATCACCTTTTAATCCTGGCCTCATTATAGGTGCTTTTGTTAATTGGTTAATAATTTGTATGCTTTTTAAATTAATATCAAAATAACTGCTCTGTGATTGATTTTCTTTATTCCTCACACTAAAATATACTCTATAAATATCATTTTTTAAGTGCTTTGCAAAAGGAACAGCTGAATGACTTACTAGCCAATCATTATCATTATTGACTTCAAATATTTTTCCAAGTTTTTTCCAATGCATAATTTCTATTATAAAGATATATTTATTTTACCACTTATAGCACCTAAAAAATCAGAATTTCGTTCACCATAAACACCATTCTCTTTAGTATTTTTTGAGATATATGAACGTGCTCCAATTAGACTTTTTTTGGCTACTTTTACTCTAGCTTTTACAACAGAACTGGTGCCCACTACAGAATTATTCTCAATTAGACAATATGAGCTAATTGTGATCTTGGGTGAAAAATAACAATTATCCTTAATCTCAGCATGGTTACATATTAATGCTTGCTCCCAAAAAAAGTTATTTGAACCAATCTTAGAAAACGGGTTTATAACAACCCCATCTGCTACCAAACAATTTTCTCCCAATTCGCTATGAACTACAGCTTTTTTACTTATGTAACTAGTAAGATTATATCCTTTACGTTTAGCATCGGCAAATTTTGCTTCCCTGAAAATATTCATCTTATTTGGACCAATTGCCAAAAAAAGATCAAACTCCTTTTTATTGATTTTTTTTTCTAAATCCTCAAAAGCTAATAATGGCAAACCAAGAAAATCTTTTTTGTTAAGGTATTTTCGATCAACTGTGAAAGCAACTACTTCATAATCTCCATCTCTAGTGAAATAAAAATGGGCAAGCTTTGCAACTACTGTGTTTCCGAAAATAATTAATTTTTTCATTTATATTTTTCAAGCTATTATTTATTTCTAAGCCAATCAAATGACTTTTCTATATCGTTATATATTGTAGTGTCTTTTCGAAAGGAATCGTCCTTATAAATAGTTATGCTAAATTCAAATGGAAAATAATTATTTCTAAGGACTACAGATTTTGACAAACCATAGGCCATCTCCAAGATTTTTAAAGGATCACTATTAAAATTATGTTTGTGTCTGTAGTCAACCCTAGCTGTTAATAGATCAATAGAGACAGCCTTTGAGCAGTGGTTGAACATTTTTGTTAAATTACTTTCTATATTTTCATAACCGTCCAACCCTTCAATACTGACGTTGAAAGTTCCACTAGCAATGCAATAATCATATTCTTTAGATAATTTTAAATCAAGAAAGCTTGAATTGTAAAACTTAACATCATTACTTGAATATAACTTTGTTGCTTCATCAATGAATTCTTCAACAATATCAACTCCAGTATATTTGAAGATATTGATGTTACTAACTTTAAGATATTTAATAAAGTCACCAAAACCACAACCAACATCGAGTACATTTGAATTATTTAAATCAAAGTCACTAGTAAGCTGATGAAATCTCAAAAACTGCTTTCCTTTATCCCAGCCCAAGGATTTTGGAGAATAGCCATATTTTTTATACAATTCTTCGTAGTATTTCGTAAGAGTTTCCATAAACTAATTTTCTAAATAATTCCGCCGAGTTTATTTATTAATTTCAAAATATCTTCAATACTTTCGAAGTTTTCTGGTATTACTTGTTCGGTATCAATAGATATTGAGAATTCTTCTTCTAAAGCGACTACTAATTTTATGATATCTAAACTATCAAGGAGATCATCTTCAATGAAATTAGAAGCTTCTTTAAAATTTATCTCTGGTCTTAATTTATCTAATATTTTGTATATCTTTTCCATATTCAAATTCGAATCTAAATTTAAGTTTTAGTATTCATTGTACAAACTAATCTAACTTAAAAAATTATCCAAAAGTTTCTTTCTATCAATCTTTCCGTTGGAGTTTAAGGGCCAATCTTTTATAAAAACAAACCTAGTTGGTATCATATATTTTGGTATAAATTTAGAAAGCTCTTTTCTTATAAATTTATCACTTAGTTCATTATCTACTGTTTGAAAAATTAAAACTATTTCAGATTTAGATTTATCGTATAAAACACAAGCTCCACTGATAGCTTTAATATTTGAAACTGCACTCTCTATTTCACCAAGCTCTATCCGATATCCAGTATGTTTTATTTGAGAATCGACCCTTGCTGAATAAACTAATTCTCCAAGATCATTATAATAGACTAAATCTCCAGTTTTATAAACAATTTCAGGATATGTTTTATTTAAAGGATTTTGTATAAATGATTTTTCAGTTGCTTTTAAATTATTCCAATATCCGAGTGCAACTGATGATCCTTTAATATATAATTCTCCAACCTCATTATTTTTAACCAAATCGCCATTTTTCGCCAAAACAAAAAGTTCAGAATTGCTAACTTGTTTTCCCATTGGTAATGGATCTGAATCCTTAAAATCTCTGTTAACAATATAATAAGATGCAATTACTGTGGCTTCTGTTGGCCCATACATATTAGAATATAAGGTATCAGGTAAATATTGTCTCCAATAGTTCAATTGTTTATTAGGCATTGGCTCTCCAGCAAATAATACATTTTTTACATATTTAGGTTTTAACGTCTCAAAAGTATTAGCATTTGCAACATTTACCAGCAATGAAGGAACCCAAATAATGAAATTAATTTTATGTTCGTTAACATATTCAATTAATTTGAATGGGAAAGAAAATAAATGCTCAGGAATGATATACATGTGCGCCCCATACTTCAAACAGGAATATATATCTGTAACCGAGACATCAAACATAAAAGGAGATTGATTTCCTAAAACAGTTTCCTCATTTACTTTATAGGTTTCCTGAAACCATTGAATATAATCATGTACATTTGCATGAGATATAATTACACCCTTAGGTGTTCCAGTTGAACCTGATGTATATATAGAGTATATTGGGTCTGTTTCTATAACGTTATTTAAAACACTTTTATAATTAAACTCTTCTCCTTCGTTACAAAGCTCATTTACATCAATCAGATTAATTTTATCAAAAAAAGGATTGTCTTTTAACTTTTTAATGAATTTTGTTTGAGTTATTATAACAACCGGACCTAAAGTTTCAACCAAGGAGTTTAATCTTTCTAAAGGAGATTTAATATCTAATGGAACATAAAAATTCCCCGTGTACAATACTCCCATAAATGAATTAACACAATCAATTGATTTTGGAAGAAAAACACCAATGGGTTTGTTCTTAAAATCAGTACCAATAGCTGAAGCTATTTTCAAAGCTTCTTTACGAATCTCGTTATAAGTCATAGAGTCATTACTATCAGTAATAGCAACTTTATCGCCATTTTTAGTTACTTGTTCTTCTAAATAATTAACACAACTACTTAACATTCCCTTTTTTTATTTCAATTATACTATTTTTTGAATTGCCAAACCTATACCAGTTTTCCCATACCCATTACCGTTATAAAGCATGTATCTTTTACCTTTACAATCAAAAATACATGGATACTCAATCATTTCACTATCCCACCCTTCAGTAGAAACATCAATCCCCGCTTTATCATCCTTTCTGACCCAGTTTATTCCATCCTCAGACTCAGCATACCCAATTATATAATAATCCCCTCTGAATGCATACCACATTTTATATATCCCATCCTCTTTTATTACAAAAGGTCTGCCAAATGCATAATCATTTTCTCCTTCATAATCAATTGCAGCATGTCCTTCTCTATTCCAATTTATTCCATCATTAGACTCAGCATATTTAATGTTGTAATAGTGTTTAGGTTCCTGTTCAACTATTTCCCACTTATCCTTTGAGGCATACCACATTCTATATTTACCATCCTCAAACATAACAAATGGACTTGCACAACTATATGGTTCTTCTAAGACTCTGGTCATGATCGGACCATCACCATATCTAAAGAAATTCCCATCCACATCCATTTCTGCAACCCCAATGGAGTTATTCATAGGGACAGTAACAGTTAAATTCCACCCAGTATAATAAAGCAATGTTTTACCTTCTGCCTTTAATAAATTTCCTGGAGTAATACCACTATCATCAAAAGTCCCCAACTTCCCATGTTTGTATACAGCATCATTAGATAATTTTAAAATATTAAACGGATCTGATAATTTAAACTCAAAAAAACGAATTTCAGATCTGCCCTTCGAATCTCTTGGAGCATAATAAACTCTAACCAACTCCGTGTCTTCATTAAGGATTTTCACCATTGGCATTAATGCTGCAGAAAGGCCTATTGGCTTTAAAACTGCTGGATCAAAAATTCTACCTAATTTTTTCCATTGAAGTAATTTTTCCATAAATGAAATTTGATAAATACAAATCTAATTAAATACAAAACTTTATAAAATTCTAATTCTAAATACAATATTTTGAAAACCTTTCATAATTTCAATTTTTTTTAAAAATCCGTGCATAAAATCTAATTTAAATTTTAAATGTAACGCTTTCCCTTAAATATAAATATTGCACAAAACAAACCTATAAAAAGGGTGTAGAGAGTTATTAATGTATGTGAAGTAAAAGCATAAGCTGTTGCTACTTCTCTAGAAACATCTAAAACAGAAATCATACCTCCAATAACAACAGCGTGATAGGAGCCTAATCCTCCAGGTGTAGGAATAATCATACCAATTCCCCCAAGTATTAATACAAACATAGCATTTACTAGTCCGAGGTTTTCTAAATCAATAAAAGCATAAAAAGGAATGTAGGTTATTAATATGTAAAAGAGCCATATGCCTACAGTGTAAATAATGAAAAGCCCCCGTCTTTTTAATTGCTTAATTGATTTTAGTCCATCTAAAATCCCAAAAAGAAAATTATTTATTTTTGTAATAAGGGAAAATTTAGATTTTAATTTAAATAAGATGATTATTGCTAGTATTCCAATCACAAAAAAAATACCTTCGATTTTCCAAGATGAAACAATCATGTCACTTAAAAAAGATAATTTTCCTAAAAAAAAACAACCAAAAAGTTGAAAATTTATCAATGTAACTAATAATATTAAAGTTAAAAGCATAATAAAATCAATTAATCGTTCTAATAAAATTGTTCCTAAAAGTTTATTTGCAGGTAGACCATATTTGTAGGACATGGAAGTACTTCTAGCTATTTCACCTCCTCTAGGAATTAAAATATTAATAAAGAACCCAAAAAAAGTTCCACATATTAATCCAGTTCTGCTAATTGTATATCCTGTATCTTCTAATAATACAGCCCATCGTAAAGCTCTTAAAACATTTGAAAAAAACGATAGAATTATGCAAATCACAAAATACTCCCATTTGATATTATTTATATAACCTAAAACGTTTTCATAATCTACTGAGGACAACAGATAATCGATTAGGAATATACTTATTGAAATGCTGATAATAATTTTCAGAAATGATTGAAATTTCTTATTCACCTATTAATTTGTTATGTTGATTTTGTAGTCAACTAATTGTCCTGTACAAATATAATTTTTCTCAAGCTTAGAATCTTTTGTATAATGAATATTATATTAGACACAAATTTATTAATTTTGATTCTAGTTTTACTTTGATTAAAAAAAAAGCAAAAATAAATAGCATAATTTGTTTTTGTACAAATAACTTATCATTTCAATAAAAATCTCTTATCTAGACAATTATAGTTTAAGTTGTTAAATAAGTAATAATAAACTATGTTTGATTTGCAAATTTAATAATTGAGAAAGAATAAAATCATCCCTTTTAACAAATCACATCTTACAGGTAAAGAAATCAAATACTTGAATGAGGCTGTATTAAAAGTAAAGTTGTCAGGCAATGGTGATTTCACTAAAAAATGTCAGGAATTTTTTGTGCAAACTTTTGAATTTAAAAAAGCTTTTTTAACAACATCCTGCACAGATGCATTAGAAATGACTGCAATCCTTGCAAATATTCAAGCTGGTGATGAAGTAATAATGCCCACTTATACCTTTGTATCTACTGCTAATGCATTTGTTCTTAGAGGAGCTGTTATTCGTTTTGTAGATTCTAGAGAAGATCACCCAGGAATGGATGAAGATAGGATTAAAGAGTTAATCACTGATAAAACAAAAGCTATAGTTCCTGTACATTATGCTGGAGTTGCTTGTGATATGGATAAAATTTTAGCTATCGCTAAAAAATATAATCTACTAGTTATTGAAGATGCTGCGCAGGGAATTGACAGTTTTTATAATGGTAAACCTTTAGGATCTATTGGAGATATGGGTTGTTTTAGTTTTCACGAAACTAAAAATATTCA
>TARA_B110000971_G_scaffold103367_1_pt1 | contig 11662 bp, 6 predicted proteins | sample TARA_B110000971 | Tara Oceans TARA_B110000971 (sample SAMEA4397842) | marine metagenome | biome: Polar Biome; feature: [SRF] surface water layer (ENVO:00010504); material: water (ENVO:00002006), including particulate matter (ENVO:01000060) such as... | depth 5 m | reverse complement strand
GTCATGGCTCCAATTAAAAACACCAATATTTCACAGGTTTTTCCGAAATGATGTAATAGTGTGCTTTCAAACCACATCATTTTTGATGCCCCATGTCCTTGAGAATCGTGAGGAAGAGACGCAAAATCTTTAACCATTTCATGATTATCCGAATCAAACCAATTCACAAAATCGTCCAGTCCAAATGCTATAAGGGCCCAAGAAATTGCCATCATTAATAAGGCAGGAACAAGTTTGTCAATTTTAATGGAATGCTCTAGAGTAATTCCTAAATAACCTAAAATAAATATTATTACTATCGCAGTTTCCATAATTGTTAAATTAATTGTTTTAAAGCTATTTCAAAAGCAGTTTTAGAAATATTTTTTGAATTTGAATTTTTATCATACACATTCTTCAATGCATTTTTGATAGTATCAGAGGTGTCTTTAAAAATAGACTCATCTTCCATCTCTTCAAGATCGTTCCCCATTAAATAAGCAAATACTCTTGCCATTCCGCAATTGGATATGAAATCTGGAATCAAACTAGTGTTTTGGTCTGTATAATCTGAAATCGGGCCAAAGAATATTTCTTTATCTGCAAAAGGAACATTTGCACCTGGAGCAATTACTTCCACTCCAGATTTTAGCATTCTCTCAACTTGATCTTTGGTAATCAATCTTGATGCAGCACATGGCAAGAAAATTTCGGATTTAAGATCCCATATGCGTTCATTTATTTCTTGATAAGAAAGCATGTTTTTACCATTTATTGCATTCCCTTTTTTACTTAGAAATAATTCTTTAATTTCTTCAAATGAAAAACCTTTTTCATTAATTAATCCACCATCTCTGTCTATTATTCCTACGATTTTAGCATCCTCTTGAGCGATGTAATACGCTGCAGCCGAACCAACATTTCCCCATCCTTGAACAATTACTCTTTTATTTTTCAAATTTCCTCCGTAGATTTTGTAATAGTGTTTTACAGATTCGGATACTCCATAACCTGTTATCATATCTGCTATTACAAATTTTCTTTCAATATTAGGAGTGAATTTTTCACTTTCAATGGTTTTTAAAACTCCTTGTCGTAGTTGGCCAATTCTGTTTATTTTTTGAGATTCTCTAGGTTGGTAATGGCCATTGAATACTCCTTCCTGAGGATGCCATACACCACAGTCTTCGGTTATTGGAATAACCTCTTTAATTTCGTCAATATTTAAATCTCCCCCAGTTCCATAATAATGCTTTAGTAGTGGAGTGACAGCCGCATACCATCTTTTTAACACCTCTTTTTTTCTTGGATCATTAGGGTCAAAATTTATACCAGATTTTGCACCGCCAATTGGAGGCCCTGAAACTGTGAATTTAACTTCCATAGTTTTAGCCAATGAGGTAACTTCGTGTTGGTCAAGTCCAATTCTCATTCTGGTTCCTCCGCCAGCTGCTCCTCCTCTAAGAGAATTTATTACCACCCATCCTTTGGCTTCAGTTTCAGAATCTTGCCACTGAAAGATTATTTCAGGAGTTTTGTTTTCAAATTTTTTAAGTAAATCTTTCAAATTAAATTTTAGTCTTCAAATGTAAAAAAGAAAGTAGGTTTTGTTGCTGTTCTTTCTAACTCTTTTCAAATAAATATCATGGATTATGTATAACTCCAGCAGATAAATCTTTCGAACTACCGGTTACAGAGGATAAAATATTTGTTTCGTTTCTTAATTTAAGGACTCCCAAAAGTGAAAAAATTAATCCTTCTTTAAAATCAACAAGTTTATTCTCTGGTATTACAGCCTTAATTTTCAGTTCTTCCAATTTATTTATCCAGAATTTATTATGAGCACCTCCGCCAGTAACAAGTAGCGTGTCCTCAATGTCGAAATTCAAAACATTTTTAATTGTTTTACACAAATGAGTTCCAGATGTAAAAAGTTGGTCATGTATGGAGGATTTGCAATCGTCAAATAATGGTTTGTACCAATGGTTAAAGTCTTCAATTGCTAATGACTTCGGGAATGATTTCTTGTAAAAGTCTAATTCCTCTAGTTTTAAAATTAAATCTTGGTCTAGTTTTCCTTGTTTTGCAAGTTCTCCATCTTTGTCAAATTCATGGCCAATTTTGTTAGAAAGATAATTGCTAATTATATTAGCAAAATTCACATCTCCAGCTATGCGTTTTTCTTTTATATTAAATGAAACGTTCGCTATTCCTCCTAAGTTAAGACATCCTTTGTAGTTTTTAAATAATAATTGATCTCCTAAAGGAACAAGTGGGGCACCCTGTCCTCCAAAAGCAATATCAATAGTTCTGAAATCGGAAACTGTTATTAGGTTGGTTGTTGAGCAAATATAAGCTCCATTGCCAATTTGCTTAGTAAAGTTATTTTCAGGTTCGTGAAATATGGTGTGTCCGTGAGACGATATCAGATCAATCTGGTTTTTTACAATTTCCTTTTCTTTTAAAAAGTCATTAATTTTTTCACCAATATAATTTCCAAGTTTTTGATCTAAAACAACTAAATCTCTTCCCTGTAATTTATAAGCATTAGAAAGCTCATTTTTCCACGATGTAGAATACTCATAAGTTTTACCATCTATAATTTCATAAAACCATGTTTTGTCAAAACTTAATTTTGACCATACCACATCCAGTCCGTCTAATGATGTGCCTGACATAATTCCAACAACATTATATTTGTTCATAAATTTTGTGTAAAACTAACAACTACAATATAGTATTTATTTTATAGATTTATCATCAAATTAAGAATATGAATTTTAAATTGACAGAAGAACACCAAGCGGTAAGAGAAGCAGCAAAAAACTTTGCAGAAAGCGAATGTAAGTCTGGTGTTATAGAAAGAGATACCCATCAGAAAGTTGGGTTTGAGCAATTGAAAAAGTTAGGTGAATTAGGTTTTATGGGAATGATGGTAAATCCTAAATATGGTGGGAGCGGAATGGATACCCTAAGCTACGTAATGGCTATTGAAGAGATTTCTAAAATAGATGCTTCAATATCAGTTGCAATGTCTGTTAACAATAGTTTGGTTTGTTGGGGATTAGAAAAATTTGCCAACGAAGAACAAAAAATTAAGTATTTAGTTCCTTTGGCCAAGGGAGAAAAAATTGGTGCATTTTGTCTTTCAGAACCTGAAGCAGGGTCAGATGCTACCTCCCAAAGAACTACTGCGATTGACAAGGGAGACCATTATTTACTTAATGGAACTAAAAATTGGATTACCAATGGAAGTACTGCTTCCACCTATCTTGTAGTTGCTCAAACAGATGCAGATAAAGGCCATAAAGGAATTAATGTTTTTATTGCGGAAAAGGGTATGAAGGGTTTCGAAATTAGTGCTAAAGAAGACAAATTAGGGATAAGAGGGAGTGATACACATACCTTAGTTTTCAATGATGTAATAATTCCAAGGGAGAACAGAGTTGGAGAAGATGGTTTTGGATTTAAGTTTGCCATGAAAACTCTTGCTGGTGGAAGAATTGGAATTGCTGCTCAGGCATTAGGTATTGCTGCTGGTGCTTATGAATTATCTCTAGCTTATGCAAAAGAAAGAGAAACTTTTGGAAAGCCAATTAGTCAACACCAAGCAATTCAATTTAAATTAGCAGACATGTACGTAGATATCGAAAATGCAAGAAATTTAGTTTACAAAGCGGCATGGCATAAAGATCAAAACATGGATTACAATTTGTCTGGTGCTGTTGCTAAGCTACATGCTTCTGAAGTAGCAATGAGAACTGCTGTTGAAGCAGTTCAAATTCACGGTGGTTATGGTTATGTAAAGGAATACCATGTTGAAAGATTAATGAGAGATGCTAAAATCACTCAGATATACGAGGGAACGTCTGAAATACAAAGAATTGTTATAGCAAGAAATACCATAAATTAGAACTAGAAATTATGGCAAAAAAAAGAGGGATATAAATCCCTCTTACAATAATTAATAATATTTTCTATTGCCATGCATCCATTCCACTAGGACTTCCAATTCTATCCATAGCACATCTAAATCCAATAGCCGACGTAGATCTGTCTTCTTCTAAATATCTTCTTGTACCTGGATTTAGGTAATATGCTCTATCTTTCCATGAAGCCCCTTTATAAACCCTAGATTTATCGGAAATTAATGTTGTAAGTGAACCTGCAGGTCCGTTCTTCTTTTGGAAACCTCTTTGGTACATAGCCCAATCTTCGTTCATTCCACCTTTGTCAATCCCTTTGTTAAAGTCATCAATTTCATCATTATTATTGTCCGGATCACCAGGATGGTAAATGGAGGATTTTAAATCACCGTCTAAGTAATCAATATTGTCGGCAACCCTGTAATTACTTCTTTTCATATTTTCTTCTGCAGTGACATCTCTCATTTGAACATTTCCAGGAGTGTTAAGTATAAAATCTGCCATTCCAGATCTCAACATTGGACTTATTTCAATATTGTATCCAGCTAGATCAGGATCTTGTTGAATTTGTAAATCAAAATCTTGAAAAATTTGATCAAAAACTTCTTGTATTTTACCAGAAGCTTCTAAAGTTTGCCTGTTTTTCATAAGCTTTTGAGCTTCTGTTACTTGCGATGAAATTACTGATATTAGTTCATTTTCGATAGAATCCAGTCTGTTCTCTTTGACATAACCGTAAGTTCTTGTCCCCTTAGCAACTTTGTCTTCTCTTTCAGCCTTAAATTCTGCAATAAACTGCTCAATTCCGTCAATATCATAAATTGTGACATTGTACTTTTCATCAATTGATCCAGAGGCATTAAGTACTTTTGTTTTAAATACATTTCCTCTAAAAGGTCTAAACTCATCGGCATCTTTAGAAGTCATTGGTCTGTAAACATCCAATACCCATTCACTAACATTTCCAGCCATGTTATACAGGCCATAATCGTTTGGCCAATAAGAAAAAACAGGAGCAGTTATATCTGCATTATCATTTAAATGACCAGAAACACCCATGTAATCTCCTCTTCCTCTAACAAAATTTGCCAACATATCTCCTTGGAAATTTTCTTGAGGATTTCTAACCCAATGACCATCCCATGGATAAACTCTTTTTTCAATAATTCTTTCATCTACAGTATTTCCGATTAATCCGTATGCTGCAAACTCCCATTCAGCTTCAGTCGGTAGTCTATATCTTGGTAGAATAATTCCATCAGACATTTTAACATTTCTTGTGGCTAAATCTTTAAGCTTTAATTTTCCAGTAGTTGGGTCGTAGCCACCCATAGCTGGGTCAAGATTTGCAATTTGTCCTTGAGGATTAAGACCTTGTTCGTATTGTCCAGCCATATACGCATCTGTTGTGAAAGGTTCGTTTTGTTGGTTTGGATTGGAAACTAAAATACCTTCTCTTATAAGAATAAACTCATTTACTCTGTCAGTTCGCCACTTGCAAAACTCACTAGCTTGTTGCCAAGAAACACCTACAACAGGGTAATCTCTATAAGCAGGATGTCTTAGATAGTATTCTACATACTTTTCATTAAAACCTAGTTTCTCTCTCCAAGAAAGAGTATCAGGAAGAGACTTTTTATATACCATTGGAAAATCTGTAAATGTTCTACGTGTCCAATACATATATTCGCACCAGTGATAATTAGATATTTCAGTTTCATCCATGTAAAATGAAGAAATTGAAACTCTACGAGGAACATTGTGATTTTCATAAGTTACATCTTGCTCAACTCTTCCCATGGTGAACGTTCCACCTTCAATTAAAATTAAACCAGGGCCAGTCTCTTGTTCCGAATAAGGAACTTTTTGAAAACCTCCATTTTTTGGATTGTTGTAATCCCAACCAGTAATACTAGATGTTTCATATTCTGTCCCACAGCTTGACAATAAACAAGTTGCAAAAATAAAACAGATTAAATAAGTGAAATTATTTCTCATTTTTAAATAGGTTTGTGTCACGCAATTAACGTAATTATAATACGAAAGTTACAAATTTATGCTTTTTTTTAGAAAGATGGGCAACTAAATGACTGTATAGTGCTGTTTTTATTGTCACATTGAAAATTTATTTGAATGGAAACTTCGTGAGATCCTGAAGAAGCAAGGTATAACCTGGACAAATTAATGTCGTAACTATATCCAATTTTTATTAAACCAACTTTAGCACCCACTATAAATGCATAGTTTTGATTGTCCCTGTACCATAGCCCTAATACATAAGCTCCTTTCTCTCCATAAATCCCAATGTTTAATTGTTCGTTTAAACCTTGTTTTTTAAAAATTATATTGGGAGATATTATCCATTTATCTTTAAATGAATTTTGATTATTAACTGGTATATGACATCCAATATTTAAAGAATATTTCCTTTCTAATTTAGATTCTTCATCGTGTAGGGATTGCTGAGGTTCTGTTAAATGATGGGTAGAAAAACCTATAAAAAATCTCTCGCTATATGCTAAAACACCACTGCTAAAATCTATTCCATTTTTAGAGTTATTTAAGGTGTTGTTGGCTGTTGAATAAACAAATCCTCGGATTGGATCTATCATATCTACAAATGTTAATTGGCTTTGGTCAAATTTGTTTTGCCATATGGTTGCCTCCAATCCTGCTCTTAATCTTATTTTTTCAGAAATTTTTATTTGATAGGAGTACATTCCACTAATCCTATTGTTTTGAATGGAATTGTTCAGCCTGTCAGATAATAACATAAAACCAAAACCACCATGAATTTTACTTATATTTTGATCGTATGAGAATGAAGTAGTATTAAAGATTTCCGGCAATCCGGTCCACTGAGACCTATGGTTAGTACTAAGCCTAGGACAATTGTTAGTTCCAGCAAAAGCCGGATTTAAATAAATTGGATTTGAATAAAACTGAGTAAATTCAGCGTCTTGACAAAAGGCTATTTGAAATTGTAAAGAAATACATAATGAAAATATGATTTTCAGATAATTGGGAGTGAGTAGATAATATATATTATTGAAATTTAGCATCCAATTGTGGTAATACAGGGATAAAAATGATTAATCAATTCATTTTAGTACAATATTACTTTTAATTTTGAGTTATATACCAACAAAAATAACAGTGAATTATTGTAAAGTAATTATATTTTCCTTTGTTTTCTTTGCCATTAATTGTTTTTCTCAAAAATCAATTAATCTTCAAAAGAAAATTGAATACCAAATTGTCAAATGGACTGATAATTCAAATGCAAAATTTTTGTGTCCTGAAAATGGATATTTTGACCAACTGACATTTCTACCTGTTTTTCAGTATAAATTGCCTTATTCAGATTATGAAATAACAAGTTTTGAATTTAACGAAAGACCACTTAATTACAACGAAAAACAAGCGTATTCAAATGTAGTATTTCCTGAAACCTATCTTACTTCTTTTCGAAAACAAGAACAAAATTCTTCTATTAAAAACAATCTTCTTTTAATTAATTGTTTAAGAAGTTCTGCAGGTGAATTGCTTTTATTGACGGATTTTAAATTGCAAATTATTAAAAAGACAAACCCCAATAAACGTTTTAAAAAATCAACTTTTGCAAACCAGTCGGTTCTTAATAATGGCACTGACTGGTTTAAACTAAGTAATTTTGAATCTGGTGTATACAAAATTGATTACAATTATTTGATTAGCAATTCCATTATAAATGCTGAAATCTCTTCTAATAGCATTCATCTTTTTTCCAATAATAATGGGCTTTTAAATGCTGTCAACAACGACTCTAGGCCCGATGATTTACAGCAACAATCAATATTTGTTTTTGATGGGGGTGATGGGGTTTTTTCACAAGGAGATTATATTTTATTTTACTTAAATGGTCCAGACAAAATCAATTTTGATGGTCAATATTTTAGCCATACAAAGCACATTTATTCCGATAGTGCCTATTGCTTTTTAAATATTGACAATTCTAGAACCCCAAATAATCTAGATAGTGTAAATAACTTAAGTCAAAGCTTTGGCCAAACGGTTTCAAAATTTAACGATTTTGAATATTTAAATGAGGATAATATAAATCTTTTAAAATCTGGATCTCAATGGTTCGGTGATGTTTTTGATTTAACCCCTATTTATATTTATTCTTTTCCCTTTAATTTTTGTATAGATTCTTCTCACATAAAATTAAAGTTAATGAGTAAGTCTAATTATTCCACAGCCTATTTTTATCCATCAATTTTTGGAGAAAGCAGAACAGTCCCAATTAATTCTACAGGTGCATCTTATTATGCAGATGTAGGAAGAGTTGTTGTGGAAGAATTTGATGTTTTAAATAACCCAAATATTCCTTATGAACTAACTTTAGAGTATTTCAATAATGGTGCACCATCTTCCAAAGGATATTTAGATTATATTGAAATAAACTGTGAGAGAGAATTGGTCGTTGACAATCAGCAGTTCAGTTTCCATATTTTAAGTTCTGGAAATCTCAATAATTACTCTAAAATCATATTAGATAATTCTTCTTCGGTGGATATGATTTGGGATATTACAGATTTTAGAGATGTTAAAAATTTAGGCTTTAGCAAGTCTAATGAGGAATTAACTTTTTTGTCCCAATCAGATACTCTCAGAAATTTTATAGCCGTTTCGGGTTTTAATTTTCAGACTCCAACTTTTGTTAAGCAAATTACAAATCAAAACCTCCACGGTTTAAACAATGTAGATATGGTGATAATCACCCCAAGTGAGTTTTTAACAGCTGCTGAAGAATTAAGTTTATTACATCAAAATGAGGGTTTAGATGTTGTAACAGTGACTGACCAGCAGATTTACAATGAATTTTCTGGCGGAATAACCGATGCTACAGCAATAAAACAATTTTTGAGAATGTTTTATTCAAGAGAAAATGGAAATTCATTAACCATTCCTAAATACTGCTTACTTTTTGGCGATGGCTCTTACGATAACAGAAATATATTGGGTCATAACAAAAACTTATTGCCAATTTTCGAATCGTCTGAGTCTGTAAGTATAGTAAACACTTATGCTTCGGACGATTATTATGCAATTTTAGCTGACGGAGCTTCTATGCAAAACACAGATTTCTTAAATATAGGAATTGGAAGATTGGTTGTGACAAATTTACTGGAAGCGAATGAAATGGTTCAGAAAATAAAGAATTATACGTTGGAAGATCCAAATTCAATGAGTAATTTAAATTGCAATAACCCTATGACCAATAGTATATACGGTGATTGGAGAAATAAAGTGGTTTTAGTAAGTGATGATGAGGACAACAATGCATATTTTACAGATATTGAAATTATGTCCTCCAAGATAAAAATTAATATGCCATCTATAAATACTGCTAAAATTCATTCCGATGCCTATGTTCAACAATCTAGCACCGTAGGCGAAAGAATTCCAGATGCTGAAGCTGCTATCAATCAAAAAGTCAAAGATGGTGCACTTTTGGTGAATTATATCGGCCATGGTGGGGAAACAGGATGGGCTCATGAGCAAATACTAACTGTTCCTACAATTCAAAATTGGGACAACAATAAAGCATTGCCAGTTTTCATGACTGCAACTTGTGAGTTTGGAAGATTCGATGACCATGATAGGGTTTCGGGTGGTGAATATATTCTTCTAAATAAAGACGGTGGAGGAATTGGGCTATTTACAACTACTAGATTGGTTTATGCTACTCCGAATGAGTGGTTGAATAGGTTTTTTTACGATACAGTTTTTGATTTTGTAGATCAAAAACCACAAAGACTTGGCGATATTTATGTAGGAACAAAAAATAAATTTGCTCAATTTAGCGCTGATAAAAATTACAGAAAATTCGCGCTTTTAGGTGATCCAGCTATAAGGTTATCATTGCCAGAATTAAAAGTTGAAATTGACTCGTTTAATAGAGATACTGTCAATGCTTTGAGTGAAGTTAAGCTATATGGTCACCTTAGTGATAATCTTGAAAATACTTTAACAAATTTTAATGGCAAGGTGTATCTAACTTTTTACGATAAAGAATCTTCCTTATCTACTTTAGGGACTAACCCAGGGTCTGATAATCTTCCTTTTAAAATGTGGAAGAATGTAATTTATAAAGGAAAGTCATCTGCTAGTAATGGACAATTTAGCTTCACCTTTAAAGTTCCTAAAGATATTGGTTACGACTATGGCTTTTCAAGAATAAGTTTGTATGCCGAGGATGGATCCATTGATGCAAGTGGTTACAATGATTCTCTGATAATTGGCGGTATTGACACTACTGCTTCGTTAGATGAACAGGGTCCTGATTTGGAATTGTACTTAAACGATGAGAATTTTGTTTCTGGAGGAATTTCAAACAATAATCCCTTATTAATAGTTTCTGTTTTTGATGAAAATGGAATAAATACTGTTGGCAATGGAATTGGTCACGATATTGAACTTGTGATAGACAACGATAATGCAAATTCCATTGTTCTAAACGATTATTATGTTGCAGATTTAGATACTTATAAAAGTGGAAAAATAAACTTTGAACTTAATGATATTGATCCTGGCGAACATAATTTAAAAATAAAGGTTTGGGACAATTACAATAACTCCTCAACAAGTGAAATAAGTTTTATGGTAGTGGAAGACAATGAGCTTGAATTGTCTCATGTGCTTAATTATCCAAATCCATTTACTACTCAAACCGCTTTTTATTTTGAGCACAATCAAAACTGTAATTTTTTAGACGTTAGCATACTTATTTATTCAGTTTCGGGGAAAGTGGTCAAAAGAATTAATAAAAGAATTCACAATGAAGGATTTAGATCCGAAGGTATTTTTTGGGATGGAAAAGATGATTTTAATGAGGATTTGGCTAGGGGGGTTTACATTTATAATTTAAGTGTGTCCAATGAACAAGGGCTAAGAGCGGATAAAACTCAAACCATGTTCCTTCTGAAATAATTATTTTCTAAGTACTATTTATATATATTTGTCGTTAGCACGTATAATTCTTTTTAGATGAACTTAAATAAAAAAACATTTATTAAACTATTTACAGCATTATTTGCAATAGTCTTTTTTAAAAACTTCACTTTTTCTCAAATAAGCACACAGCAACTTGGTGGAAGTCAAATCAATACTATCACTACAGCTGTTCCGTTTCTTTTAATTTCTCCAGATTCTAGATCTGGGGCTATGGGGGATGTTGGAGTAGCAATTAGTCCAGATGCTAACTCTATTCATTGGAATCCAGCAAAACTAGTTTTTATAGATCCAGTTAAAGATGTTGGCTTTAGTATGTCTTATTCTCCATGGCTTAGAGCTTTAGTGAATGATATTAATTTAGCATACTTATCTGGCTACAAAAGAATTGATAGGCTTTCTACTATTGGTGCTTCATTAAGATATTTTTCTTTGGGAAATATTACTTTTACAGATAACTTTGGAACCACCATAAGAGATTTTAAACCCAACGAATTTGCTTTTGATGTTGTATATTCTAGAAAATTAGGAGATAATTTCTCTGCAGGGTTAGCCGCTAGGTATATTTATTCAAATCTTACCGGTGGAACATCTGTAGGTGGAGCTGATACGAAGCCCGGACAAAGTGCAGCAGCTGACTTATCTCTTTACTACATTTCAAATTCTTTTAATTTAGTGGCTAAACCATCAACTATTGCTTTTGGAACCAATATTTCCAATATTGGTGCTAAAATGTCTTACACAGAAGCTGCTACAAGAGA
>TARA_B110000971_G_scaffold42910_1_pt1 | contig 11664 bp, 9 predicted proteins | sample TARA_B110000971 | Tara Oceans TARA_B110000971 (sample SAMEA4397842) | marine metagenome | biome: Polar Biome; feature: [SRF] surface water layer (ENVO:00010504); material: water (ENVO:00002006), including particulate matter (ENVO:01000060) such as... | depth 5 m | reverse complement strand
CCGTATACGTATAAATACCATCCATTTTGTCTGATTGGTTGGGATGGAACACACTATCCTTTTATATTTAGCATACATGATTTTGAGCCTATCACGGGTCGTATTCATATGCCACCGCCTATCCATCAGACCTTTGAAGGAAATAACTTTGTGATATGCAGTTTCGTACCTCGACTATTTGATTATCATCCACTTAGCATACCTGCACCTTACTGGCATAGCAATATAGACAGTGATGAAGTGATGTACTACGTAGATGGTCAGTTTATGAGTAAAGGGCACGTAGAAAAAGGCCAAATGAGCCTGCATCCGGGAGGAATACCTCATGGACCTACACCTGGAGCAGCCGAGAAGAGTATCGGTAGAAAAGAAACTGGAGAACTAGCAGTGATGATAGATACTTTCAAACCACTACGAGTTACCAAAGCAGCTCTTGATTTAGAGATAAAGGATTATCACTTACACTGGTTATAAGAGGATCAAAAAGCACTATTCAAAATAAATAGCCATTATAATTCTACATGCAATAAAATGGAACTCAAATAGGCTTGGCTTGCTGATTTTAGAGAAGACTGAAAAATTAAAAATAAGAAAAATTCTCTTCGTATGCTCTGCTAATGTAGACCGATCTAAAACAGCAGAGGACCACTTCTCAGCGAAACATACGGAAATGGAATTTCGCTCTTCAGGCACCAATAAGTCAATATGTTTTCAAGAAGGGACCAACTATTTAGACGAAGAAGACTTAGAATGGGCAGATACTATCTACGTTATGGAGCGAAAACACTTGAAGGCAATACAATCATTTAGTAAACTCAAACTAGGTCATAGAATAAAGGCATTAAATATTCCAGACCATTATAAATATGGTGATCCTGAGCTAATTGAAGAATTGAAAGGGAAGGTAAATGTTTAATCCACACCCAAGTACTTATGCGTCTGCAGACTCACATACCAGTTTGGGTTCTGAAGCACGTAATCAAAGATGATCTTCTCCGTCACCTCACGTTTATCCCACTCCGGTTGTAAATAGAGTTTACACGTATTTAGTACCATTTCTTGATGAGACTCTGCCCAAGCAATATCACTCTTATTGAAGACCACTACTTTGAGTTCATCTGCCAATATCGCTGCAGAGGCTATCGGTGCTTTAAACTTCTTAGGAGAGAACGTCACCCAGTCAAAATGACCTATCAGCTTGTACGCACCACTCGTTTCTATATGAATTCTGAAACCTTCATCTTTAAATGCTTGCGTAATCTCTGTCAAATCATACATAGCAGGTTCTCCACCTGTGAGTATGAGTATTCTACTCGGATGCTTTTTAGCTTCCACTAGCAGAAATTCTATTGACTTTTTGGGGTGCTTATCTGCATCCCAGCTATCTTTCACGTCACACCATACACAGCCCACATCACAACCGCCTAAGCGGATGAAAAATGCTGGCTGTCCTGTATAAACTCCTTCTCCTTGGATGGAGTAGAAATATTCCATTACCGGAAATTCTGTCATACTATATCGTGCTTGTTTTTAAAACTTTTTAATGTATTATGGAGTAGACCGTATCTAGTCATAGGACCTACACCACCTGGTACAGGAGTGATAGCACCACTTTTTCCTTTCACGGCCTCATAGTCTACATCTCCTTTGAGTACGTATCCTTTCTTATTATCTGCATCTACTCGGGTGATTCCTATGTCCACTATTGTGGCTCCTTCTTTTACCATATCCGCTGTCAAAAAATCTGGGATACCTACTGCTACTATTACTATATCCGCTATACGCGTAAAAGCCCCTATATCCTGTGTATACCTGTGGCATACAGTGACTGTAGCATCTCGGCCACCTTGACTCATAAGTATACTCATAGGCCTGCCTACTATATTACTACGTCCTATCACTACACAGTGTTTCCCTCTAGTTTCTATTCCATATTCTTCTAGCATCATAATCACACCAAAAGGTGTAGCACTTATGTAGGTATCCTCATTTATGGCAAGTTTTCCTACATTCAGCGTATGAAAGCCGTCTACGTCTATCGCAGGATTTATGCTTTCTATGATTTTGATACCATCTATATGCTTAGGAACAGGTAACTGCACTATCAGTCCATCTATTTGATCATTTTTGTTAATAGTTTCTATAAGACTAAGCAGTGCTTCTTCACTGGTATCTGCACTTAGCTTGTATACACTAGACTTAAAGCCTACGTATTCACAATCTTTCTCCTTGCTGTTCACATACGTTTTACTAGCTCCATCTTCACCCACGAGTATAGCTGCCAGATGCGGAGCACGGTGCCCCGCTGCTTTCAGAGTTTCTACCTCTACCTTTACTTTGCCTCTGAGTGAGAGAGCAAGTGACTTGCCGTCTAAGATTGTTGTCATGAGCGGGCAAAAATATGGATTATTATCGCCTTTTTGAAGTCATGGAGGTAACTTAAATGTATTTTCGCAGTATACAGAAAGATGAAATCACCCACTATGCAGTATGACAGCACTATTGTAATAATGAGAGAACAAGAAATAAATCTTATCACCCCTAAATTTGAAAAAGAAGTATATGCGGTTAATGTAGGATTAATTAGCAAACACTGCGAATTCGTAACAGGACTAGAGACTATAAATCCTGATCCAAAAGGAAATAAACTTACTTATCCATTGATCCGTTTTGAGAAACTATAAAATATTATTCATATTGGCAATACTGACTTTTTATTCTTGCGATAAAATAGAGCCACCTGTAGAATCTGACACCGTATTTTTTCCGTTGAAGTTAAGCACCTTTACTGTATTTAAAGTGACTCTACTGGAGCATGACGCCTTTAGAAAAAAAACTGACACCCTATCTTATTTTATCAAAGAAACTACACAAGACACCATCATTAATAACGCCGGCAAATTCGTATATCGCACTAAAATAGAACAAAGCCAGAATGATACGAACTATACATTTATCAAATACGTAATAGAAGAGCGAGATGACTTTAGTGCTCAGCGTGTAGAAGACGATACTCGTAAGATAAAACTCAGCTTCCCTCTGAAGGAACGCAAAACATGGGACGCGAATGAGTTCAATATAAATGAATATCAATCTGCACAAACAATCAAAATAAATGAGCCATATATGGCTGGTGACACTGAATTCATAGAAACTGTAATCGTAGACTTGGGCAACGATATAAATCCTTTTTTCACAACTGTAGAAGAAGAAGTCTATGCAAAAAATATCGGCTTAATAAATCGAATAGTTAAAGAAATAGAGACGCAACCAGGAAAATACAAAGATGGCACCGAATACGAACAAACCTTTTACCGCACCAATAAGTAAAATCATACTTTTATTCTTTTTATTTTTATTTACCAATACATTCGCTCAATCAGACAGTGTTTTTCTTGTTAGGTTCATAGATAAAGGTACTGTGCAAGTCACAGATAACCCAGGTACGCTCAGTACCAAGTCCCTAGAACGGAGAAAAAAATACGCTATCCCTCTGAATATGCAGGATTTACCGGTAAGCAAAAAGTATATTGATAGAGTACTCGCTAATACAGAAATTCACTTACGTTATTCACTAAAATGGCAAAATGGAATAGTAGTAAATACTACTCAAAAAGCAATTGCAGAGATTAGAGAGTTATCGTTTGTAACAACCACAAACTACGTTGGATTGACAAGTCCACCAGACAGTATAACGTCTCCACTCCATTACACTCCTACCCTAAAACTCAAGGATAGTGAAATGAATACTGTTGATCTCTCCATAGCGGATTACGGAGTCTCTTACGGTCAGAATAGACAGATAGGTGTCACTACTCTCCATACGTTAGGATATAATGGTGACGGTGTGACGGTAGCAGTATTTGATGCTGGATTTAAAAATATAGACAAGATTCCTGCATTTTTAAAACATCAAGCCAACGGAAGATTAACACTAGGCTACGATGCTGCTGACCTGGATAATGAATTCATACGCAGTGATAATCACGGCACAGCAGTAAGCAGCTGTGCCGGAGCTTATGATAAGGGTAAATACATAGGAAGTGCTCCCCTGGCCCACTACATACTGTACAGATCTGAGCGAGGAGCTACAGAAACTCCACTAGAAGAGCTGAACTGGTGCAAGGTCGCCGAACTCGCAGATAGTGCTGGTGTAGATATGATTACATCCTCATTGGGATATAATCAGTACGACGATAAGACACTAAGCTATACCCAAAGTCAACTTGACGGAAGTACCTCATTTATTAGTTTTGGAGCAAAAGTAGCCGTAGAAAAAGGAATACTGGTACTGAATAGTGCTGGTAATAGTGGTGATAACAATTGGCGTAAAATAGGAACACCCGCAGACGTAGCCACTGTACTCACCGTAGGAGCTGTGGACATAAAAGATAAGTACGGTAAGTTTAGTAGCCAAGGAAATGCAGCTGACGGCACTATTAAGCCAGACATAAGTGCTTTAGGCATATTAGCTTATGTAGGCAGTCCTTCTGGCGGCTACTACCAAGGGTATGGTACAAGTTATGCCACACCAATAGCTGCTGGAGGAGTGGCTTGCTTATTACAGGCATTTCCAGAACTAACTCCTTCAGAAATAAATGATATCATCCGTGCTACTGCCACTAGGACCAATAGCCCAGACAGTTTTGTAGGATATGGAGTAGCTAGATTTGATTTAGCCTATGAATTACAAACACATATAAATTCTTCACCGAGTACCCCTAAAATTATCAAAATAGATGAAAATCAAGTCATTCTATATACGGCTGGTATGAATGAAATACATATTTTATTATCAAGACGCAAAAAGCTGTTTGGTCTTTTCCACATAAATAAAAAAATACTGAATGAAGAGATATTGACCGAGAAGAGTATCTACAACATATCGCTGAGTAAATACAAGATAAAATGCTCACAAAAACATACAGTTAAAATTAAACTAAAGTCTGACGTGGAGACTTATAAACTGACAAACAACGAGTTATATCCTTGCTCACATTAAATTCGTGTATCTTCTCTAAAGATACATAAGGTTTAGTTAATTAATCAGATGGAGTGCTAGTAAGCACTCCATCTTTTTTTACTCTTTTTTAATGACAGGATATCTCACTATACCTTCAGCTAACGCCACTTCCAATATGTAATTACCCGCACTCACATCTAGATATATATCCATCACGCTATCACTACCCACTCGATCATATAAGACCTGACCTTGTATATCGATCAACCTGACTCTAGTTATATTTTGAGGAGCTTCTATGGTAATCATTTCTGCAAACGGATTAGGATAAAATCTGACACCTAAATCTTCAACCCCGTTCACAGAGAGTCCTTGAACAAAGTTAAAATCTACCAATAAGGTATCATTACCAATAACCTGATCTGCTGGATACTCCACCCTAAACTCTGCAGTAGCCAATGCTATATCTGGACTAGTCAAAGTACTATCAAATGAAATCAATACCTCTTCACCGGGGGCGGCACTCACTGTTTTAAAACTACGGTATATAGAAATCAATCCTACTTTAACGTCACATACTACGCTTATATTTACCAATGATTCTAACCCTTCATTTTTAAACACTGCTACAGGTTTATAGACTGAAGACTTATAGATGTTCTCGTTCAGCAGAGGAGCTAAAGAACGCAGTACTTTGAGGTCTTTTCTTTTCACCACTCTAAACAGCGTAGTTAGTGTATTATTAGCTGCATTATCATCCGTAGATAGCAATGTAGAAGTAAGGGTATAAGTACCTGCCACGGATCCTCTATATGAAATAAGACTAGCAATAGACTTAGCAGATGATGGTGCTAAACTACTCAGTGATGAAGTTCCTACGTATACTATATTCCCGCTGTTGTTCTTGATAACTAGTTGAATTTCTAAATTCTTCAGCGTATCTATACCCATGTTTTGCACTAGGATATTAGGTAAACGAGTATCTCCTAACTCTAATGTATCCTCATTAGGAATCTCAATATGTCTCACAATAGCTAGGTCATTTCTGTATCTAACTATATAGCTGTTTAACAATGTATCCGAAGCATTGGGCTGGTCTTCATCTGACCAATGATTTTCGGCGGTCATATAGTAATCATTTATATCATTGAAACTTACCGTTCCAAAACTCACTGTATCCGTGGTAAATCCGGAGATATTCAACTGTTGTGTATCATTAACTACCAGATTAGTAGCTGCATCTTCTATTTGGACGGAGACTTTAGCATTTACTGCATCATTAATTCCTACATTAGTTACCACTAGTCTTACTTCACTGAGCGGACTTCCCTGTGTTATGGTACCATTGGGATAAATAAACTTAATAAGCTTAAGATCATTACCCGTCACCACGCTATAATGTACTCTTAGAGTATCATTTTCTGGAAGTTGATCATTTGGGATACTGGCTATAGCCTCAAGGGTATATTCACCTAATGAGTCAATAGTCATGGGCTTAAACTGGAGTGATTTAGTACTGAAAAAAGGAGATGGTTCTTGTATGGTATCAGAATACAGAAGTAATCCATCAACACCTCTTTTACTAACTACAATGGTGACCTCTGCTTGATCTCTGAGACCATTATTTCTGTATGCTATCCTAGGTCTTACAGTAGCTCCTACTGCGAAACGCTTACCTTCTTGAGGTACATCTACTCTTAGAATACTGACATCATCTTTTTTAGATACTACTATAGATGAATAAACAGTATCATTCACTAAAAAACTATCTGTCACGCCAGTAGTATAGCATCTCACAGTATGTCTTCCTTCTCTATTGATATAGAGCGTATCAAATGCTAGTATAGTAGTCGCCGATGGGTTTAGGTTAACTATCTTTTGCTGGGTATAGAATAGCTCACCTGAAGCCGTCAGCAAATCGAACTTTACTAAGATAGTACTCTGTCTTCTTGCACCGTAATTTATGACTCTAGCCACTGGCTGCAGCGGGCCTCTACGAAGTTCCACAGTATCCTTAGGCTGAGGAGTAAATATTTGATCTACGGCAACATCATAATCTTTATAAAAATAAAAATCTACATCGTCACTGTTATTATCCTGTACACTATCTGTACTCAGCAGTGCTATTACTTTTAGATTATACTCCCCCAATCTAAACTTACTTATTTTACCTAGACTGACAGTGACAGTATCACCACTTAACAATGATGTAATAGCTTCATAGGTATATTCCAGTTGATTAAATTGATTTCTTATATCACCACGCACTACGAAGGGACCTTGGTTTTGATACCCATAGTTAATAATCTTAGCCCTCAACTCTAGAGAGTCCGTAGGACTGTATAAAAAGCTATCGCCTCGCATAGGCTGCACTATTTGAGCTATAGCGATATCATTAGCTACTTGGAGTCTTGGCTGGATATTAAAATTATATCCATAACCCGGAGAAAATGGAATCCAGTTAGTATCTCCAGCAGGCACAGCAAAGTAGAAGGCATCAGGCCTAATGGGTGATTCATCTTGATAGCTGAAGTTTACATTAGTAAAGGTAGGTTGTCTTATTCCTATAAAAAAGGCATTAGTCACTTGGATTCTAGGCAATACTGACATTATAAATGTCCCTGCCACTGACTGAGTAGTATCAGATATAAATAACTCATTACCAGGCAACCCGTCTGCACCTACTTCCCAAACTCCTAGCTGAAATAGCCTTCCACCTCCCGCAAAATCAACTTTAATCTGGTTAATGTAAGAAATGCCTTTCACATAAAATTTAGCAACGAAGTCTCCTGTACCATTTCCCCCAATGCCTATACCCCCATTATTCCCTCTAAATGGGTCCGAATGAGAATATTCATTGTAGTTTACAGCTCGGATTTTAGTCACAGAGTTATTAAAAGTATCATTATCTACGTCTATTTTTACCTGCAAATTTTCTGTCCCTATAGTACGCGGAGAATACGTATCAAAATAGACAAACTGTTCCTCGAAAGGAGCAATTTCGCTCACTATGACGCTATCCTTATAGGTGTTAGCTCCACTCACGTTAAGGTACACCTTCTTATTGCGTACGGTATCTTTTCCTACATTGGCTATTACAGCCTTGATACTGTCTGGCATATCCATAAGCAGTGGTACCTTACCCAAGGCATATATACGAATGGCTTCTAAATCTACAGAGTGAGAAGGGTGATATATTTTCAATGTCGGATGTATAGAAGTATTAGAAGTAGTGATACTATCCACTCCTGAAGTACTAGTACCATACCTAAATTTAACTTCATGATCATTTACAAATCCTGGAACAAAAAACCGAGTCTCCACAAACCAGTTCATAGTAGCTACCTGATTAGTTCTCTGCGTGTATTCTACTAAAATCTCTAAGTTATTAGTACCTCCTGTGGTATCCCAACCCATAGGAGAAACCAATGGAAAGATGATTTCTTTGGGTAAATTTCCTAACAATTGCTTCGGGTTAGCGTCATATATGAGTCGCATACCATTACTTCTACTTTCTAGTGCCCAATTAAGTGCTGCAGAATCAAATCTACTGGCAGAGGTAGATTTGATAAAAACACGAAGATTACAGTTACCTCTTAATGAATCAAAGGACCTATGTCTAAAAGATATGGCGTATATACTGTCTCCATGCGACAGACTATCCAAAGAAGCTTCTGGATATATAAAAGCAAATCGGCTATAGTAAGCAGGAAAGGTATCCGTACGTAATGGTCCGAAGTTACCACTTAGATTAGATCCATTTCCAACGGTAGTATACTGAGCACTTACCAATGAAGAAAAGGAAGTTAATAAAAAAAATAAGCAGTACCGAAAAATCATATTTACCAAAAATAAAGAATAATGACGGAAGACCTATCTAATCTTAAATTATAGTGTAAATTTAAACCATAAAATGACAAAGTATTACGCACTATCTCTAATCGCCATTCTTCAATTTATAACTTCCTGTGGGCAAAAAAAGACAACTAAAATGCATCAACATACCAATGAATTAATAGAAGAAACTAGTCCATATCTCCTTCAACACGCTCATAATCCAGTAGATTGGCACGCTTGGAATAAGAAAAACCTAGCTAAGGCAAAAGAGCTGGATAAACCACTTCTCATAAGTATAGGCTACAGCAGCTGCCACTGGTGTCACGTGATGGAGCATGAAAGTTTTGAAAACGAGGAGGTAGCAACATACATGAATGAGCACTTTTTCTGTATCAAAGTAGACCGAGAAGAGCGTCCTGATGTAGACCAGGTATATATGACTGCTGCTAATATCATCACTGGAGGTGGAGGATGGCCGCTTAATTGTTTTGCCTTACCTGATGGCAGACCTTTTCATGCAGGCACTTACTACCCTATGGCAAACTGGATAAGACTGCTACAGTCTGTAGATCAAAATTATACTGATAACAGAGGTAAACTAGAAGAATACGCAGAGAAACTAACCACAGGTATCTCTCTCCAAGAAACGGCCATAAGTGATAACACTTCTCAAAAACTAGATGCTAAAATACCTAAACAAATGGTAGAAAAATGGAAAGCAAATTGGGACATGAAAGAAGGTGGAATAGATAGAGCTCCAAAATTCCCGATGCCTAGCAATTACAATTACCTATTGGACTATAGTTTTCATTTTAATGATGACTATACAGATAGTTTCATAAACCTAACCCTACAAAAGATGGCTTATGGCGGTATTTTTGATCAGATAGGTGGTGGCTTCTCCAGATACAGTGTAGATGCACTTTGGAAAGCACCTCATTTCGAAAAAATGGGCTACGACAACGGTCAGCTACTTACCATATATGCTAAAGCATATAAAAGATTTAAAGATCCACTGTACCTAGAGGTAATAGATAAAACAGTCAACTGGCTGCAGCGAGAGATGCTAGATAAAAGTGGAATGTTTTATGCTGCACTAGACGCAGATAGTGAAGGTAAGGAAGGCAAATACTACGTATGGACCACCTCAGAAACTAAAAAAATACTCGGAGAGAACTATGATTTAGCACGTGTTTACTACCAAATAGGCGGCAAAGGAAAATGGGAGCATGGCAATAATATACTGTTAAGAGAAAAGAGTGCAGCTGATATAGCTAGACAGTTTAAAATAACAGAAGCTGAGCTAGCACTCCGAATAGACACTATAGACAGGAAACTACTTAAGGTAAGAAGCAAGCGAGTGCCACCTGGGTTAGATGATAAATCTCTTACCGCATGGAATGCTCTACTCATAACAGGACTCTGCCAAGCATACAAAGCAACTGGAAATAACGACTACAAAACACTTGCAGTCAATGCTATGGATGCCCTTCTAAAACATCAACTTACTGCGAAGCAAGTATGGCATACGTATAAAAATGGTAAATCTACCATAAATGGCATGTTGGATGATTATGCGTTTGGAGCAGAGGCATGCATCGCTATTTACGAAATCACGGGTGAGGACCACTATATATCCGCTGCTAAGTCTCTTACAGACATAGCTATAAGTAAATTTTACGATGTAGATAAAGAACTTTTTTATTTTAATGAAGCCAATGAACTTATAGTACGTACCTCAGAAGTACATGATAATGTGATACCCGCTACTAACTCTGCTATGGCTAATGTGATGCACTCATTAGGACTTATCTATGGTGAGACCAAATATCTCAATATCTCAGAAAATCTGATAGGTAAAGTACAGCAAAATATGGTCACCTATGCCGGTGGACACAGCAACTGGGGACGTGCTCTACTGAAACATACTCTACCCTATTATGAAATAGCCATCGTGGGACCTAAATCAGAAATACTAGCCAACAAACTAATGCAGCTAGACCTGCCAAATGTACTGCTAGCATATACCACTACTGCCTCTGAAATCCCGCTAATGAAAGACAGATTTAGCAAAGATAAAACCAGCATATACGTCTGTGAGCGAGGCGTGTGCCAGCTACCAATGAATACAATAGCAGAAGCACTAAAAATCATCAAGAAATAAGCCTTAGTTGTGTTTCTATCAATAAAAAGCTATGGAATAAGAAAACAGCAATTCTTGTGGATAGTGATTTCTACGAAATGGAAGATTTCCTCAACGGTAAGAATACGCTTATGCCAATAGAGTTGCCGTTGCTAGTAGATGTACGTGGTAAATCGATTCTGCACCTTCAGTATCACTTTGGTCAAGATAGTCCTAGTCTTGCTCCTATGGGAATTTAAGTCACTGGACTAGACCGCCCTAACATGTCTATTCATAAAACTCAAGAACTTAACGAGCAGATGGACAAGATGCCCAGTTTATGTGCTCAGATGTCTATTTTGCTAAAGACCATATTCAATAAAAATTTGATATTGTATTCACTTCGTATGGCACTATAGGTTAGCTTCCTACTTGGATAAGTGGGCAGATATAGTCAGTCATTGTATGAAACCTAATGGCAAGTTATACCAACCTAAGTTTCAATTTTATTATGTTAGAGCAATAGCGGAATACTCATACTCAAACCGCCATTTCTTTTAATTAATTATCTTGCTCTCCGAAAGGTAAGAACCCTAAAATCCAGTACTAACCATACACAATCCGTCAGACACCAAATAAAACCATATAACTCAATGAAAATTCAAGAACTATATTCCACTCAACAAGTATTCTTCAACTCGAATGAAACGAAGAATATTAGTTTTAGAATTGAGCAATTAAA
>TARA_B110000971_G_scaffold88096_2_pt1 | contig 11723 bp, 7 predicted proteins | sample TARA_B110000971 | Tara Oceans TARA_B110000971 (sample SAMEA4397842) | marine metagenome | biome: Polar Biome; feature: [SRF] surface water layer (ENVO:00010504); material: water (ENVO:00002006), including particulate matter (ENVO:01000060) such as... | depth 5 m | reverse complement strand
ACTTGTATTAATTTCACTTGTATTAATTTCACTTGTATTAATTTTACTTGTATTAATTACTATTTTATCATTCTTCTGTTCGAACCCTGTGTTTGTTTTATATGAAAATAAAAGGTTCTTGAAACTTGGTTGTACGAATTGTACTGGTAATAGTGCTGGTGGTGCTGGTAGTGTTGGTATAACAACCAGTTGTTCCATTGAGCCCCTTTTCGGATTTTCCATATCAGGATCTTCCATATCAGGATCTTCAATCTCGATTTCGTCTTCTTCATCATCTTCATCATCTTCATCATCGTCATCATCATCTTCATCATCATCATCTTCATCATCATCTTCATCATCATCATCTTCATCAGCTTCATCTTCAATATCATCTTCAATATCATCTTCTTCATCAGCTTCATCTTCAATATCATCTTCAATATCATCGATGTCACAATCTTCTTCCTCAAGTTGCATCAATGAGTCTAATGAACTACCACCAGCTAGAAGATATTCTATATTCTTATCGTACAAGCCCTTAACATATAAGTTATTTGGAATCTTTTCATTAAAAGTTTCTACTTTTTTAATATTTAACTGTATATTTTCAATATCATCGAGTAATTTAATCTTAATAAAGGAGGTGTAGATTTTTGTATTAATATAGATTTTATAAAAAAGTGTCTCTGAATTATTATATGGGATGGATAATATATGCTTTTTAACATTTATTAAATTACCTTCAAACTTTCCGAATAAGTTATAACCACTGTCGCCATATATTTCGTATTGTATTTTACTATTCGTTTCTATTGGGATCTCAATAATACAATAATCTGTAAGAAAAACCACATTTAATTTAGTATTCATTAAATAATATTATATATTATTATATATTATTTTTTAAGTATAATTATTCTACAATTTCTTCTAATGATTTAAGAAACTCCTTGTCGCTTTTAACTTTATTAATTAATCTTTTTAATGAATCTTTTTTTGTACTGCTATCATTTTCAAATACTTCTGAAATAGATCTAATAATAGACATTAACGTTTTTACAACTTTTTTAGTATCCCCTGAGTTTCCCGTATTAGTATCAACTGCATCAATTTTTTTATTAATTTTTTCAATATTTTTTAAAAAATAGGTTACTTGTTTACTATTCGAATGTGCTTTGATATTTTTTGCATCATTCTGTAAATGATTTTTATTGATTTTATAATTTTTATTGATTTTTGTTATTAACTTATTTTGTGTTTTTGTTAAGCTTACATTATTAATATTTGAAATTTGTTTCATCAGCTGATTTAATTCATTTTGAACAGTGTTGTTCTTGGTGTTCTTTGTTTTATTGTTATTGTTATTGTTATTATTGTTGTTATTGTTGTTGTTGTTGTTGTTGTTGTTGTTGTTATTGTTGTTGTTGTTATTTTTATTTTTATGATGATTCTTATTGTTGTTATTATTTTTTTTATGATGTTTTTTTTTATGATGATTTACTTGACCATATTCCATTATTGCTGAATTACTCGATGGGAGATTATCTAATTGAATTATTTTTATATCACTGTCCCCATTAGTTGCTCCATTTAAACCTGTTAAGAATTGCATCTGATATATAGTTAGTTAAGATTTTTTAATTAACTTATTTGTATTAAATTAAGTATGAAATATATTTATATAAGTGGGATAATATTATTAATATATTATTTTTATAAAAAGTTTAGACATAAATTACGGGCAATAGATATTCATAGAAGATATTGTACATTTGGTATGAGCAATAAATTAATTCACTCAAATAACGCAATTAAGTTAATGATAGAAAATGATTTAAAAGTTAAAAAGAATATAAATCAATTTATTAAGATGTACGATGTAAATAAAATGACAACGTTTTTAAATAAAAACTTTTCAGATATTCAGTTTTTTCTAAATAAATATATGGACTGGATTTGTAATACCCCTCATAAGCATATTATATGTATTTCAAATACTTCGAGGGAAAATTGGAGAATTGGTTACACAATTAAAAATAAATTAGTTGGTTTATTAACGTTACGACCCATTATTGTCAGTTGTAAAAACAAAATATTAAAAACATTATGGGTTGATTATAATTGTGTTGCAAAAAAAAGAAGAAATAAAGGTTATGGGACAGACATTGAGTTGCGAGCAATGAGTGAAGTACAAAAAAGTAATTTTGATAATATCTTTTATATAAAAGACAAAAAAATAGTTGATCCTGCTATTTGTGAAATAGAATATTTTATTTTAGATTTAAAAAAAATAAAAAAAGTGCGAAATGATTTACAACTATTTAATCCTGATAAAATACAACAATCCTATAATTTATATAATGAATTAAGTAAAAAGAAAAAATTACATCAAATTATGAGTATGAAAGAGTTTATTTATTATTTCAAACCAGATGAAGATTTAAAATATTGTTATGTTTCTAACAAAACAATATGTTTAATAACAATGATGTATTTTAAATATGATGAATATACCTGTCATTTACCAAATATATCTTTATTTTTAACAAAAGGTAATAGAAAAACTGAATTAAAAAAAATCTTTACAATTTTTAAAAAGAAAAAGTTCAACAATATGATTATTAATGATACATTTTATATTAAACCATTCAAAAAATATTCTAAATCACAAGGAATTAGTTATTTACATGGATTTAATTACACAACTAAAATAAAAACATATGATTTTGCAATACCTCTTATCTAGAAGACGGGTTGTCTTGGTAACCCTTCTTTTAATTTTTCTATCATTGCATTATAATTACAGCAATGTCCAAGTCGTCTTTGTCTGTAATCATCTCTTCTTCTTTGTAATTTAATAATTTCATTATATATTTGAACAGTTTTAGAAAAATCATTGTTTCCTGAATTTAAATTTGTTATAAATTCAAACATTTGTTCTCTACCAATAACTGATTCAGTTACACCACTTGTTGTCTGCCAATTAGTGTAGAAACATCCACAACTATATCTTGAAATATTATAAATATTATTGATATTAACAATAAAAGATAAGACTTTATTGATTGTATCATCTTTATCAATTATACTAGCTACTGGAATAAAATCATCAATATCCATTATATATAATTACAGATATTTTAATATGTTAAGAAGGATGGAACAAATCCAGGTATTGTTCCAGGCACTTCTAATTTTCTAGGTGCATATGACAAATCTTTATTTTGTGGGATAATCTTCTTTGGTGGTGGTGGGAAATAAATTAATTCTTTTGGTTTTTCAACTAAACAATTGTCTTTGAATTGTAAAATACTATTATAAGTTCTGTTAGAAGTTTCACCTTTATAAAGTGTCAAATCTAAAAAACAAAAATTAACACCATATTTATTACAATCAGCTACATTAATTTCTGTTTTATTGGGAATAACACCATTCATATATTTTTTATTATCTTCTAAAAATCCTTTAACATTTACAATATTAGATGTAATACCCTTTTTCTCATTTGATTTTGAATAATTTAATTGATTAAATTGTTGAAACTTTGTTGACATAACACCATTTATGATGTAATTTAATTGTTCATTTGATGTAGGATAACCAGTTAAAATAATAATATATTTACCCATAGCATCTTTAATTGGTAAATCATTAATTAGATTTGTACCACTCAGTCCATTATTACTGTATGAAACACCTAATCGTTTAGATCCAAATTTCTTTTCAATTATATTATATAATTTTTGATGAATATCTTTTTTATCGCCATATTTAATATTAAATACTAAAATGGATGGAACTGTGGTTGTGTATGTACTGTCAATTATATCAAATGCTTCACCAATATCAATACCTTCAACATCACCTATAACTAATTTATTATTTTTGTAATTAACATTTAAATACATTGAACGGAATCCCATATCCATTGCTTCTTTCAACATATATTTTGAATCATTATATATTCCATTATTTTCAACTCGATATGGTTTATAACAGGATGCCCAGAAAAAATCTTTAACAGATAAATCCATCATACTATTTGCAATCGGATTTTGAATTTGTAAAGTTGGTGTTTTATTTGGAATTGTTGTAATAGCATGACAAAGATTTTTGGTATTACCTAAATCATTATTGATTGAACTTGAATTATAAAAATATTTATATAATAACCAAGATGTTGGAAAAATTAAAATACAAATAATACCAATAATAAGTAATAAAATATATAATACATTACTACTAATTTCACCTTTACCTTTTATTTTATAAAAGAAATAAACAATTAAAACAATTAAAATAACATTAATACCACTATTAAGTGTATTGTACCAAATTGCTATATTTCTCTTACCATCTGCTAATTTTTTTATTAAATCCTTGTAATAATCTGTTCCAGATTTAATACTCATATATAATCTTTATTAATAAATAAAAATTATAAAATTATAAAATTATCACAGTGGAATTCTATTCCCTAAACTTTCTCGACAATAAATAAAGAATCTGCTTCGGGTGTCATCATTATTTATAGATTGTGGTTCATATGTATCATTTGTTGAATTATTTTGAGCAAGAATAATTAGATCATTCTCAATATGTAAGATTCTTCTAAGTTTAGGTGTTATTATTTCTTTTAATTTAATTTCTATTGAATGTATATTAGTTGAAGCAAATATATCATTATCATAAAATAATTTTTTACCATTTTTGATATTTCTATTTTCATTTAAAATTAAATATTGTATTTGTTTATTTAATGTATCATTATTGGATCCACCTGATTTTAATGAAACATTAAAATTATTAAAATTACCAGCATTTATATTTATGCCATTCATAGCAATTGCATTTTCTATATCTTCACATGTTACTAGTCGTAAATTCTTATCGCCCACAAGCAGAGTTTCTGTCCAGTCACCCTTAGTATCATCATCCTCATCATTTAATGCTTTCCATATAGCTTTTCTTTTTGTGTTTAATTTTGAAAGAAGATTGTTAACTGACATAGCAGATCTTACTTTAAGTTTATTATTTCTTGCAAGTTCTGCAAAATCTAATAATGTCTCATCAAAAGTAAACCAGTTAATACTTTTTTCTTTATCAATTTTAACACATTTATTTATTTCATCAAGATCTATAATTAGCATTAAATCTTTCTTTGGATGATATGGAATTATTGGTCTTTCTTCTGGAAATATTAGATTCCTGTTAATTTTACCAAAAGTATATTCAATTGGCCCCTCCCAACTAAAGTCAGTATAATAATTACCAATACCTTTTAATTGTAACGAATAATTCTCTGGTGTGTTTGAATTTTCAGACACATTAATATTTTCTGATGTAAATCCAACTAATGGTCCATCTTGTGCTATAAATTCTCCTTCATAACTAATAAAATGTAATGGAATATTATCTGGACCTACTAATGCTATACCATCTGGTTTACCATTTTGTAATGTTTCAGTTGTAATTACATGAAACTTATCTGTTGTATTTGGTAATGTAATATAATCATTTGAGTACAATGAACCATTGGCACCATTATATAAGAATATTTTATACCCTTCTAATTTTTTTTTTGTTGGATTAGCAATTTCTATTTTTTCATTTATATCTGCTCCTTCATTATCATAATGAAACTCATTAATAAATACATCAAGTGTATTTGAAGGAATTATAGGTCTATCTTTAAAATATTGATATGTATTTACAAACCCAAAATTATTTTTTCTTGGTCCCGCCCATTTAAAATCATTATAACAATTTCCCCATCCAATTAATTGTATGGAATGATTTAATGGAGTAGTTCCATTTTCAGACACTCCAATATCAATTGAGGTATAATCTTTTAATAGTCCTTTTTTTGCTACAAATTCTCCACCATAACTAATAAATTGTAATGGAGTATCATCTGGAGCTACTAATGCAATACCATCTGGTGCACCATTTTGTATTGTATCTTTTATAATTACATGAGATTTGGTTGTTGATTCTGAAATAGTATAATCAGAATATACAGTACCATTTGAACCATTATATAATAATATTCTATACCCATTTAAATCTGTCTCGGTTGGATTAGCAATTTCTATTATTTCATTTTCATCTGCACCTTCATTATCATAATGGAACTCATTAATAAATACCTCAAGGGTTTTTGAAGGAAACTCTATAACATTAATAATACGAATTTCTTCTGCTGCATTACCTTCTGCATCAGATACATTATACCTAATTTCATATCTGCCAATTTCATCCATTAATGGACTAGTTATTACAATGCTATCACTAATATTTCCATCTAAATTATCAGTTGCAGTAGCACCAGGATCAGTATAAACTCCTTTATTTTTTGTAATTTCAGCATCTCCATTAAGTGTTATAACTGGTGCAGTTCTATCTTGTACTTTAACTGTTCTGGTTGCTGTTGCTGTATTTCCAGCTGCATCAGTTGCTGTATAAGTAATTGTATATGTTCCAACTTTACTAAGATCAACTATATTATCCCCACTTATTTCAACATTAATAACTCCATCCAAAGTATCAAATGCAGTAGCACCGTCATCTGTATAATCGTTAGTGGGATGTGCTTCTAATATGAGTGTGGCATCTCCATTAAGTGTTATAACTGGTGAGATTGTATCTACTACTATAACTGTTCTGGTTTTTGTTGCTGTATTTCCAGCTGTATCAGTTGCTGTATAAGTAACTTTATATGTACCAGGAATATTTATATCAACAGTGTTCGTGGTTGTAACATCTAAATTTCCATCCACAATATCAGTAGCAGTAGCACCTTCATCAGTATATGGAGTCTTTGCTTCATGTTTAATCTCAGCATCTCCATTAAGTGTTATAGCTGGTGGAGTTGTATCTACTACTATAACTGTTCTGGTTTCTGTTGCTGTATTCCCAGCTTCATCAGTTGCTTTATAAGTAATCGTATATGTATTAAGAGTATTTATATTAACAGTGCCCGTGGTTACAACGTTAATAGTTTCACCTGAATTATCAGTAGCAGTAGCACCTTCATCAGTATATGGAGTCTTTGTCTCATGTTCAATCTCAGCATCTCCATTAAGTGTTATAACTGGTGAGATTGTATCTACTACTGTAACTGTTCTGGTTACTTCTACTGCAGGAGTACCATTATTATCACTTACATTATATGTAATAGAATAAGATCCACGTGTTTCTATCTCCACATTATTATCAATTACAATATTAATACTTATATCTTCATTTAAATGATTGACAGCAGTTGCACCTGCATCTGTATATGGAGTATTTATTTCATGTGTAACTTCAGCATCTCCAGCATCTCCTTTAAGTGTTATAACTGGTGCAATTGGTGAAAATCCCAATAATCTTCCGGAATATGATGTAATAGTTCCATCTATACTACCAATAACAATATCAAGATACCCATCTTTATTTATATCATATAATATAGAACTAGGGGCCGCCCAGTCTATATCCAGTTCGGATAACTCATTAGCTATATCTGTTGTCCATGTTTCATTACGATATACTTGAAATTTACCGCTTCTACTACCAATTACTAAATCAATATCTCCATCATTATCTAAATCTCCAACTGCTGGTGTAGAATTTTTCCCAATATCAAAACCACTAAATGGATTTTCGGCCTCTGTTGCTTCAGTAAATGTATCACCGTTTCCTCTCAAATATACTTTGATTACTCCCTCGCCATTTCCAACAATTAAATCTTGACGACCATTATTATTTACATCTACAAAAGCTGGTTTAGCATTATTGCCTACGTCAATCTTCACAGAAATATCAGAAATATCATTTTTCATTTCTTGTAATAATTCAGGTTTTGTCTCCCATTGATATGGATTAGTTGAGTTATTTTTATTTTTATATAGTTTAATAACACCCGCTCTATTTCCTACTACTAAATCTAAAAATTCATTATTATAAAAATGAGTAAATACAGGAGCTGCATGTGCAATACCAGTTGTAATATTTTCAAATGGATTTTCATCTACAGATGTCCAGTTATTATCATCATCTAATTTATATACTTCTAATATACCAGCTTCTGTACCTACAATAAGATTTATATCATCATCCTTAGTTATTTTTGCAAGAGTTGGTGTACTTTTTTTCCCTACTTCTAGTGATTTAGGCAAACCATCATTATCATCTACTACTAAAGGTTTAACTTTTACAGTATATTCTAAGGTTGAAGACAGTGTAATAGGTTGGGTTGTTAATAAATCAAAATTGGTACCATCAGAACTCTCTATCTCAAATGTACTAAAAGCTTTTTTTAATTTTTCTAAATCGAACTCAATAATTATATCTCTATTAGTTATATCTTTTACAATTAATTCAAATGTTCTTTCGTTTGGCGTATTACTAACAAACAAATATTTCTGTCCATTATCATTATCATTAATTTTCCATGCAATATAATTTTTATCTCCTGCTGGGCTAGATGGTGGCATTGCTCTATCTCCATCTACTTCATTCCATTCATCAGACTTTTCATTTTTAAATCCTAAGAAAATTTCAGTTCCATCTAAATTATCTGGATCAACTGGAGTAAATCCAAACTCACTCATTATATTAATATTATAAGATAATAAATAATATTAATATTTAATTTAGTCTATAAAAACTATAGTGCCGGGATTTGTACATTTTATCCAATATCCTTTAAAAGGATTTAGTGACTCAGCAATAGTATGTTTTTTATATCCGTTATCATATTCCCATACATCAGATATTATATTTGTATCAGGACTATCTATTTTTTGTTCTTTGTCTGTACTAATCAAACTCCATCCAGCATTAATTTCTAAAGAATCTGATTTGGGGGAGTATATTATTATCTTCTGATCTCGGATGCCGTTCGGGGCAGCATGGGGCAGTCCACCTACAGTTCCAATTGAACCATCATTAGAGATCGCCATTGATATAGTATAATGTTAAATAAGAGATCCAGGGTAAATATTTATATATTAAATATATAAATATTTTTACTTGTAATAAAATCTAAAGTGTTTTATTTTAATGTTTATCCTGTCCAGTAATTGCCACCTTATTACCTCTAAGGGGTTTGCATACAAGAAAAATTTTAGCATTATTATTTCCATTATAATTATTATGATTCTTGCAGGTGTATTTGTCGTATTTGGCACCGGGAGTATTTGATAGATTTAGTACAACTCGTTCATGCTCATCTAGGTTTAACCGTTTTCTTAATTTCTTTGTAACTATTTCCTGTAAACTAATTCTTAAATTGCCACGATTTGATACAAAAACATCACCATCTAAAAACATAGTAGTCTTATCACCGTCTCCGTGAAAATATCTTGCTGCTTTTTGACCATCTCTAGTCTCTTCATTCATTACATGTGCTAGTTGTCCATTTAATGCATTGTTATCAACGCCACCACATGTTAATGTACATTTGAATCTATTAAAATTGCCAACAGTATCAAGTGGATCTTCACTACCAATTGATCTTTCAATCTCTTCTCGGGTTACCTTGGCTAAATCCACATCACCAACTAGCATTGTTTCAGCCCACCCACCCACACTATCTGAATGAGTGGGGTTATTTGTTGCGTTCCATACACTTTTTCTCTTACTATTTAACACGTCTAGAACTGAATTTACACATTTAGCAGATCTTACTTTAAGCTCGCTTGGCTCTCTATTTTGGAGGTTGCGAAAGTTTGGTTTGTCCATAGTAAACCAATCTTGGTGTACACCATTAATCTCTCTTGATTCATTATTATGTAATAACTCATTCATTGCCTGTGTGTCAACATAGATCATCAAATCCTTTGATGGATAATATGCAACCACTTGTCTTTCTTCCATCTGTTTTGCTTCTAAATGATAATCACCATCAACCCCACATTTTAGTTTTGGAAGATGAGTAAATGCTCTGTATTTTTCACGCTCACGATATAATACAAAGTAATTACATGACCCTTGGAGAATTACGCGCCATAACATATTCCAAACAGTTTGCCATTCTCCTTTACCACACTTTCCTGTGCTTACCCATCGGAGCCCTCGTAGGAATTTTTTATATACCGCCTTCTGTTCTTCACTTTCTTGTTTTTTATATGATGTCTTAAATAAACCCCAATACTTATTCACCTCAGGATTATTGTCATTATCCATTGAACGATGATCTGTATGAAAATAACAATCTAATGAGTTATCTTCACCTTCACATAACTCCCTGCGAGTAGCACCGCCATCAACATCAAAAAATGTATTAAGTTTGATTTCTAACTCGTCCTCTGATAGATCACTTAGTTTATGGTCTTCGCTACCCATTACATATTCGACAATACTATTTCTGCGATTAACTACTAAAGCAACCGATGCTTTTTCATTCTCTTTTGCATCACATAACATACATTTTATTATTCTTTTTTTCTCCGCAGGAGTTAAAGACTCAATTTCAAAATTATTTGGTAATTGAGTATAAAATGGTGTTGAACTTAATTGTGCTATTTCAGACGAAAAAAATGTCTCTATGTCATCATCATTTTTTCGAAAAGTAAATAAACTAATTTGTACATCATCATCCTCATCTTTTGTGATTCCAACATGATCTGGATGCTGTAATACATCGGATAATTTACATAATTTTTTGAATTCTTTGAATTCTGTTGGGTTAATTTCTGTTGGGTTAATTTCTACTGTGCTCATTTCTGTTGGGTTAATTTCTGTTGGGTTAATTTCTGCTGTGCTCATTTCTGTTGGGTTAATTTCTGTTGGGTTAATTTCATCTCCCATCTTGTTTTTATAAGAGTATTACATATAATATTATAAAATATACACAAAAATAAATTTTAAATTAAAATTTATTAAAAATCTTAAATACCAAACTCTGAACTCATTATAGTAATAAGTTCATCATATGTTATTGTATCTGGTAATTCATTTGCATATGGCGATATCTCGTGATTTCTTAATATCTTTGCAATATAATTTAATGTACATAATATATCGGCATCCCAATTAATTGAATCATCAGGTAATGGTCCAAAATAATAATTATGTAATTTTTCAATAATCATTGTATGATATGTTCCTGATATTATACCTTCTGTTTGTATTTCGAATCCGCTTTTTTTATTATCTAATAGTTTTTCTAATGATCTTATTTTTGCTAAGGCTTTAATATATTTCTTTGATAACGTACTATGTTTATAATTAATCATTAAAAACCGATAAACATACTTTATACAGTGATTCAAATGTTTTACTTTTTTCAGAAAAGCTAATAATGCAGTAAAATTATGATCAATCTCTTTAATTTTTTTACCACTCATTGGAAAATAATCACTTGCCGCCTCTAAATTTTTTCCAATAGTAAGATAAAGTTCATCCATTGTCATTTTATTTTTACCAAATGTGGGATCTGTATGTATATGAAAAGTTCTTTTATTGGGGGACCATACATATATATTAGGACAATGCTCATCTGATGTTTTTGATAGTTCTGATACAATTATATCTCTTATAGCATATCTATTCTTGTATAATTGTTCTATATAAGTCTTTTTAAGGTCTGAAGAAATATTGTCAACTAATAATAAAAGTTTATTATTTGCTAATTCAATATGTAATAAATTTGCCGGAAGATTTAGGTTTGTTCTAATGAGATCTACTAATTGACTTTGTAAAACGGTAGTAATTATTAAATCGGTAGGTTGTCCGGTAGGTTGTGGAATAAA
>TARA_B110000971_G_scaffold29501_1_pt1 | contig 11723 bp, 6 predicted proteins | sample TARA_B110000971 | Tara Oceans TARA_B110000971 (sample SAMEA4397842) | marine metagenome | biome: Polar Biome; feature: [SRF] surface water layer (ENVO:00010504); material: water (ENVO:00002006), including particulate matter (ENVO:01000060) such as... | depth 5 m | reverse complement strand
TTGACCCAGTTGGCACAGGCGACCCGCAGGGCTGGTAGGCCGTTGGTAGCTGGGTAGGTGGCCAAACTGTTGGGGGCTTGAGCCATGGCTTGGCCAATCAGCGCCGGCGTTGGGTGTTTGGGCTCACCGATACCCAAGCTGATGGGCGACAAATTGGCATTGGGCACTACGCCATCAAATAAAGCGCGCAGCCGCTCAAAAGGGTAGGGCTGGAGTTTGGTCAGCAACGGATTCATAACCGTCTATTATGGCGGGAGTTGCGATAACCTCTGGCTCACGGGCTCGCGGTATAGTCAGCGTTCTATAGGTTTTAACAAAAGCCAAATCTGAACACTTTGGTCAACAATTAAGCGTGCGCCTTCAATCCATCAAGCTATCAGGCTTCAAATCATTCGTAGAGCCCACCAATTTTGTCTTGCCCGGCCAGCTGGTTGGCGTGGTGGGTCCAAACGGCTGTGGCAAATCCAACATCATGGACGCGGTGCGGTGGGTACTGGGCGAGTCAAAAGCGTCTGAGTTGCGTGGCGAGTCCATGCAGGACGTTATTTTTAACGGCACCACCACCCGAAAACCGGCCAACCGTGCCAGCGTGGAGTTGGTGTTTGACAATGCCGATCACCGCGCAGGTGGTCAGTGGAGTCAGTTTTCTGAAATTGCTGTGCGTCGCGTGTTGACCCGTGAAGGCAACAGCAGTTACTTCATAAACAACCAGTTGGTGCGTCGGCGTGACATTCAAGACGTGTTTTTGGGGACTGGCCTTGGTCCGCGCGCTTACGCCATCATTGGCCAAGGCACCATCAGCCGTATTATTGAAAGCAAGCCAGAAGAGCTGCGCTTGTTTTTGGAGGAAGCCGCTGGCGTTTCTAAATACAAAGAGCGCCGCCGCGAAACGGCCAACCGCTTGAACGACACGCGTGAAAATCTCACCCGCGTTGACGATATCTTGCGTGAACTCAATGTCAACCTCGACAAGCTTGAGCGTCAAGCCGAAGTGGCCGCACTGTATCAAAGCTTGCAAGCTAAGGCCACACTCAAACAGCACCAGTTGTGGTTTTTAAAGCGCGGCGACGCGCAGGCTGAACAAGCCAAGCTGGCCGAACAAGCCCTTACCAACGCCACAGAGCTTGAAGCCAGCATGGCCGACTTGCGTCGGTTAGAGGCTGACATTGAGGTGGTGCGCCAAGCGCACTACAGCGCTGGCGATCAAGTCAATCAGTCGCAAGGATTGTTGTACGAAGCTTCGGCTGAGGTCGGCAAACTGGAGGCTGAAATTCGTTTTGTGTTGGAGGGACGGGCTCGCGCTGAACAGCGCCTAGAGCAACTCGCCATTCAGCAGTTACAGTGGCACACCCAACGCACAACGGCTAGCGAAGAATTGAACAATCTAGCGGCCAGCACCGAGTCTGCACAAGAACAAGCGGCCTTGTTGGAGGCGCAGGTTGAGGACCAAGCCCAAGTCCTGCCACATTTAGAGGAGCAGGTTCGCACTGCACAGGCCAAGGCCAATGACCAGCGTGGGGGTGTCACCCACATTCAGCAGCACATTCAAGTGCTAGCGGCCGAGCAGCGAGGTTTGGAAGAGCAGGGCAGGCAAAGCGAAGCCAGGCGCGGGCGTCTGAGCTTGGAGCGTGGTGCTGTGCGCATACCCGACGCCTCTCGTTTAAACAGCTTGAACGAGCAGCACGCTCAAGCAGTCGAGTCGCACGCCATGCATATGGGTGCACTCGAGGAGCTGCAGTCTGCAGTTCCACACATGGATGAGGCCCGCACTGAGGCGCAGTCTTCTGTCAACCAACAAGGCGCTTTGCTGGCAGGTTTATCGGCCAAGCTGCAGGCACTAAAGGCCTTGCAAGACAAACTACAAACCAACGACAAGTTGCAGCCTTGGCTTGACAAACACGGCTTGCAGCACTTGCAGCCACTGTGGCAGCACATTCAAGTTCAGCCGGGCTGGGAAAATGCCCTAGAGGCTGTGCTGCGCGAGCGTTTGGCAGCCCTACCCGTTGGTCAACTCGACATGGTGAAGGGCTTTGCCAGCGACGCACCAGCGACCAAACTCACATTTTTAGCCGCCACTGCAGCCGCAGCCAACCAAGCAGCAGAGCACGCTTTGCCAGCCCCCAATGGCTTCAAGCCATTGCTGCACAAAGTGTCGACCTCTGAGGCGGGTGTGCGGGCCATTTTGGGTCACTGGCTCGCCGGTATCTTTGTGGCTGACAACTTAGGTCAAGCACTGTCCGAACGCGACAAGTTGGCAGCTGGTCAATATTTGGTGGCCAGTGATGGTCACATGGTGAGCCCACACAGCGTGAGCTTTTACGCCAACGACAACGAGCAAGCGGGTATGTTGGCCAGGGCGCAAGAGATTGACAATCTAGACAAGAAAGTGCGGGCCCAGTCGCTGCTGAGTGACGATGCAAGAGCCAATTTGGCGCGGGCGGAGACACATTACGCCGGCGCTGTTCAGCAATTGACCCAGCTGCGTGCGCGCAGCAACGCGTCGCAAACACGGGTCCATGAGCTGCAAGTTGAAGTCCTGCGCTTGACCCAAGCCAGCGAGCAGGCAGCGGCGCGCAGCAGCCAGATTGATGGCGACATTCAAGAGCTAGAGGCGCAGTTGCAAGACATTCAAGAGCGCAAGGCGATCTCGCAGGGCCGCTTCGAAGAGTTGGACATGCAACTGGCAGACGCCCAAGAGCGCCATGTGCAATTGGACGATCAAGTGATTCATCACCAGCGCCAGCTAGACGCGGCGCGTGAGCAGCAACGCAGTCTTGAGCGTCACCTGCAAGAAGCTAACTTTGCGCAGCGCAGCATGGGCGCCCGCCAGCAGGAGTTGGGCCGTATGTTGCAAACGGCTATTGACCAGCTGGGCAGTATTGGTGCTGAGCGTGAGCGTGCCGACAGCGAGTTGTCTCGTCTGAGTGACGCGGCGGCACAAGGCGGTTTGCAAGATGCGCTTGATCTCAAACTGGCGCGTGAAGCTGCGCTGGGAGCCAAGCGCAGCGAGTACGACGACCTAACCACCAAGCTGCGTTCCAGCGACGAGCGGCGCTTGCAAATTGAACGCGCTCTTGATCCCATACGTGCCCGCATTACGGACATGCAACTCAAAGAGCAAGCCGCCAGATTGGGCGTAGCCCAATACACGCAGCAGCTTGAGGAGGCCGAAGCCGACCTCAGCGCGGTCTCGCAAAGTGTTCTCGAAGGCCCTGTGCGTTTGAGTGGCCTGCAGTCAGAGATCGAGCGCTTACACCGCGACATCGTCGCGCTGGGCGCAGTGAACTTGGCCGCTCTCGAAGAGCTCACGTCGACACGCCAGCGTAAAGTGTTTTTAGATGCACAAATGGCAGACCTGTTCGAAGCCATTAACACGCTTGAGGACGCCATTGCCAAAATTGACGCTGAAACACGTGAGTTGCTGGGCAACACGTTCGAGACAGTCAATACCCACTTTGGCAAAATGTTTCCAGAGCTGTTCGGTGGTGGCAATGCCAAGCTGGTTATGACAGGCGACGAAATTTTGGATGCAGGCGTGCAGGTGATGGCGCAGCCTCCTGGTAAGAAAAATCAAACCATTCACTTGTTGTCTGGTGGCGAAAAAGCTTTGACTGCCATTGCGTTGGTGTTTGCTATTTTCCAGCTCAACCCCGCGCCATTTTGTTTGTTGGATGAGGTGGATGCACCGCTTGACGATGCCAACACTGAGCGCTACGCCAAGCTGGTGACGGCCATGAGTGCCAGCACACAATTCTTATTCATTAGCCACAATAAAATTGCCATGGAAATGGCCAAGCAACTCATTGGCGTCACCATGCAAGAGCAAGGTGTGTCGCGTATTGTTGCGGTGGATATGGAGTCAGCGGCCCAATTAACGGCCTAAACAAATTTATAGACTCAGCCGGTTTATTGGCTGAGTTGGGGGATTAACACAATGAGTTCTTTACAACTGTCGCTAACTGTTTTGGGCGCGCTGATCATGGTGGGTGTGGTGGCTTACAACGCGTGGATAACGCGCCGCAATGAGCCACGCCACGGAAAAAAACGCGCCAGTAGCCCGCTGGCAGTGGACCCCAGTATCGAAGCTATTTTGGTGGACGAGCAGTCGCACAACAGCGCCAACGAGGCCTCAGCTCCCAGTCGGTGGGATGCGCCTGACAGCGATGCGCTGAGCGCCCCTGCAACCTCTACCGACTACAAAGGCAAGCTGGACGTACTGATAGACGTCATCACCACATTGACTGTAGACATGGCTGTCAAGGGCGACTTTGTCTTAGCTGCCATGCCGCCAAGCAGGCGTGTGGGTACCAAACCGTTTGCGATCGAAGGTAGGAATGTTCAAGGAGGAGCTTGGGAGCCTATCCAGTCCACACAGACTTACAGCCAGTTACAAGCCGGCTTGCAGTTGGCCAACCGCAGTGGCGCTATCAATGACATTGAGTTTTCTGAGTACGTGGTGAAAACACAAAACTTCTGTGATGTGATTGGCGCGCAACCAGACTTCGCCGACATGATGGAAGTGGTGTCCCGTGCCCGTGAGTTAGACCAATTCGCCAGTCCCAGAGATGCCCAGCTGAGTTTTACCATTCGAGCAGTTAAGGCCGCATGGAGCGTGGGCTATGTGCAGTTACAAGCGTCAAAGCTGGGCTTTGTGGCAGGTTCATTGCCTGGCAAGATGATTGTGCCGTCAAGCACGGTAGGGGCTGGCGCGCTGTTGAGCTTGCGTATAGATACGCAAGCGGCAATGGCCGATGACCCAGAGCAATCGGCTGTGCGAGACCTTCGTTTGGAGCTGGATGTCGGCCATGTCAGTGCGGCGCTCACCCCGTACACCCGCATGCGCGACATTGCCGAAACGCTGTGTCATGACATGGATGGCGCCCTCACAGACGACTCCGGCGTGACCTTGAGTCCGCAAACACTAGACCAAATAGGCCAAGACGTATTGGCGCTGTATGCAGAGTTGGCCAGCCGCGATGTGCCGGCCGGCTCTGCGCTGGCCAGACGCTTGTTTTCTTAACCATGCGCCACAGCATGTTTGCGTCGTTATGTCTGATTTGTTAGCTAATGCTGCCCCCAGTGCAGCCGTTTTGGTGCACGCCACACAGTTGCGCCAGCAATTGTTGGCCCACCAACACGCTTACCATGTGCTTGATGAGCCGACCGTGCCTGATGCCGAGTACGACAAGCTGTTTGCGCAACTGCAACAACTGGAGAGCAATTACTCGGAACTGCGCACACCTGACTCTCCCACGCTGCGCGTGGGTGGGGCTGTACTGCCTGCCTTTCAGTCTGTGGCGCACAAGGTTGCCATGCTCAGCATACGCACAGAGACCGACACCACCTCACAAGGCGCGCAGGCCTATGATGCGCGCATGCGCAAAGAGCTGGAGTTGCCAGAGTCCGCTCCTGCCATCGATTACGTCGCCGAGTTGAAGTTTGACGGCCTAGCCATGAGCTTGCGTTATGAGGCGGGTGTGTTGGTGTGTGCCGCCACTCGCGGTGACGGTGCCGTGGGCGAAGACGTCACGCACAACGTGCGCACGATTGGCCAAATACCGCTGCGCTTGCCAAGTGACGCGCCGCAGGTGCTGGAAGTGCGCGGCGAGGTGTACATGGCCAGAGCTGACTTTGAAGCACTCAATGAGCGCCAGCGTGAGGCTGGTGACAAAACATTTGTCAACCCGCGCAACGCCGCAGCTGGCGCTGTGCGCCAATTGGACTCCAATATTGCAGCGTCGAGGCCGCTTAGTTTTTTTGCTTATGCGCTGGCTACGGTGGACGGCTTGAAGGGCACTGTACCCACCTCCCATTTTGAGTGGCTTCAGCAACTCAAACGCTGGGGTTTTCCGGTCAACACGCTCACGCAAGTGGTGCAAGGTAGCGCTGGCTTGATTGACTACCACCAGCGCGTCGCTGCTCAGCGCGATGCGCTGGCGTTTGACATAGACGGTGTGGTGTACAAGGTCAATGACATTGGCTTGCAACGCCGCCTGGGCTTTGTCAGCCGTGAGCCTCGTTGGGCGGTGGCACACAAGTACCCAGCCCAAGAGCAGCTCACCACCGTTGAGGCCATTGACATCCAGGTTGGACGCACCGGCAAACTCACGCCAGTGGCTAAGTTGGCGCCTGTGTTTGTAGGCGGTGTGACGGTGACCAACGCCACGTTACACAACGAAGACGAGGCCAGACGCAAAGATGTGCGTGTGGGCGACACCGTTATCGTGAGGCGCGCCGGTGATGTGATCCCTGAAGTGGTCAGTGTGGTGCTGGACAAGCGCGACGGTACGCCGCCTCAATTCACCATGCCCAGGGCTTGCCCCGTATGCGCCAGCGAGGCTATTCGCCTAGAAGGCGAGGCCGATTACAGGTGCAGCGGCGGCTTGGTATGCCCAGCTCAGCGCAAAGAGGCCATTGCCCATTTTGCGTCACGCAAAGCCATGGACATCGATGGCTTGGGTGTCAAGCTGGTCGAGCAGTTGGTCGATGCTGGCTTGGTACACAACCTCGCTGATCTCTACCGCTTAGACGCAGCCACCTTGGCGGGCCTGCCACGTATGGCCGACAAGTCTGCACACAATCTGATAGCTGCCTTACAAGCGTCAAAGGCAGCTCAACTGCCTAGGTTTTTGTTTGGTTTGGGCATTCGCCATGTGGGCGAGGCCACGGCCAAAGCCTTGGTGAAGCACTTTGGCAATTTAGACGCCATCATGAATGCCAGTACAGACGACTTGGCGCTTGTGGCCGATGTTGGCCCAGTGGTGGCCTTGAGTGCACACACTTTTTTTGCGCAACAACCGCAGCGCGAGATGCTGACCCAACTCATCAATTTGGGCGTCCATTGGGACGATGTAGCACCACAAAATGCACAAGACTTGCCGCTGTTTGGTGTGACGGTTGTGCTGACTGGCAGCTTAACGCTGTACGGACGCGACGATGCCAAAGCAGCGCTAGAGGCATTGGGCGCAAAGGTGTCTGGCTCAGTGAGTAAAAAAACCAGCTATGTGGTGGCAGGTGAGGCCGCTGGCAGCAAACTTGATAAAGCCACTGCATTGGGTGTGACCGTGCTAGATGAGGCTGGTTTGACCGCCTTGCTGGGCGGTCTACACCCACCCCAACGCCCCCAATAAGCCACCTGCGCCCAGCAGCCATAGCAAGTGAATACGGGTGCGCGCTACCAAGTAGGCACACGTCAGTGACAGTGCAGCTGGCGCTAGGCCATCTACCCAATGCGGATGGTGAGAGGCCATGATCCATGCGGTAGACAGCAGCAGAGTCATCACCACAGGTGCCAAGCCCAGCTTGAAAGCCTGTACCCAGACGCGGTATTGGTTGCGGTATGCCCAGGCCGCAGCCGAGTAGCTCAGTATCGAAGAGGGCAGCAGCATGGCAAACAAGGCCAGCAGTGCAAAGCCGATCGCCAACACCCACGACAGCCACGGCATGGACGCCGTAGCGGCTTGGGCAAATGGTGCGTTGAAGCCCACATACCAGCCCAACAGCGGCACAAACATCATATTGGGGCCAGGGGCGGCTTGTGCCAATGCAATCGAGCTGTTGAACTCGTCAGCGCTTAGCCAAGCGCGTTCATCTACCAAGTAGCGGTGCATATCGGGGACAACCGTAATGGCTCCGCCTATGGCCAACAGCGACAGGCTGGTGAAGTGCACCAGCAAGTCCCAGCCGTTGGCCCACACCAGCGCCCACTGAGCGCTCATGGGTCAACCTCTGTTGGTACTGGTTTGTTGAGTGCGGTGGCTTGGCGCAACAACCGCCACCAAGCCAGCGCGAAACTGCTGCCCCCCACCACCACCAACACCCATAGCAGCGGCAGGCGCAGCACAGCGATGCAGACAAAGGTGGTGATGGCCAGCAGCGCGCAGATGCGCCAGCCCAAAATATGGCCTTTCAGGGCTGGCAACAAGCGTATGGCCGCTCCGGCAATCAAGCCAGCACTGACGGCGCTGAAGCCTCGCATGGCGCCAATGGCCAAGTCGTGACCGGCCACGTTGGCAACCAGCGCGGCCAGCACCAACACCACAATGGTTGGAAATGTCAGCATGCCTGCCAGCGCCACTAAGGCACCCGTCCAGCCAAAAAAACGCCCGCCCAACATCATGGACAAGTTCACCACGTTGGGTCCAGGCATAACTTGTGCGACAGACCAGTCGTCTACAAACGCTTGCGGCGTCAACCACTGTTTGCGATCAACCAGTTCGCGTTGAACAATGGCCACCACACCGCCAAAGCCTTGTAGCGCCAAGCGGCTGAATGTCCAAAACAAGTCATGGTGAGACCTTGGTTGGTTGAGGGCTTCGCCGTTGGTCGAGGGTGTTGTGTTGCTCAATAGGTGGGCGTGTGAGATGCAAGAGTGGCGACAACAGCGTCATCAATGGCAAAGCCCGCGCCGTACAGGTGCGCCAATTCGCCGCAGCGCGCGGCAAACACAGGTACACCCATGCTGTAAATAAATTGCGCAGCGCCACCCGTCCATATGGGGAAGCCAATGCCCATGATGGAGCCGATGTTGGCGTCGTGTACGTGTTGCAACACGCCCTCATGCAGACAGCGTGCTGTCTCAACGGCTTGCCTGAACAGCAGGCGGTCTTGAATGGCTTGGACACTGGGTTGCACGACATTGGGCTTGGCAAACAGTGCCTCTAGTTCTGGCCACAGTGTTTTAGGTGCATCTGTGGGGTAGTCGTAAAAACCAGCGCCTGCTGCACGTCCCGAGCGTTTGAGCTCTTTCACCATGCGCTCGACCAACAACTCGCCGGCGTTGGCCTCGTAGGTCTGGCCGTTGGCGGTACAGTCAGCACGGGTTTGGTCCAGCACGGCCACACTTAGGCTGAGTGCGGTTTCGTCCAATACAGCCAACGGCCCAACGGGCATGCCGCACTGCATCGCAGCGTTTTCTAGCAACGCAGGTGCCACGCCTTCGCCCAGCATGGCTGCGCCCTCCATGACGTAGGTGGCAAATGTGCGGCTGGTAAAAAAACCACGTGAATCGTTCACCACAATGGGCAACTTGCCCAGTTGCTGCACATAGTCAAACGCCAGGGCGATGGCTTGGTCGCTGGTGTGTTGGCCTTTGATGATTTCCACCAATTTCATTTTGTGCACAGGGCTGAAAAAGTGAATGCCAACAAACTGCGTTGCGTCCTTGGAGGCCTGAGCCAAACCTGAAATAGGCAGGGTAGAGGTGTTGGTTGCCATCACGCCACCAGCGGTCAAATGAGGTTCTGCCGCTCGCGTGATGTTGGCTTTCAGCGCGCGGTTTTCAAACACCGCTTCAATAACCAACTCGCACCCCGCCAGCGCAGCCATGTCAGTCGTGGCCGTGACCAGGCTGAGCGTGGCCTGCGCCGCGTGCGCGCCTAAGACACCTTTGGCAACGTGCGCCTGCAACAAAGTGTCCGTGTGCGCGCGGCCTTGGTCGGCTTTGTCTTGACTGGTGTCTATCAAGATGGTGGCAATTCCTTTGTTGGCTTGCGCGTAGGCTATGCCTGCACCCATCATGCCCGCGCCAACAATGCCCACTTTGGCCAGTTTCTTCTTACCAATACCGCTCGGGCGGCTTCGCGCGCTTTTGATGGCGTTCATGTCAAAAAAGAAGGTGTTGATCATGTTGCGCGCCACTGGCGAGGTGATGAGTTTGGCCAGGTAGCGGCTCTCAATGCGCAGTGCAGTGTCTATGTCTACCAAGCTGCCCTCGACCATCGAGGCCAAGGCATAGGCCGGTGCTGGTAACAACCCACGCGTGCGCTTGTGCAGCATGGCGGGCGCAACGCTGAGCGCGTTTGCAATGGCCGGTGTGGCAGCGGTGCCGCCAGGCATGCGGTAGTGTATCTCGTCAAATGGGTGCTTGGCGCTGGGATTGGCGGCGATCCAAGTCAGAGCCGCGGCGTGCATGTCGGCATCGGCTTGGTCGCTGGGTTCAACCAGGGCATGAATCAGTCCTATTGCAAAGCCTTGGCTGGGGTCAAATAGCTGGCCTTCAACCACATAGGGCTGTGCTTTGAGTAGGCCCAATAAGCGCGACATTTTGGTGGCGCCGCTGGCACCTGGGAACAAACCCAATGAGACCTCGGGCAAGCCAAGCAGGGTCTTGGGGTTGTTGATGGCGATGCGGTGGTGGCCTATCAGTGCCACTTCCCAGCCACCACCCAAAGCCGCGCCATTGATGCAGCTCACAACCGGTATGCCCAAGGTTTCTATGGTTCTGAAGCTGTGTTTGATGCGCTGCGTTTCTTCAAACACGCGGGGTGCATCAGCGGATGTGAGTGCCATGGTGGCGCGCAAGTCGGCACCGGCAAAAAAAGTGGTTTTGGTGGAGCGCAATATGACCCCGTCTAGTTCACCTGCGCCGTGTTTGGCCTTAACTTGCGCGGCAACACTGTGCAAGTCGTGTTGCCAGGCTTGGCACATGGTGTTGACGGGTGAGTTGGGCTGGTCGAACACAATGTGTGCGATGCGCTGCTCAACGGCTAGTTGAATGTGTGTGGTCATGGTGTCATCCGTGGTTGTTGTATGGCTTGCTGCGCTGGTTGTGTGGGCGGTCGTGATAACCAGGCCTTAGCAGCGTTCAACAATCGTGGCGATGCCCATGCCACCACCCACACACAAGGTGGCCAAGCCGTAGCGCAGTTGGCGTCGGTGCAGCTCGTCAATCAGTGTGCCCAAGATCATGGCGCCAGTGGCACCTAAAGGGTGGCCCATGGCAATCGCCCCGCCGTTGACGTTGACACGGTCGTGAGGGACGTGCATCTCTTTCATAAAACGCATAGGCACCACGGCAAAGGCTTCGTTCACCTCAAACAAGTCCATGTCTTCAATCCGTAGACCTGCCTTGGCCAGTGCTTTGCGCGCCGCAGGCATGGGGCCGGTGAGCATGATGCTGGGGTCTGCGCCCGACAAACCCACTGACACAATGCGCGCACGTGGGGTCAGTCCGTGGGTTGTACCCGCTTGGGCATTGCCAATGAGCAGCGCTGCTGCGCCGTCCACAATGCCCGATGAGTTGCCTGCGTGGTGGACGTGGTTGATACGTGCCACATGCGGATAGCGTTGCTGTGCAACTGCGTCAAACCCCATAGCGCCTAGCTGCGCAAATGCGGCCTTGAGCTTGCCCAAACCCTCTAGCGTGGTATGCGGTTTGATGAACTCGTCATGGGCCAATATCACTTGGCCCACATCATCCATGACCGGTACCAGCGCACCGTCAAAGTAACCCGCGGTGCTGGCTGCGTGTGCACGGCGTTGACTTTCAAGCGCAAATGAGTCGACGTCGTGGCGGCTGAAACCTTCTAGCGTGGCGATCAGGTCTGCGCCAATGCCTTGCGGAACAAATGCAGTCGCTATATTGGTCATGGGGTCTTGTGACCACGCTCCCCCATCTGCCCCAATGGGCACGCGGCTCATGCTCTCCACACCGCCGGCAACGACCAAGTCTTCCCAGCCGCTGGCTACCTTTTGCGCGGCCAAGTTAACGGCCTCCAAGCCCGAAGCACAAAAGCGGTTGACCTGGATGCCGCTGGCCGTGAAGTCCCAGCCGGCTTTGAGCGCAGCTACTTTTGGCAGTACCGAGCCTTGTTCGCCAATTGGCGAGACCACGCCCATCACCACATCGTCAACACAGGCGGTGTCTAAGTCATGGCGCTGCTGCAAAACCCGCAGCAGGCCAGCCAGCAAGTCCACAGGCTTGACCTCATGCAAGCTGCCGT
>TARA_B110000971_G_scaffold148517_1_pt1 | contig 11749 bp, 7 predicted proteins | sample TARA_B110000971 | Tara Oceans TARA_B110000971 (sample SAMEA4397842) | marine metagenome | biome: Polar Biome; feature: [SRF] surface water layer (ENVO:00010504); material: water (ENVO:00002006), including particulate matter (ENVO:01000060) such as... | depth 5 m | reverse complement strand
AAAGATGTTCTTAACGGAAAAGAAGTTGGTTCAGCTTTTGAATCAGTTACTGAAAATAGAATGCTAAGAAAGGGTCAATTTAAATTTGGAGCAAAATTACAATATGGAATAGAAGATGTTAATGAATCTTATGGTTTCTATGGTACTCTAACTAATCAATTTGGATTAGATGAAGTTAATGAGTTATTCTTAGATGGATTTGCTGTCTTAGACACAAACTATGACTTCACAGATCAAGCTGCATTATATTACTTAAATTCAAAAGCAGGAAGATGGGTAGCTGATCAAGTGATAGAAAAACTAGTAGGTGCTAAAAACATGTCTCCTTACTATGGACATTTAGAAGAAATATTCGCAGAATATACAAAGAAAGGTCAATGGAAAAAGTGGGCTAAAGAGTATGATCAATTCGCTGAAGAAGATAACATGGAAGAAGGTCTAATGATTAGAGAATCAAGATCTTCTAAAGATGAATACTATAGAGAATTGTTAGAAGCAGAACAAACTACAAACGATCAAAGCCCTTTAGGTGATGGTGGAATGGAAACAGGTATCAAGAATAAAGCTGAAGAATCTGGCGTTCCAGTTGGATTACTTAGAATTATAATGAGAAGAGGCCTAGCTGCATGGAAAACTGGCCATAGACCTGGAGCAACACAAGCTCAATGGGGTTATGCAAGAGTAAATTCATTCTTGACAAAACAACCTGGAACATGGGGTAAAGCTGATTCTGATATCGCTAAGAAGGTCAGAGATGGTGGCCATGATAAAGAACTATAAAACCATAGAGATATATAGTCTATAGCGCATTACGCACTATATGTAAAAAAATATCATAATGTATGTTATTTTATATTTTGCTTTCTATTGCGATTATTATCGGCGGCTGGGCTGCTTATAATAAATTTGTAAAGAAAGAAGACACGTTGTCTGGTTCCCCAATAGGAGGAGGCGGAGTTGATGGACAGCCATCAATAGATACTATAACTGAAGGTGCTACTAATTATAGACCTAAGAAAATTACTAAGAAGAATACTCCAAAGGGAATTGACCTAGAAGGAGAATGGGATGTTATCGAAAAGCCAAAGAAAAAGGCAAAGAGAAAATACAAACCAAGAAAGAAGAAAAATAGTATCTAATTTAAGAGTACAGAGGCCTAAATGTTGAATTTAGGTCTTTTTTTTGCTTTTTTTTGAAAATAAACAGCTAAAAGTTTTTTTATCTCAGAAATTTTGCTTATATTAGTATAGTAATAATCAATAAAGCAAAAGATATGTCAACTACTTCTAATTTTTCTATTTCAAATCAAAGTCAATTCGAAGATGCTCTTTGCTGGGTATCAGATCTTTTTAAAGATGTTAATGGATTTAGACCGAGAGGTTATAACTTCCACAACTGGTCTTTCCAGGAGTTAACTGATTTTATTAATGATCTTTCTGAGGTTGCTGAAAAGCAGGAAGCTGATGAAAGAGCATGGGCCAAGAAGGCGGTTGCTAACGTAATGTCCGTCGGTGCAGATTGTAAAGAAACAGCTTTACGATGGTTAGATCAAGCTGATGCATATTTTATGTATGGTGATGATAACTTCTACGAAGACAGTATTGAAAAATACGGCTGGGTAGCTAGGAAATTCGAACTATCTTAAAAATAAACAGCAAAAAGTTTTTTTATCTCAGAAATTTTGCTTATATTAGTAGTATAATAATTAATAAAAAATAAAAATATGTCAATTAACACAGTTTTAGTCCACACGCAATACTATGAAAATTATGGTTTCAATGAAGGTACCGAACATTGGAAGCCTAAAGGTGGTCATACCTTTCAGATCGAGATGGACGCCGATCTTTTAATGTATTCAAATCCTGAAAAGGTTTTCAGTAAAATGGTAGAGTCCCAGTCTAACGATCTTGAGCGTTTCAAATACGTTGAGCATGAGATCCAGTTTCAAGCTCCAACCCTTCTTGGAACACAGGCAGATTACATTGCTGTTAATAAATCCCTAGAAGAAGATGTTAATCACGTCATGGGTGGTGTAGATTTTTCTGAAAGTATCGATCAATTAAATAACCTAAGTATTTTTAAATAATCCATTATGTTGTACACTTATAATAAGACTAAATTATCATTTGAAAGAATTTCATTTAAGAACCTATTATACATTCTGTTAATTGCTTTCACATGCACTGCCATCTGTATGAAAATGGCATTAAATAATGCACATGATAAAGCATTCATTGAAGCATCATCTATTCCAGTCGAAGAAGGATTTTACACAGTAGAGACTGAGGCAGATACTTTCAGTAAAGAAGCCTTAGTAAAAGAGCTTAAAAGATTGAATGTTAGATTTCCTGAAATTATATTAGCACAATCTATATTAGAAACAGGACACTTCTCGAGCAGAATTTTTGTTGAGAATAATAACTTATTCGGAATGAAAGAAGCTCGAGCCAGGAGCACTACAGCAGCTGGTACGCAGCTTGGACATGCCTTCTACGACGATTGGAAACAATCAGTTATGGATTATGCACTCTTTCAAAATGCGTATATGAATAGGCTAAGAAGGGAAAAATCATACTTAAAATATCTTGAAAAGAACTATGCAGAAGCTGAAAACTATGATGTAAGATTGCTTCAAATTATTGAAAAAGAAAATCTAACGGAGCTGTTTTTAGATTAAGTTTATTAAAATATAAGAATATTGAAAGAGACCTACAAATGAGGTCTCTTTTGGGGATATATAATACAGACTAAAAATAGATTCCGTTAATGAACAACCAAGATAAAAGTCCAAAAGAACTAATAGAAGACTTATATGATTTATTCTCTACTTTTAAGAAGAGAATGGAAGATCCTAACTACATCCAGATTGAAAATTCTATCCAAACGATGGTTAAAAATCAGGAGGAATTGAAAACTGAAGTAAAGGAACTTAAAAGACAATTATTAAATCCGTTCGATGGAGTTATAGTAGAAACTAGAAAGAATACTGAACATCGAATAGAAGGAGAAGCGGCAGAAGCACAGAGATTATCACATATTGAAGAGCATAAGGCTCTAGTGAGATGGAAGTCCTCAGTAGTTAAAATTTCTATTGGTCTTTTAACATCAATTGGTGCCGTATTAACATGGCTCTTAAGTAAATATTTCGGATAAGATTAATGATAACAGACAGAATCTCGTTAAACCTCTTGTACATCTATTTGAAAAGAATAGAGGCAAATGAAGGACCAATTAAAGACATTATTATTTCACATAGAAGTAATAGAGAAGATCGTATTGAAAAAACGCTACCTAGGTTTGAAAATTTAACTCAAATTTGGAATTTCATTAATAAGGAAACTTCACCTGGAGGATTTAACAACATACACTGTTTAAATTTAGGTTTATACAGATTAAAGTCATTTATAGTCGACAAAGATAAAAGTGCAAATGTTAAAGAAAAAAGCAACTTTTTAGTACAGGCTAAGGGAGATGGTAGTTTTCATACTACTGGAAATCTTAGAAAATCTACTCATCGTGATTTATTTACAGGATATAGTCCTAGATTTAAAGAAGTTGAGGAAAGATGGAAAAGCTTTATCCTTAGCGAATATATTAAAGAACAAGTTAAATACATTGATTGTGGATATATTGAAGTGTATTTTGAAGCAGCGATCAATGATCTTAAAAAACTATATAATAAATATAGAGAGAAAAGAACTATTATTACTAAAGAACTATATAATAAAAACATAAGAAGAAAATAATGTCACATTCAAACGAATTTTGGAACTTTGGAAATGCGGATAGAAGTGAAGATACTCCTAAAGGATATTTTACACCTCTATTTCCACATAACTTAGGACGCCCTTTACACCATCCTGAACAAGATTACAATGCACACCTAATTAGTCAAATAATTAAGGGTTATAGAGTAATTGGATCTGGGACAGACGGTGTGATGACTACTGATGACCTAGAATTAGGTATAAAATTACATGAAGTTAACTCAACGGATGCTGACTATTTACACTACATTGCATGTGGCTGTAAAGATGAAGAGTGGATTTGGGTTCCTGCAGAAATGGGAGGAACAGCAGTATCTCCACTCAGTGTTAATGTTACAACAATGGACGGAAACCCATGTGTAAATGCAGATGCAACAATAAGTGCACAGGGAACGGGAGGAACACCTACATATGTAATGAGTTTACAGACAGTGCCTAATGTTAATCCTGGAAATATTCAAGATTGGACAGGGTTTGGAAATTGGACACAATATAACGGAATAAATCTGAGCACATCAGGTCAAGCATATTACGTATATGTAAAAGATGCTTTAAATACAGTTGATGTATCAGATCCAATATACTTATCAGAAATAACAGCTCCTATAGTTACATTATCGGAAACACAACCAGTTAGTCAACCAGGCGGTATCGATGGTATATTGTTGGCCGAAGTTACCAATGACAATGGTGGTTCATACACCTATTCTTTATATCGAGGCATTAATCCTGATGCTAGTGATCTGGTAGAATCATTTGGTCCAACTGGGCCTACAAGACAATTTCCAATAAATCCAAATACTCCAATTGGTGCTGGAGATTATTGGGTAAGCGTAACTGATCAAACAACACAGTGTGTTGCAACAGATGATGCAACAATAACACAACCTGCGAGTTTAACATTTACTCCAATCGTGAATAACGCAGTATGTGAGAATTACGATCATGAATCTGTATTCAATCAACAAGATTCATTTACATTCGACAGTCCAACCGGTGGAACACCTGGTTATGAATATAGTATAACAAATCCTAATACGGATGGGTATACATGGAGCACAGCTACAACATACAGTGTTCCCGCTGGAGATCAAATAATATATCCTGCTATAAAGGATTCTACAGGTTTTATATATGAACTTCCAGGAGGACAACCATTTTATAATCCTGAAGAGGTTACTTTTATTGTAACGGGAATTCCAGCGACATGTTCAACTGGAGTTGGTGCTATTCAATTTTCTCAACTAGAAGGTGGACCAGTACCTTTACAATGGCCAAATCCTCAAAAATGGCAATTTAGTATAGATGGTGGAACTACATGGATGCCTAACCAATATTGGGAAGAAACTCAGCCAATGGACGTATATTTATATTCAGCGACAGAGGGTAATTATCCAGATTGTCAAGTAAGAAGAGTCGAAGTAGACGCTAATGGTAACTTGATTACAGCATCGTGTCCTACTGCTCCACAGTCGGCAACTATTGCTAGTGCACCTGGTGTTTCTTTTAATTTAACTCCCACCGATGATACAGAATGCGGACTTACTGGAAACGGTCAACTTACCGTTGATACTATCACAGTAGGTGGTCAAAACTCATCTTTAAATTACTCAATCAAATGGGAAGACATTAACGATGCTAATAATAGTGGTATCATCCAAGGATTAACAGAAGTTGATTTTCCATATATCATACAAGGATTAGACGGAGGAACATATGAGGTTACAGTTACTGATACTTCTGTAATTAATGGCTGTGATCTTACATTACAAGAAATTATAAGTGAAATAACAAGTAACCTAGCATTAACTGTTGATTCCGTAGGCACAGTATGTACAGGCGAAACGGTAAATATTAACTGGAGCTATACTGGAGGTACCGGTACTGTTAATATATATGATGATCAAAATATCATTGTTGCAACTTCAACATTGGCTAACGATTCAGGTTTATTTACGGTAGGCGAAGGTACTCATATATTTACAGCAATAGATGACACATTATGTGAGAAATTATCTATGACGGTAATCACAGCTATACCAGATCCTACGATAACATTAACTATTAATGATCAACCATCATGTGGAAGTGACGGTTCGATATCAGCCCTTGTACAAGGAGCTGTTATACCAGGTGGAGCAAATCCTATATTATTATTAACTGATCCTTTTGGAAATACAACTATTTCTACACCTGTAATGACATTCGGTAACGAGATATTATTCGGAGACCTCCCTGGAGGAACCTATACAATATCCATTACAAATGACCAATGTTTATCAGGAGTAAGCGAACAAATAACATTAACAGCAGCTACTTCTATAACAATAACAGAAGTAATAACAAATGTAACGTGTAATGGAGACGATGATGGATCTATTACAATAACAGTTTCAGGTGGAACTCCTGAATATGGAGTACAGGTTAATGATTCTAACGGAAATGGTACAACCCTCAATGGAACATCTGGACAAACGGTGTTTGTCTTTACTGGTTTAGCTCCCGATACATATACAATTCTTGGAGGAGATGCAAACAGTTGTCCTATTAGTGGTTCATTTACTATTACAGAGCCAGATGTGCTTGTAGTCGATAACATACAAACATACCTAGGAGCATGTTGGCTACCTAATTCTTCAAGTTGGGTTAGCATTGATTTTACTGGAGGAACACCTGATTACACAGTTGACTTATATTCGGATGCCAATGTATTAATTGCTTCGCAAACCGGAGCTGGTCCTCAATTTACATTTGGACCTTCTTATAATTTAGCTACGGGAGATTATTACTTTATAGGAACTGACGATAATGGATGTACAGTTCAATCGGCTATTTTTACAATACCGCCATGTGCGTTTGCAGTTACATTTGATAGTGTAGTTAACTCTACTATTCTATGTAATGGTGGAAATGGAACAATTACCGCAACAGTTAGTGGTGGAAGTGGAAATTATGAATTTTCAATGGATGGAAGTACATGGGATGGACCTTATATTGGAGATCCTTATGCGTACACATTTAGTGGAACTTACACTGGAGGAACGACGCTTTCTTTATATGTAAGAGATTCTATTGATCTTACCGCCCCAGTAGATACGATAAATTATACAATGCTACATCCTGCTATTCTTACGGTAACAGTAGATGCTTCAGTTCCTGAAACAGTAGCTGGTTCATCAGATGGATCTTTATCTTTTTCAGATATTATTGGAGGCACACAGCCATATTCAAAATTAACTTTATTTGATTCAACTCAAACTCAAGTTGATTTAATAAATACACCGCTACCTGCTACTACTTATACATTCTCTAACCTATCGGCTGGAAACTATTATGTACTTATAACAGATGCAAATGGATGTGAAAGTGATAAAATATATGCTATTGTTCAAAACGGTAGTGCACCACTATCTATTTTAAGTTCTTCTGGAAATATAACATGCTTCGGTGAAACTACTGATGTAGTAACTACTGTAACAGGTGGTAGTGGAACATTTAGATTTTCAAACGATAATGGAACAAATTGGACATCTTATCTTACTCAAACTGTATACACGTTTTCTAATATGGGAACAGGTTCACACACGATTAAAGTAGAAGATCAGAACACTTATCCTAATAATGTAGCTACTGAGATAATTACTATAAATCAACCTTCTGAAGTATTCGCACAATTTGGTTCAACTAATGAAACAATAGCAGGTGAAGAAGATGGAACTATAAGCATTCAAACATCAGGTGGAACTCCGGACTATATAGTAAGTATAGACGGATCTAGTTTTGGTGGATTACAAGACACAATAACAGGTACACCTGGACAAACATTATTTCAATGGACTAATTTAGCCCCTGGAACATACACATATAATGCAGAAGATTCTAATGGGTGTGATGTACCGGGTTCTGTAACTATTTCAGGTGGAACTCCACAAATAAATGCTACAGCCTTGCCTGGGACAATAGATTGTCACGGTGGAACAACGGATGTTGTCATGACAACTGCAGATGGTTCTGGAGATTATCAATATGCTGCAACTCCAACTATCGATGCAACACCCCCTACGAATTGGAATGCAACGACACAAGCCACTACATATACATGGAGCACAGGAGCAGGAGTAAGATACTTTTGGGTAAAAGATGCCGTAACTGGTACGATAAGATCAGTTGCTCATACATTAACACAACCTAATCCTATCAGTGTCAGCTATAGCGGTGCTGAGACATATCCTGGCGCAGACGATGCAAGTATACAAATATTTATATCAGGTGGAACATCAACGTACGATGCAACATGTGTTGAAACAAGCGAAACTTTAACAGGATTGGTTTCATCTGGAACATTCACATCAATCACATCAGCAGGAACATACAACATTAACATAACAGACGCTAATGGATGTACTAAATCATCTGTATTGTCAGTAGTTACTCTATTTAATAATATAGTGATTGATAGTGTAACTTCAACACCAACTTGTTATGGTGAAGCTGATGGAATAATATCTTTCTCAGCCTCCGGTGGATTTGGTTCAACTTATGAATGGTCTAAGGACGGTGGAAACACATGGACTCAAGACATTACATTCTTTGACGGTTTAACAGGAGCAGATTATGGTATTTTCTTACGAGATTATTCTACAGGTGAAACTTTAGAATGGTCTTCTAATCCTGTAACAGTTGTCGAAGCAGATGAAATTCAAGTTATTACAAGTACTATGACAGATGGAACATGTAATTCATATCCTGAATACTACATTAAATTCTCAGGAAGTAATTTAACAATGAATGATGTAACTGAGCAAAGTGTTCGATTAGACTGGATAACTGGAAATACAGGTGGAAGTGTTAGTCAATCTGAATTTATTTCTAATCTAACTTCTCTTCCAAATAATGAATTCGAAGGAACTCTATTAAATACATCATTCGGACTATTAACTTCTGTAAATCAAGCAGGATCATTTAACGTTACAATAACATCAGATGGATGTGAAAAAACATTCGGTCCTTTTTCTTATGACACAGATGATGATATTACAATAGGAACCACTCTAGTGTCACAACCTGAATGCCCTACTAATGATTGGGTATATAATATTTCTGCAACTGGAGGTCCTAGTGCAAATTATATCCTAGCTACGGCAAACGGTATTATTATATCCGGATGGGATGGAGCAGCACAAAACTTTAATATTCCACAGTCTGCGTCTGGAAATACAACTATATACGTATCACATACTGATTGGGCAAACAACGGATGTGAGGAAAATACAACAGTTACATCAACACAACTTTCAGCAATGAGTGTAAGTGGAAGTGTTAACAATCCATTATGTGCAACAGGTGGAGGAAGTACATATTCTTTCACTATGACAGGTGGTTTACCAGCAGGTAACACATATAAATATAAAGTGTCCACTGACGGTGGAACTACATGGAATCCTGAACAGTCATATACTGGTGCAGTATCGAATCAACCTATATCTAATGGAAGTATTACTATCAAAGGTTATAGAATAGTTAATGGAAATTCAACTGAAGATATATGTGATGTTGAAGAAATTCTTGGAACGGTAACAAATCCTATTGCATTAAGCGGATCAATTAATTCTGCTGGAAATGTTGATCCTACTGCGTGTAGCGGTGCAGGAGCAACAAGTGGAGTAATCTCTATGACAATTGCGGGTGGAACTGGATCATACGAATTCTCTTATGATGGTGGTAGTAATTACTACGTATTGACAGAGGTTTCAAGTGGAATATATGAATTCACTGGATTAGGTGCAGGTACTTACGCTATAGTAGCGAGAGATACTAACAATTGTCAAGCATTTACTGCTACGGTAATATTAGTTGCTCCTAATTCACCAACAGTCCAATCTCATAAAGTAGAAGGATGTTGGAGAGATGCAGATGGAGCACAAGTAGAAACAACAGTGCTAGCATCAAATAATGGTACTGAAAATGCAAGTGGTCTTTATAACTTTACAGATATAACAGCAGATGCACCTACAACAAACACAACAGGAGTATTTACATATTCAAATAGCGATATGACTACACATGTTCAGTCGCCTATTACGATTACAAACATTTCAACACAGTGTTCATACGTTATGAATACTTTCAGTTTTAACTTAATTCCAAGTTTATCATCAGAAGGAGTTATCGGAAACTTTAACAACACACCAAGTGGTGCCGCAACATACGACACAGATGACTTTAAAGTTTGGAATATCGGAGCTGGTGGAAATGTTGGAAATGGATCACCATATACTGTTCAATTAATTGATAGTAGTGGTAATGTATTTGGAACTATTAATAATGCTACTGCTGGAAACAATTACATATACGACGTTCCTTCTGGAGATTATACATATAAAATATATGATAACGGTGGAACAACCGGATGTGGAAGAACATATACAACACCTATGACATCAACACAACAAGTATTAAACGAAGAAACATTCTATCATATACATACTGGTGGTGGAAATGTAGCTCCTTATGGAGACTTAATGTCAACAACAGCTACATGGTATACATCTGCTGGAACAAGTACACAAGATATTAATACTATCATGGCAGATATGATAGATAATGGAGATGGAACGACATATCCTTCAGGTGTAACAATGCCAGATGTTGGAACCTTTGAATTTGCAGGTCCTATTACAGGAAATAACTGTGGACAAACATGGACACATAACGCTTCATCTGGACAAAACTATTACTATTTAACAGTACCTGATAATTCATCATTCTCTGAGAATCTTGTAACAGATGGAGTATTCCAATATCAATGTAATGGATTAACATCGTATGCAACTGCTAGAAGAGCGTTTACATATAATAGTGAAAACTATTGGTTATATAAATTAGTACCTGGAACCGGTGCTGCATCAAACCAATATGGATTTAAATAGAATTCAAATATATAGAAATAAGAAAAAAAGTAATTTTTAAATAATGGCAACAAATTATACAACCCCAATAGGTAGTACTGGTTTTACTGACTACATCGGCCCCGATGGTAATAGTTTAACTAAAGGTATTCTACATTCATTCTACCTCATAGGTGGTCACACTGAAGTTCCTGCATTAGCTGATCTTTATGAAATTCCAATTGCACTGGACAGCGGTTCAGTTTATGCTGGTTTTTCTCAAAATGGTGACGGAGGATGGTCCACTGGTAGACGAAGAATAGGACAAACTGTCTATGTAATAGAAGAAGATAAAACATATAGATTAATACCTCAAGGATATTGGGGTAATGGTGGTTCTTTACAAATGACAGATTGGCAAGCTCTTTCAGAAGCTGATAGAGCTATTCTTGTAGATCCTACGGCCACTATAACGTATGGTACAGGAAATGGTCCTCCATTTCCACCACCTGCATTAACTCAAACGGGTTCAGGCGTTGCCGCTGATTGTTGGGTAGAAATTGTTGGAGGTGATGTAAAATTATCTAATACTTCTTATGATTCTAGTACAGGTGAATTAACCTTAACTATGTCAGACGGAGCTACATTTGTAGAAACTATTTCTACAAAACATGTATTTGATATTCAATTAACTTCATCTACATCTGGTTATCATATTAATGATGCCGATACTTATGAAAGTGGAAACAATGTTAATCCAACTCTTTATGTAACTCGTGGTGAATCTTATGTATTCGATAATAATTCTACTGGACATCCGTTCCAGATTACTAAGACACAAGCTACAATTGACGATCCAGCTGTTGGGTCTATAATAGATAACGGCGCGGCCGGTACGGACGGACAAGTTATATTTACAATTCCCCATGATGCTCCAAACGAGTATTATTATTATTGTACAGCACATGCTAGTACAATGCAAGGTATTATTAAAGTTATTTCTGAAACATCAGGTCCTCAAGGTCCAGAAGGTCCTCAGGGTTTCCAAGGTATTGATGGTCTTAAAGGTGATCAAGGTATCGACGGTCTTAAAGG
>TARA_B110000971_G_scaffold204399_1_pt1 | contig 11756 bp, 16 predicted proteins | sample TARA_B110000971 | Tara Oceans TARA_B110000971 (sample SAMEA4397842) | marine metagenome | biome: Polar Biome; feature: [SRF] surface water layer (ENVO:00010504); material: water (ENVO:00002006), including particulate matter (ENVO:01000060) such as... | depth 5 m | reverse complement strand
GCTTGCGCTCTCGCGTCTTTGTAAAGTTGTAGTCATGATTAAATTTTGATTAAGTTAAATGTTTTGGTCTTAAAAACCTCCCAGGAATTTATTTCCTGTTAATATAAATTATTGTTACTAAACCGCCACTTATTTATTACATGTTTATAATATCCTAAACAATTTTTTAAACGTACGTAAATTTTTTTGCCCGTAGGGTCGCTATAAAAGTATTTTACATTGATTTATTAGAGTATATTTTATATTCGATAGTATTTTTCCTGTGATAAATTAGAAATTCTTAAAAGACAGTTTAAACAGCATTTTGGTAAATATAATGATAAAATGGATATTAGTAATAAGATTATATTTAGTATAAAACTTAACAAGTTATATCATGACAGCATCATTTCTACCTCCAATCTTAACACCGATTGTTACACTGGTTTTTCCAGGTCTTGTTTTTGCTTTATTCTTTGTTTTAGTAGAACAGGAAGAAGTAGCGTAAAGTTTTAAATATTAGGTTCCTTTTAGTTATATTATTTTCCACTGAAAGAGAACCTTTTGAATTATAAAGTTTTATAAAAATAACTATTTACTTTTTTTAATCTGATGGACATACAATCCTCTTTAGATAACATAATATTTCTTGTATTGTTGGTTGTAACTATATTTTATTGGGCAAGTTTAATTTATACAAATTTTAAACTGCTTGCTAAATTGAGTTTTTATGGGACCGTACTTGCCAATTCACTAATCTTTCTTTTACTTGGTTTACGTTGGTTAAATTATGGTTATTTTCCTTTAAGTAATTTATATGAGTCATTACTATTCCTAGCTTGGGGTATTACTTTTACGACTGTAATTTTAGAATCGAAAACGAAAACTTCACTTATTGGTTCTATTAGCAACCCCATTTCTTTGTTTATTATTGGTTTTGCAGGTCTTTCATTACCAGAAAACATGCAAGCTCCATCCCCACTTGTACCAGCATTAAAGTCAAATTGGCTAATGATGCATGTAACTGTGATGATGTTAAGTTACGCCAGTTTAATTGTAGGGTCATTACTTGGTATATTTTTCCTCATTCTTACGAATGGGAGAAAAGATGATATTACTTTGCAAGGTAATTCATATGGGCGAGTCTTTAATGAAACGAAACTCTTAGATACCGCCTTCTACAAAGAAGGCATTAATGAAGATTATTCAACTCTTGTTGCGGAAGAATTAGATACCGCTAGCCAAGGTAAAGAGAATAGGTTAACGTTGCTAGAAAGTGTTGATAATTTAAGTTACCGAACTATTAGTTTTGGCTTTCCTTTATTAACAATAGGTATTATCGCCGGAGCCGTTTGGGCTAATGAAGCTTGGGGTTCATATTGGAGTTGGGACCCTAAAGAAACATGGGCTTTAATTACCTGGCTAGTATTTGCTTCCTACCTACACGCACGAATTACAAAATCTTGGCAAGGAAGAAAGCCAGCAATTATTGCATCATTTGGTTTTATTGTCGTTTGGATTTGCTATTTAGGTGTAAATTTTTTAGGGAAAGGTCTTCATACGTATGGACAAATGTTATAAATTTATTTTTAATTAATTTGCCAATTAGAAATAAAAAGATAAAAGATTAATTATTAATTTATCTTTTTATTTCTTTTGTTAGAAAAAGCAGCAATATTCTTGCACATTTTAAACGTATTTTTCTATAAAAATTACTTTTAGCTTAGGTAATTTCTTAGGCTATTAAGCCTAAAAGTTTATTAGAAAAAATATTACACTCACTGTTTTAGTAAATGCACTTAGATTAAATGTAAAGTTGACGGCCTAAACCTATAGCTAAAATTGCTGCTGTTAAGGCAACCATTAGAGCTGTGAAAATTTGACTATCTGTAATCATTTTGGTTTTTGCAAATCTTTAATCATCTAATATAGATTATATCTTAATATGATAAGGGTCTTCTATAAAATTAAATTTTAGATATTAAAAATTATTGTGTTTCTTTAATTTAACTTCCAAGTTTAAACGCATCTACTATTAAGCCATAAATAGTACCGACTTTAAAAAAGTTTAATATGTCCAACATGAAAAAAAAGCTTGGCTTATTAATTAATTTTCTTCTTTTCAATAAAGAATGATAAAAATGATTAAAAGTCTCGATAAATGCTACAACGAAGCAAGCGTTTGTAACTTTCCATGGATTAATTGTACCTAGGCTTGTATCAAGAATACTTGACGTTAAGAAGCCAAGAAAAAAGCTAATTAAATTAAAAATCATTATTATTAGGGATTTAAATACCAGTTATTAACAATAACAGTTTAATAGCCGACATATTAATTTCTTTATCGTTTGGAAAATCATTATAATTTTCACTTTGGCAAAAAAAATAACGGCGATAATTATATTTAAATTTTCGTAAATATTTTTTTAGTAAAATTATTTCGTTATAATTTTCTTGAGACAACATGTTTCCCTTTTTTGCTGAGATAATTAATTGAGAAGAAGAATTTATTAGTGGTTTGACCAAACTATAAGCAAACCTTCTTAGAGCAGGTGCATTTAATAATACATACAAATCTTCTATATTTTCGTTCGGGATAAATAAGTTATTATCACTATTTAATTTTAAGTGAGTTTCTTTTTTAAGATTCAGTTTTTTAAAAATTTTGTCTTTACTTATCAGCGTATAAAGCGTGCAAATGATGTAACTGGAATTGGTATTTAGTAATATATTTTGATTCACTTAGCTAACGTTAAACTTTAAAACATTAAATTTAAAACAAAGAAACTTACTTTTATTAGTAAGTCCCTTTATTTTATCATTATTTACTATTTTAATTAATAGTAAATCTTTCCTCCACCCCATTTCTCGTTAACAACCTTTGGTTGAAGAAGAATGTGTCCTGCAATTGCAAATAAATCTTCATCAGTTAAAGAACGCATTTTCGGGAAAATATCAGCACTTTTAATACTTGGGTGTAATTCTGAAATTGAATCTAACCCATCGTAAGTCGTAGGATCTTTCATATAACCAACAAGCGCTGTGATATTATCTCGAGCAGGAGTAGCTAAACTAAGTGATTCTGTATCTAAACCAACGTTAGGGTTTGTTTTTGTAAGTCCACCAACGTGACATGTACCGCAAGCATTGTTAAATAAACGCTTCCCACGTTTAACTTGCTCAGGAGTAATAACTACGTTATTACCTTTTCCATCAAGTGTTACTGTTCGTGTATCTTCATCAAGCTCTAAAGCTTGAACTGGGCTCACATTAGTTGCGAAGAAAAGAGTCGCTACAAAGCTTCCCACTAAAATTTTATTTTTTAGCATATTAGTGTAAATGGCTAATTTATTTTAATCAAATAATAGATTGAATGAAAAGTTATAAAGTTAATTATAGAGTTTTTCTCTGAATATTACTTAAAACTTTCTTGGTGAAAAAATCTTAGTCAAAAGTGTTTTTTCCTGTAAATTTAACGTTAACAGGTTGAGCATTTTTTCCAATTGAGTGACCAATAATTCCAACACCTACACGACCTTCATTAATTTTTTCAGGGAATACACCATCTTTTGGATGTAAGTATTGTACCTCACTGTTAGGGAAGATTCTATAAATTTTATAGTCGCTAATCTTGAAAAGTGTACGAAGTTGAGTACCAAGAGCAAGACATTGTTCTTTTTTTGAAAGGTAAAGAAGATTTTCTCCACTTTGCATGATTGCAGCTCCACTAGTAGGCATCTCGAAAACTTGCTCTTTTTTACTCGTCCAAGTAATAGCATATTTTTCTTCTGTTTCCGCTGCTCGTAACCAACCACCCGTACTACCACCAAAAGTTGGTGAAGGTATCTGTAAATTTAATACGTCTGACATTTGTTACTATAAATTTATATAACTTAACTTATTTGCAATTAAACAAATAATTCGTAATTAATACTTTATAAATAATAATTATAACGTAAAACAATCTGAGAAAAAGTATTTAATTTTTTTTTCTTAGTGGGCCGAGTTGGATTTGAACCAACGTAAGCTATGCTAACGGATTTACAATCCGTCCCCATTAACCGCTCGGGCATCGACCCTTTATAATTAATATGCTATCATAGCATGAAGTTTTTGACAACTAATTTTCATAAACCTAATTAAAATTATCTATAAAAGAATGGTATCTAATAAAACTAGAAAATAGATACCATTCTTTTAAGCTAATTAAACTATTTCTCTGATGAAAAATCAGTCTCTATTACATCATCCCCTGCAGCTGATGTTGCATCAGCATTTTTATAAGCTTTTTCCCCAATTTCCATAACTACCTTTTTAAGGTTTTCCATCATGTCTTTCATCGCATCATAATCTTCTTTTCCTGTTACTTCTTCCAATTCTGCAACTAGTTTTTCCACATTTTCCTTTTCTTCTGGACTAATAGTCGATTCTAATTGTTCTAGTTGCTTTTTTGTTTGATAACAAAGTGCCTCAGCCTGATTTTTAGTTTCGATTTTTTCGGATTTCTCTTTATCTGCAGTAGCATTTGCTTCGGCATCTTGAACCATGCGTTCTACCTCGTCTTTTGGTAGTGTAGATGCTCCACTAATTGTTATTGATTGCTGTTTATTAGTAGCCTTATCTTTAGCTGTTACTGATAAGATACCGTTAGCATCAATATCAAACGTTACTTCAATTTGAGGAACACCACGGGCTGCCGGTGCAATCCCATCTAATCTAAACGTTCCTAAACTTTTGTTATCTTTCGCTAATTCGCGTTCACCTTGAAGTACATGTATCTCTACATTTGGTTGGTTATCGACTGCAGTAGAAAAAGTTTCAGATTTTTTCGTAGGAATAATTGTATTTCGTGGCGTAATTTTTGTTGTTATACCTCCTAAAGTTTCTACTCCTAAAGAAAGAGGCGTTACGTCTAGTAGTAAAATATCTTTTACTTCACCGCCAAGTACCCCAGCTTGTACCGCGGCACCAACAGCAACTACTTCATCTGGGTTTACTGATTGATTTGGTGTTTTGCCTAATAATTTTTCAACAAGTTCTTGCACGGCTGGTATTCTCGTCGATCCCCCAACAAGAACATTTTGGTCAATGGCAGCTGACGTTAATTCAGCATCCTTTAATGACATCTGAATAGGAGTTTTACAACGTTCAATTAAATCAGAACAAAGGTCCTCGAACTTCGCTCTTGTTAATTCTTTCTCTAAATGTTTAGGTCCTTCCGGTGTTACAGAAATAAAAGGTAAATTAATTGCACTTTGTGTTAAGGTAGAAAGCTCAATTTTTGCTTTTTCTGCTGCTTCTGTAAGTCGCTGTAAAGCTTGACTATCTTGAGTTAGATCTATTCCTTCTTGGTCTTTAAATTCCTTAATTAACCATTGCACAATTTTTTCGTCAAAATCGTCACCACCAAGTTGTGTATCTCCTGATGTCGCTAAAACTTCAAAAACTCCATCACCAACTTCTAGGACCGAAACGTCAAATGTCCCGCCCCCAAGATCAAAAACTAAAATAGTTTCATTATCTTTTTTATCTAAACCATAAGATAATGAGGCAGCCGTTGGTTCGTTAATAATTCGCAGAACTTCTAAACCAGCGATTTTACCAGCATCTTTTGTTGCTTGTCTTTGCGAATCGTTAAAGTAAGCAGGGACAGTGATTACAGCTTGTTTAACAGTTTCACCTAAATATTTCGAAGCGTCATCCGCAAGCTTACGAAGAACTTGCGCTGAGATTTCCTCCGCAGCAAATTGCTTACTTAAAGCCGGGCAGTCAAGTTTAATAATATCTTCTGTTTGCAAAACTTTGTATGATACGGTACGGAGTTCTTCTGTTACTTCACTTGTTTTTCGCCCAATAAAACGCTTTACAGAATAAAAAGTATTTTCAGGGTTAATTACTGCTTGGCGTTTTGCAATTTGCCCTACAAGTAAATCTCCTTTTTTCGTATATGCTACAACTGAAGGTGTAGTTCGCTCACCTTCCACGTTTATTATAACTTCGGGCTTACCCCCTTCCATAACTGCCACAACTGAGTTTGTTGTTCCAAGATCAATACCAATAACTTTTACCATCTTGTTGTGAGAAATTTTTTTTGTTATTTGATTTAGATATAGATTCGTTGAAATTCATCGAATATCTAAATTAAATTTTACCGTTTGGTCAAACAACATTAAAGGTGTATTTACCGCAGGCCACTTTATAAATTTTGAATTAAAAGTTATTTAAATTTTTTTTGTTTATTAAGGTTAATTAGTTTTACTTTACGTGGACTTGTAAAAAGTGGGTTGGTAAAAAGACAGATCTAATTTGCAAAACTAATACTGCGATTAATTTACTCAGCTTAATTAAAAAACTTGTACCAATTAGATTTAAATCAACTAATACTTGAAATATAGACAAAGCTATACTACTTCAATTATAATATTGGTGAATATATATTGTTTTTTTGAAAACAAAATATGGGCAAAATTTTTTAAAATTGCACTACTCTTCTATTTTTTTAGTTTTTAAAAAATTATCCATATGCAAGCAGGTTTATTTGCAAAAAAAGTTGGTATGACCCAGATATTTGATGAGTCGGGTACAATATTGCCAGTAACTATTCTAAAGACTGGATTATGTCAGATCAGCCAAATTAAAACCGTAACTACGGATGGTTACAATGCAGTCCAAGTTGCTTACGGTGAAGAAAATTTAAAAAACATAAATAAACCTATTAAAGGTCATTTAAAGAAAATAGGTGATCGTGGTTTTAACTCTTTTGGAGAATTCCGTGTTTCAAAACCAGAAGAATTTAAATTAGGTCAAGTTATTAAAGTTGACACATTCTCAGTCGGGCAAAAAGTTCGGGTAACCGGAAAAAGTATTGGTAAAGGTTTCGCTGGTAACCAAAAACGACACAACTTTAGTAGAGGACCAATGACACACGGCTCAAAGAACCATCGACTACCAGGAAGTATTGGTGCTGGAAGTACTCCTGGACGAGTTTATCCTGGGAAAAAAATGGCAGGTCAACTTGGTGGTGGAATGGTAACTCTTAAAAATACTGAAGTTCTGTATGTAAATTCAGAAGATAATATTCTTGTTTTAAAAGGTTCCGTACCTGGTAAAAAGAATACAGTATTAAAAATTCAGCCACAAAAGTATTAGTTTTAAAAGCTGTTTAGCATTTTTTTATGTCGTACATTCAATCTACTCAAAGAAATTTATTGGATATAATAAGATATCCAATTCTTACTGAAAAGACAATACGGCTAATTGAGCAAAATCAATATAGTTTTGCTGTGGATCCGAAAGCAGACAAATCTGCGGTAAAAGCAGCAATTGAACAACTATTTGATGTTAAGGTAATTGCCGTAAACACTTCTTTATTACCTTTAAAGAAGCGTCGTGTAGGAAAATTTATAGGAAACAAAGCTCGTTACAAAAGAGCAATAGTTAAACTAGCATCAGAAGATTCTATTAGTTTATTCGAGGAAGAATAACTGCTAGTTATCAAAAATTAGACGTTCTTAAATAGTTAATTATTATATGGCAATTCGTCTGTACAGAGCTTATAGTCCAGGCACACGTTCTAAATCAGTATCATACTTTGATGATTTATCAAACGTAAAACCCGAAAAAGCTTTAACTTTTGGTAAAAAAGCTTGCGGTGGTCGAAATAATCGTGGTGTTATTACTGTTAAAGGTCGTGGTGGCGGACACAAAAGAAAGTATCGTATGGTAGATTTTCATCGAAAATCTACAATAGCAGCTAAGGTTGCTACAATTGAATATGATCCAAACCGAAACGCTAGAATTGCGTTATTACATTACAAAGATGGGTCAAAAAAATATATTGTTTGTCCTCGTTCGTTAAAAGTTGGAATGGATATTTATTCAGGTAATGATGTCCCGATTGAAGTTGGGAATGCCATGCCTTTAGAAACAATCCCATTAGGGAGCATCATTCACAACGTAGAATTAACGCTTGGTAAAGGTGGGCAAATCGCACGTGCTGCGGGTACTTATGCCCAATTGATTGCAAAAGAGGGAAACTTTGTTACTTTAAAATTGCCTTCAAATGAGGTTCGATTAGTAAACAAAAAATGTTACGCAACTTTAGGTCAAGTTGGTAATGTTGATAGTATTAATATTACTTTAGGTAAAGCTGGCCGAAGCCGATGGCTTGGTAAAAAACCTAAGGTTAGGGGTGTCGTAAAGAACCCAATTGATCACCCACATGGTGGTGGTGAAGGTCGATCTCCAATTGGTCGCCCGAAGCCGGTAACACCTTGGGGTAAACCTGCATTAGGTATTAAAACACGTAATCAAACTAAAGCAAGTGGTAAATATATATTACGTTCACGACGTTAACGGGATATTTATAAATATTTATAAAATTTAGATTATTAAAACATGCCACGTTCTTTAAAAAAGGGTCCATTTGTTGCTTCGTATGTTATCGAAAAAGTTGAACAAATGAATTCTAGTGGGAAAAAAGACATAATTAAGACATGGTCGCGTTCAACAACGATTTTGCCTAATATGATTGGGCATACTTTCGCAGTCTATAATGGTAAACAACATTTACCAGTTTTCGTCAGCGATCAAATGATTGGGCATAAATTAGGTGAGTTTGCTCCTACTAGAACCTTCCGCTCACACGTAAAAAAAGATAAGAAAGGAAAACGTTAGTAAAGTTCTATGCAAAAAAACGAAATTCGAGCTGTTGCAAAATACGTTAGAATGTCTCCTAGTAAAATTCGCCGTGTTCTACGACAAATTCAAGGGAAGACATATTCGGAAGCGTTATTACTTTTAGAGTTCATGCCATACGCCTCGTGTACACCAATTATAAAGGTTTTGCGTTCTGCAACTGCAAATGCAAGAAATAATTTTGGGATGGACGAAAAAACTTTGGTCGTTAAGTCAGCTTTTGCTGATCAAGGACCGACAATGAAAAGATTTCGTCCAAGAGCTCAAGGTAGGGCTTTTCGAATTTTAAAAGGTACGTCACACATAACAATTGTTATGGGATAATTATCAATTAAAAATTTTACAAGTAATATAGTTCGTGGGACAAAAAACGCATCCAACTGGTTTTCGGACTGGTGTTAATAAGTCACATAATGCCACTTGGTTCGCCAATTATGGTGCTTATAGTGAGGTTCTTAAAGAAGATTATAAGATACGAAAATTCTTTGAAAAAAAATTCGAATCGATTTATAGTAAAGCTGGAATTGCTAAGTTAGAGATTCTAAGAAAAGTTAATCAACTTGAGTTAGTAATTCATGCAGCACGACCAAAAGCAATTTCAGCCGAAACTGATCAAACAAATTTAATTGCTGAATTAAAAGATAGTTTAAAAACTATTGTTACAGATTCAAAGCAAATTAGGATAAAGGTTTTACAGGTTGCACGAAGTGAAAATGAAAGTTCATTAGTTGCAAGATCTATTGCAGATCAACTTGAAAAACGTGTTGCGTTTAGAAAAGCAATTCGTCAAACTACACAGATGTTACAAAAAAGTGGTGTCAAAGGTTTTAAAATTCAAGTCGCTGGTCGATTAAACGGTGCTGAAATTGCCCGTGCCGAATGGGCTCGTGAAGGACGAGTTCCACTTCAAACTCTTAGAGCTGATATTAGTTATGCTACACATCGAGCAAATACAATATATGGCGTTTTAGGGATCAAAGTTTGGATCTTTAATAAAGAAATTTTTTAATTTAATTAACTTAAGCAATTTGTAGAAATAAAGTTTATGTTACTTCCGAAAAGAACAAAGTTTCGTAGACAGCATCGCGGAAGATTAAAAGGGGTCTCAACAGCAAATACTATCGTTTTTGGAGAATATGGTATTCAAGCTTTAGAGCCTGTTTGGTTAACTTCTAGACAGATAGAAGCAACAAGACGTAGTATTACGCGATATGTTCGTCGTACAGGAAAAATTTGGATTAGGATTTTTCCGGATAGACCTATTACGGAAAGAGCAGCAGAATCTAGAATGGGTGCTGGAAAAGGTACAGTTGCTTATTGGGTAGCTGTAGTAAAACCTGGTGCGGTACTTTTTGAAATTAATGGGTTGAGTAGAGAGATGGCTTATAAAGTTTTAAAGTTGGCTTCATATAAGCTTCCCATCAAAACAAAAATTTTAGAAAAAGTATAATTTAATTGTACAAAGGGTTTTTTAAAAAAATTTAACTATTTTATTTTTCTAAATTTTAAATGGCCGTAAAAGAAAAAATAGGAATTGTTGTTAGTGACAAGATGGAAGATACGCGCATTGTTGCTGTTAACGACCGTATTATCCATAGAAGATACAAAAAGGTTATTACTAGGACTAAACGATACGCTGTCCAAGATGCAACTTTTAATGCATCTGTAGGTGATAAAGTACGTATTCGTGAGACTAAACCTATTAGTAAAACTAAGAACTGGGTCCTAATTAGTGTTTTAAGAAAGTCAACAACATAAAAATGATACAACCGCAAACTTGTCTAAGAGTAGCAGATAATAGTGGGGCAAAAAATTTGATGTGTATTCGCGTTCTTGGCAGTAATCGAAGATATGGTTACGTAGGAGACGTAATCATTGGCGTTGTTAAAGATGCCACACCAAATCTTACAGTAAAACGTTCAGATGTTGTTCGTGCTGTTATTGTTCGGACAAAGCAATCGATTCGCCGAAAAGATGGATCGAGATTACGTTTCGATGATAATGCCTCGGTAATTATCAACAAAGAAAATAATCCTCGTGGTACTCGAGTATTTGGACCAATTGCTCGAGAATTAAAAGAAAAAGGGTTTACTAAGATTGTTTCGTTAGCACCCGAAGTACTTTAGTAAAAAAATAAAAACTTTAGAGAAGTAAATTTTATTAGCTATGAGATTAAACTTAAAAAGTTTATATAAACAAAAAATTGTCCCTTCTTTGATAGAAGAATTTGGGTACAAAAATATTGAACAAGTGCCTAAGCTTGTTAAAATCTCTGTAAATCGAGGTGTAGGGGAAGCTTCAAAAAATTCTAAGGAATTAGATTCAAGCATTGAAGAGCTTGGTCTAATTGTTGGGCAAAAGCCCTCAATAAATATAGCTTCCAAATCTGTAGCAGGATTTAAAATTCGTGAAGGTATGGCCATTGGTACTTCAGTTACTTTACGGAAGGATCAGATGTATACGTTCCTTACAAAATTAATTCATATTGTTTTACCGCGAATCCGAGATTTTAGAGGTATTAGTCCAAATGGTTTTGATGGTCGAGGAAATTATAACTTAGGGTTAAAAGAACAGTTAATTTTTCCCGAAATATCTTATGACGACGTAAATCAAGTCCGTGGTTTGGATATTTGCATTGTGACAACGGCACAAACAGATGAAGAAGCTCGCGCATTACTAAAAGCATTTGGGATGCCATTCACTTCAGCTTAATTTTTAATTATCGGAAAAATTCAAATGACTACTGATACTATAGCTGATATGTTAACTAGAATTCGTAATGCGAATCTAGCGAAACATCAGATCGTACAAATCCCTTCGACAAAAATAACACGCAATATTGCGCAAGTTTTATTTGCTGAAGGTCTGATCGATTCTTTTGAAGAATTAAAAAATGGTTTAAATAGTTCACTTCTTTTATCACTTAAATATAGTGGAAAAGAACGTAAACCTAGTATTGAAAAGATTCAACGTATTAGTAAACCTGGACTTAGAGTTTACAGTGGCGCTAAAAAAATGCCCCGAATTTTAGGTGGTTTTGGAACAGCGATTGTTTCAACCTCACGTGGTTTAATGACGGA
>TARA_B110000971_G_C20039734_1_pt1 | contig 11828 bp, 6 predicted proteins | sample TARA_B110000971 | Tara Oceans TARA_B110000971 (sample SAMEA4397842) | marine metagenome | biome: Polar Biome; feature: [SRF] surface water layer (ENVO:00010504); material: water (ENVO:00002006), including particulate matter (ENVO:01000060) such as... | depth 5 m | reverse complement strand
AAATGTTCTCCTACTTCAACAGCAGCTAACGAAAAAAACATAAACAGATTGTAACTAGACGTGAATAGTGCAAATTTTTTGTTCCCTATATATTGTTATACCTAGTTATTTAAGTTTGGTACAATCCAATTGAATTCATAGGTTATTTTATTAATAAATTTTATTTATTTATTTGCTTTTTCGAAATGTTAAAAACCTGTCTGTTAAATTTTGTTGTATTTAACAGACAGGTTTTGTAAATCTAGTATTGCTCCTTTTTTCTGAAGTTTAATAAGAAGACTGTTTTCCAGTGACGATAGCATCCGATAATGCTGAAATTACCAGCTTGATTGAACGTACAGCGTCATCATTTGCCGGGATTGGTATATCAACGACATTTGGATCACAATTGGTATCTAAGATAGAAATAATTGTAATGCCAAGTTTGCGACACTCGGCAATAGCTGTAGCTTCTCGTTTTGGATCAACAACGATGGCAATATCTGGAATTTGTACCATTTCAGTTAACCCACCAAGATTTTGCAAAAGTTTTTCACGTTCACGACGAAGTAAAGCCGCTTCTTTTTTGGGAAGTAAATCAAGTTCCCCACTTTCTTCTTTTTTATTTAATTCTTTAAGATACCCTACTCTACCCTGTACTGTTGACCAATTGGTAAGAGTTCCACCAAGCCAACGATGATTAATGAAATGAGCTCCGCATTTTTTAGCTTCTTCGGCCATAATTCCGGCAGCTTGTCTTTTTGTTCCAATAAAAAGAAATTGTTTTCCTTCTTTTGAAGCTTTCTGGACATAATTATAGGCATGCGTTAAAAGTCTTGCCGTTTGCACAAGATCTATTACGTGTATACCGTTTTGTTCCGTATATATGTATGGGAACATTTTTGGATTCCAGCGACTTGATTGATGGCCAAAATGTACTCCTGCATCCAAAAGTTCGCCAAGTGTAACTAATGTCATAATTTTTTAAATCTACTAAATAACTTGAAAATTTTCTAAAAAGTTTAAGGTAAAACTAAACAATATAAATCGCTTATTTGGATTAAATTTTACGTGAGTAATACTCAACTACAAAAAGCTCGTTTAATTTTAATGCAATCCATTCACGATCGATAATACCTAAAACTTTAGCCGTTAAAGATTTTTTATCAAAATCTAAATTCTGCGGTATGTTAGATAATGCGGGCATGTCTAGATTTTTAGTTACCAATTGTTTTGAAGCTGACGAATCCTTAATGGAAATAATGTCACCTGGTTGGCATTGATAACTTGGTATTGAAACGCATGATTTATTAACAGTTATATGCTTGTGTCCGACGATTTGTCTTGCAGCTGCGATTGTAGGTGCCATACCTAAACGGAAAATTACATTGTCTAGACGCATTTCCAATAACTGTAAAAGGATACTTCCGGTTGCACCTTTAATTTTTTTGGCCTGACGTACATAATTCATTAACTGCTTTTCACTTAGGCCGTAATTAAAGCGCAGTTTTTGTTTTTCTTCTAGACGTAGTGCATACTGGGTCAATTTTTTTTGTGTTGCCCCATGCTGCCCAGGTCGTTTTGTTGACTTTGATTTTTTACTCGTTAACCCAGGCAAGTCTCCAAGTCTTCGAGTTATTCTTAATTTTGCTCCTGTGTATCGAGCCATAAAATTTTCCCTTCTTTATATAAATATTTATTTGTACTAGATACCTTTCTTAGTATTAAAATACTACAAATCCCATAATAATTCAAAATTTACAAGACTTTTCTAGCTTAAATTCTTCTAGGTTAGTCGAGATTTTAATACATAACCTTTTAATTTTTTGTTTGAAGACTTATTAATTAAAAGATTCACCGTTTTCTCAGTATCAACTTTTTTTAAATTCTCAAAACTGTTGAATCCCGTTCCTGCTGGTATTAATCGGCCGATTATAACATTCTCCTTTAATCCGTTTAACCAATCTTTTTTCCCTTCAATTGCGGCCTCAGTTAAAACGCGGGTTGTTTCCTGGAAACTTGCCGCTGAAATAAAACTATCACTATTTAATGAAGCTTTAGTAAGCCCTAATAACATGGGTTTATAGACTGGTGTTTCTTCACCAGCAGCTAAAGCGGATTTTGTTATTAGTTCGGCTTGGTTAATGTCTATTATTTCGCCAGGTAATAAAGTGGTTTCTCCACCATAAGAAACACGAACTTTTGAGGTCATTTGTTTAACGATAATTTCGATATGTTTATCGGCAATTTGCACACCCTGTGATAAATATGTACGCTGTACTTCGTTTACTAAAAAAAGTTGCAGATGTTTAAAACTTTTTTTGCATGCTTCATGGATTGGATATTCTAAGCTGTGATAATTAAAAAGGGTTTCCAATTTTTCATGTGGACTGATTGGCCCGTCAGTTAAAGGTTCTAAAAATTGAACGTATTTCCCATTACTGAAATTTACTTTTAGTTGAGCTTCGACATCTATAATTAATTTTTCATTTGGTGATTTTACAATTTCAATTTTTTTATTTTTTAAATAAGCATGGCCTGGGCTTGGTGCAAGCAAACATCCGTTTTTAATTTTTCGGGCTTCGAGAATTTCTTCAACTTTTGGCAGACCCTGGACAATATCAACAGTCTTTAATTTTTCATAAACAAGTGTAGCTAACATATCTGATTTTTCAACAAGAGAACCTACCCCAGCCCGTAAAACTGTCCCTTCAGAAATTAAATATGGTCGGCCTAATCTAATGAATATTGCACCCTTTTCTATTTTGTAGACCTGTCCTGCGAATATAGAACGTGTTTTTGAGGTTAAATATGTTCCGATACGAACAAGATCACCTTTCTGTACGTGCAGCGTTTCCTCATTTGGTTTAAAAATGCATTTTTTAATAACATTTTCTTTTAAAACAAGCATCTCAATGTTGTTTGTCTTGTTAACCGCCAATACCGTGCCGCCTGTGTTTGCTAATAATTTTATTTTAGCAAGGGTTGTTTTAGCGGCTACATACTGATTATTCTGTATTGCTTTTTTCAAAAATACTTTATCATTCCTATTTGGGTTTTTTATATTAAAATCGTTGATTTTAATTCGTTCGTATAAGGTTAACTTTAATTTGCACCCCTTATTCGGCATCTCGATGTACTCGATTTTCGAACTTAGGTTTGTATGGGAATTTCTTACATCTAAAACAAGAAAAGTTTGTAATAAATCTATGCTACTTGCAGATTTCACTCTTTCACCATCCTTATAAAAAACTCTTTTAACCGTTCGGAAGGCAACACTTCGGTTGGTTATATTTGGAAAGAAACGGTATCTCAGGAAGAAACCCTTTTCCTGTGGGACTTTATACGTTATTACAGGTCGTATGAGTAGGTAATCAAATCCGTGAAAATTTGTAAATTCTAAATATGAAAGCTTTTGCACAAGTATATTTGAGAAAAGTACTTCTCCTGGTTGTGCAAATCGATTATAGTTTATTGCTTTGCTTTTTGGATCTGAAGTTAGTTGGTATAGTTCTCCCGGTTTTATAATTAGCTCGGAATTTTGCTCATCAATTTTTACATATCCGTCCAGTTTTGCATAAATATTTGGTAAGATATTTGTTCCTTTTGTTACAAAACTGCCGTCTTTAACTTTAATTTTTTCAACGTTTACAGAACTTAATTGGTGAGTTTCTTCAGGCACCCAATACAAAGAACCAGTAAATATTTTTTTGGTGTTTCGTTTTTTTGTAGGCCCCGAATATGCTGTAGAATAGTAAATAACTCCACCTGTTTCCGTTTTATAGTTATTTTCTTTTAAGCATGCAATTGTTTGTCCATGCTTCAGTGATTCATTATTTTTTACTTGTAGCTGGAACAAAGTTTTGGTTCCAGGTGTTAATATTTCAAAATGGTCAAACTCGTTTGAAGTCTTTAATAGAAAACCGTTCTCTATTATCATCGCAGAATTAATTATATTAATTTCGCGATTATTTGCTAAATTGTCAAAATTTACAATACCTGAATAATTATTAATAATTTTTTGACTCGCAATATTTTCTTTTGGAAGAAATTTTTGCCCTACTTGAACATCTAATTTGGCTGAACTATTTAATACATAACGGTCACCATGAAGAACCCATATTAACCCTGCCGTTTTACTTATTGTTTTTGTAGCTCCTTGAGCGTCTATACTTTCCTCTACTTTTACATTTTGTAAAAAAACTTCGCCTGAAACATCGGTATAAATGTCTTTTCTATCTTCTTCTAGAATAAGATTAGCATCCTTTTTTATTTCGGCTATAACTTGGTTGCAATAAATTTTTTGATCGTTGTTTGCTAGTAGCATTGCACCGCGAGGAATCGTAAATGAACAAATTGTGTTTGTTTCATTTTCAATATAAAGTTGGGCTTCTTCCATTAAAGTAAATCCTTTTTCTCCATGGATCGTGCGGGTAATTGCGGTATTTGTTTTTAAACTGTAGGTTAAAGTTCCAGTGAATGGTGCCCGGATTTGTTTTGTTAAATCTCCAGAAAATACTCCTCCGGTATGAAACGTACGCATTGTAAGTTGGGTTCCGGGTTCCCCGATTGATTGTGCAGCTAGAATACCCACAGCCTCGCCTAAATCAATTAGCTTCGAATAAGATAAATGCCAACCATAACAATTTCGACAAACAGATCTTAGCGCTTCGCATGTTAATGGGGAGCGGATATTAACATCGGTTAGTTTTAACTTTGTAATTTTATTTATGAGGGTTTTATCCAATTCTGTATTTATTGGTATGATGGAATTTTCGTCTGGGATACTTAATGGTTTAGCTAAAAGTCTCCCAATGAGACGATCTTCAATTGTTAACTCCGTTTTATACGTTTTAAACAAATCATCTAATGATAGTCCTTCATATGCCAGACAATCTTCTTCACGAACAATAATATCTTGGGCTACATCGACCAAACGCCTTGTCAAATACCCTGAATCGGCTGTTCGAAGGGCAGTATCAACTAAACCTTTTCGAGCACCATAGGAAGAAATGATATATTCCGTAACCTTTAAACCTTCTCGGAAATTACTTTTGATCGGGAGATCAATAATTTGTCCTTGGGGATCGGCCATTAATCCACGCATTCCTACGAGTTGACGAACTTGTGATATGTTGCCTCGCGCTCCTGAAAAAGCCATTATATATAACGGGTTTAATGGATCGCTTTCCCTAAAGTAAGTTAGAACCTCATCTTTTAAGGTATTATTCGCGTTATTCCAGATATCAATAATCTTCTGAAATCGTTCAACAGTTGTAATATTTCCACTGCTATAGTTTTGTTCGGTAATATCAACTTCGTTTGTTGTTAATCCTATTAAACTCCTCTTACGAATCGGTACACGAAGATCTTCCACGCTTAATGAAATGCCAGACATCGTAGCATAATGAAAAGTTAGATTTTTAACCCGGTCCGCTATTAATGATGATCTTATAACCCCATAATTGTGAAAGGTTAAATACATCAGTTTTTGTAATTTCTTTTTGTTTATTACCTCGTTGTTAAAGATCATTTTTCCTCAATTTATTGAAAGTCTTTAGTATAGAGTTGTTTTAGTATTATTGACTTAATGGCTATACTCCAAAGATTGGTTTAAAAGAATACGTCCAGGACTTGTTTTTATATAAGTTTGCATTGTTTCTTCTTTTAAATTTTTTTTAATCATCATTTCTGGAGATAAATATAACGTTTGGCCATTAATAGTTTTTTCTATAAATTTTTTCTCCGAAACTAAATCTATTTGATGCTGCTTATCATTATTAATGCGAACCCAAACAAATGTGTGTAACTGCAATACGGATTGTTTATATGCAGTAATAACATCATCAAAACTATAGAAATATTGTTCCGTCAAAGCTTGTTCTGTTGGGTTATTGGCAGTTAAATAATAACAACCTAGGACCATATCTTGACTAGGAGTTAATATCGGTTCCCCAGTTGCTGGAGATAAAAAGTTGTTTGGGGCCAGCATTAACATTCGTGCTTCGGCTTGGGCTTCTAAGCATAACGGAATGTGCACTGCCATTTGATCCCCATCAAAATCCGCATTAAATGCTGGACAAACTAAAGGGTGTAATTTGATTGCCCGTCCTTCGACAAGTGTGGGTTCAAAAGATTGAATTCCTAAGCGGTGTAAGGTTGGCGCTCGGTTTAACAGGATCGGGTGCCCATCCATTACCTGTTCTAAAATTTCCCAAGCCAACATCTCGTTATTTTGGATTATGTTTTTTGCTGCCTTAATGTTATTTACCAGTCCTTCATAAATTAATCGATGAATAACAAAAGGTTGGAATAATTCAATAGCCATTTCGCGGGGTAAACCGCATTGATTAAGTTTTAATTCTGGCCCGACTATAATTACGGAACGACCTGAGTAATCAACCCGTTTCCCTAATAAGTTTTGTCTAAAGCGACCCTGTTTACCTTCAATAATATCTGACAAAGATTTTAAAGGACGGTTATTAAGACCAAAAACAGCCCGACCACGTTTACCATTATCGATTAAAGCATCGACAGCTTCTTGCAACATTCGTTTTTCATTCCGAATAATTAACTCGGGGGCCATAATTTCTTGTAAACGAGCTAACCGGTTATTACGGTTTATTACACGCCGGTATAAATCATTTAAATCAGAAGTTGCAAACCGTCCTCCATCAAGTTGTACCATTGGTCTTAAATCTGGAGGTAATACAGGGATTATATCTAGAACCATCCAAGCAGGGCTTGAACCAGAAGCGATAAATTGGTCAATTACTCGTAAACGTTTAATCAATTTTTCACGTTCGGGCTCTTTAGCCGAAGGGATTAATAATCTAAGCTCTTTCGATTCGGCCTCTAAATCTAGGTTGGTTAAAAGTGTTTTAATTGCTTCAGCACCAATTGAAATTTCTACATCACTGACATCAGTTTTCGTTAGGTCAAAAACTTGCCAGTCTGTTTCAACCAATAATTGCTTATATGTTAATTCACTATTTCCCCCAGGGTTTATTATTACGTATGAGTTAAAATAAACAATTTGCTCCAACTCTTTTAAAGAAATGTTTAGTATCAAAGCAATTTTACTAGGTCGCCCTTTTACATACCAAACGTGGGTTACAGATGAAGCCAGTTCCACGAAACCAATTCTGTGACGTCGCACATTAGATTCGATCACTTCAACATTACACCTTTCACAAACAATTCCTTTATATCTAACTCGTTTATATTTTCCACAATGACATTCCCAATCATTTACAGGTCCGAATATCCGTTCGCAAAATAGTCCGCCCATTTCGGGTTTTAGCGTCCGGTAATTAATAGTTTCTGGTTTAATAACTTCACCGACCGTTTCACCATTTGGAAGAATTCTTTCTCCCCAACTACGGATTCGGTCAGGTGATGCTAGATTGATTTTTACATAATCAAACGATCGTTCTTTTTGTAACATAAGAGTAAATTCGTTAAGGAACTAAATTATTAGCTACGTATATTGTCATTCTGAAATATCATTTTAGTTAATGAAAAGATTTTTATCGTCACCATTTAAGACTGTAAAATTATTTCTAAAGGCTAAATTTTCAGAATTTTCGGGTCCTTCACTCATTAAATTTATTTCGTAGTCAATTAAGTCGCTATTATTATAAATATCGATTTTATGAGTAGCCACATCAAGACAAAGGGCTTGAAGTTCCCGAACTAATACTTTGAAAGATTCCGGTATTCCGGGACGCGGTATAGGCAATCCTTTAACGATAGCATTTAACGTTTCATTTCGCCCTTGCATATCGTCGGACTTAATAGTTAATAGTTCTTGTAAAGTGTAAGCAGCACCAAAAGCTTCCAGAGCCCAAACTTCCATTTCCCCTAATCTTTGTCCACCTTGTTGCGCTCTACCGCCCAATGGTTGTTGTGTCACTAAAGAATATGGCCCAGTTGAACGTGCATGTATTTTATCATCCACGAGATGGACAAGTTTGAGCATATACGCACGACCAACTGTTATCGGGTTGTCAAAAAATTGACCTGTTCGTCCATCCCGCAACATCATTTTTCCAGGGTGTTGAGGAGAGAAGACCCATTCATTCGAATTAGCAGCTTCTTTTAATTTTTTATTTACTAACGCTCTAGAAGCTTCTTCTCCATACATCTCGTCAAATGGGACAATTTTAAATCGAACATTTAAGTTATCCGCAGCTAATCCAAGTAAACATTCGAAAAGTTGGCCCACATTCATTCGTGATGGAACACCCAATGGATTTAAAATCATATCAATAGGAGTACCATCCGGTAGATAAGGCATATCTTGTCTCGGTAAAATTTTCGAGATAATTCCTTTGTTTCCATGTCGACCCGCCATTTTATCCCCTATTTGAATCCGGCGCGTCTGTGCAATGTAAACTTTTAATATTTCTTCAGTACCTGGGGGTAAATCGTCTCGATTACTGCGAGAAAATATTTTAACATCTAGTACACGCCCACATGTCCCATGGGGTAATCGTAGAGAAGTATTGCGCACATCCCTTGATTTTTCACCAAATATAGCTCGCAATAATTTTCCTTCAGGAGGGTAATCAGATTCCCCTTTTGGTGTTAATTTACCTACTAAAATATCTCCCGCGTTTGCCCAAGTTCCAATTTTAACGATCCCATTCTCATCTAAATTCCTCAGTGAATATTCATTAACATTGGATAAATCCCTTGTCACTTCTTCCATCCCTAATTTTGTTTGACGAATGTCAATTTCAAATTTCTCAATGTGAAGTGAAGTGTATAAATCATCGTACAATAATCGTTCACTAATGACGAAAGCATCTTCATAGTTATACCCTTCCCAAGGCATGTAAGCGATTATAATATTTTGCCCTACGGCTAGCTCCCCACCTTCAGTGGACGCTCCATCTGCAATAATTTGTCCAGTCGTGATTTTTTCATTGATAGAAACAAACGGCCGTTGATTAATACAAGTATCTTGGTTTGAACGTTGATACTTACTTAATGTATAGGTAAAAGTGTTTTGGTTTTTATCTTTTATGATAATTTTCCCATCATTAATTTTCGTCACTTTTCCATAACTGGTACTTAGTACGGTCATACCCGAATCTCGGGCTGTTTGACCTTCTAGTCCCGTTCCGATTAAAGGCGCTTCCGGATATAATAAAGGGACTGATTGTCTCTGCATATTAGAACCCATTAGAGCCCGGTTAGCATCATCATGTTCTAAAAATGGGATAAGTGATGTTGCAAGCGACACAACCTGAATTGGTGAAACCGCAATGTAGTCCACATCTATTGAAAGAACATTGACTAGATCTTTGCGATAGCGGACGGGAATAATTTTATTTTGAATGGTACCATCTGTAGCAATCTTGACATCTCCTGCTGCTAAACGATACTTGTCCTCGGCGGTAGCATCGAGATAAATTGGGTAAGAATCTTGCAGAACTTTTCCCCCTTCGACTTTATAAAAAGGGGTTTCAACAAAACCATAAGAATTTACTCTTCCATAAGTTGATAAAGAACCTATTAATCCAGCATTTGGTCCTTCCGGTGTTTCAATAGGGCAAATTCTTCCATATTGGCTAGGATGAATATCTCTAACGGCGAACCCGGCTCTATCTCTTGTAATTCCACCAGGCCCTAGAACTGACAATCTTCGTTTATGTGTTAGCTCAGCTAAAGGATTAGTCTGATCCATAAATTGCGAGAGCGGGTTCGACCCGAAAAATTCTCGAATAGAAGAAACTAAAGGTTTTGAATTAACTAGTACGTTTACCCTTAAATATTTTTGTTCACATATTGTCATCCGTTCCTGGGCAATCCGTTCAAGCCTATTCAAACCAATGCGTATCTGGTTTTGAAGAAGCTCCCCGACCGATCTTATTCGCCTATTCCCTAAATGGTCAATATCATCTTCAATGGTTGGAGCCAAACGAAATTTTATTAATTCGTTAACAATATACAGAACATCTTTTGATGTTAAGATATGAATGCTATTTTTTACGTCAAGGTTAAGTCGTTTATTGATTTTATATCGGCCTACACGTCCTAAATCATATCTTTTCGGATCAAAGAATCTTGAATAAAGAAGTTGTTGTCCTGCTTTTACAGTAGCAGGCTCTCCCGGACGCAATTTATTATGCAGTTCTAAAAATGCATCTTCTAGAGATAAATTTGTTTGTTCGTCAAAAGTTTTTTGGAAGTATTCTGGGTGGTCAAGGTTTGTTACAATTTCATGATCGGTTAATCCAACGGCTTTTAAAAATACGTACGCAGATATTTTTTTCGCTTTATCGATTTTGACATTTATTACATCATCTTTGTCAATTTCAAATTTTACCCAAGTCCCTCGGTTGGAAATAAGGCTTGCGGTATAATAACGGAAATTTTGTTTATCTGATTCAGTTTTATAATAAATGCCGGGACTTCTTACAATTTGATTTATAATAATACGCTCGATACCGTTTACTAAGAATGTTCCTTCATTCGTCATTAACGGTATATCACAAAGAAGAACTTCATTCTCGGTCGTATTGTTCAAATCGTTTAAATAGATCAGTTGTACACGGGTATATATTCTAACACTGTAAGTGGTGTCGCGGCGCTTTGCTTCGGCGAGAGTGTATTTTGGTTGGCGGATTGTATAAAATTTAGCCGATAAGTTTAACTCTAGTTCATCAAGATAATCTCGAATAGCAGAAAAATTTTCCAATTCTTGAATAAAACCTAATTCGAGAAACCAACAAAAACTTATACGTTGCGTTTCCAGTAAGTTGGGTAAAAGATACTTGTAGACATTTTTTTTAGTGCTAAACATTGGTGGGGATATGATTGAGAAATTACATTAAAAGTTAGAGTGTATAAATTAAAGATGTAATAGTTTAGATGGGAAATAAATTCCACAGCCTAATAAAAGATTTTTTATTTGTCATAAATAAAAACCCTATCTCTACTGAAATATTTTCTTAATATTGTTGGAATCGATAACCAATTCCACGTGCTGTTAGTATTAAATCTGGGTTGCGGGGGTCATCCTCTATTTTTGCTCGAAGTCTTGAGATGTGTACATCAACTATCCTAGTATCGACGTATCTTTCTGGTTTATAGCCCCAAATATTGTCTAAAATGAGTGTTCGCGACAACTCGTTACCAGCGTTTTCAACCAATAATTCTAAAACATTATACTCAATATTAGTGAGTCTGATTTCCAAATTATTTTTTAAAACTTTTCGTTTGTTTCGGTCAATAAAAAGTTCGCCAATTTTTAAAATTTGCTTGTTTTTCTTTATGAAAGTCTTGGCATCCGAATTTGAACGACGCATTACCGACTTTATTCGTGCCTCTACTTCGTTTGGTGAAAATGGTTTTATAATGTAATCGTCAGCTCCTAATTCTAAACCTAGTATACGATTAGAAATACTGCTTAATGAAGTTAAAATGATTATGGGAACTTTGGAAGTTTTGCGGATTTCTCGACAAACTTCGTAACCATCCAATTTAGGCAACATTATATCAAGAAGAATTAAATCGGGGGTTTCTTGATTAAAAAAAGTTACGGCATCTTTACCATTAGATACTAAATACACTTTATAGCCAAGGATAGTAAGTCGGGTTAATAATAGCTGACCTATATCAGCTTCATTATCAACAACCAGTATTTTTTCCATTTTCTTCTACCTTATAAGCTCTCTATAAAATCTGTAAACAGTTTACCCTTTGGACGTTTTTCATATCTAGACTAAATAACGGGCATTATTAATAGTAAAAAAATATACGTCTATGGTATGATATTTATGTATGTAAAAATGGCGAGCGTAGCCAAGTGGTTAAGGCACTGGGTTGTGGTTCCAGCA
>TARA_B110000971_G_scaffold219915_1_pt1 | contig 11829 bp, 12 predicted proteins | sample TARA_B110000971 | Tara Oceans TARA_B110000971 (sample SAMEA4397842) | marine metagenome | biome: Polar Biome; feature: [SRF] surface water layer (ENVO:00010504); material: water (ENVO:00002006), including particulate matter (ENVO:01000060) such as... | depth 5 m | reverse complement strand
ATTAAAGGCCCACTATCCGTCGGATAGTGGGCCTTTTTATGCTCTTTGTTTTGTAGAAGTATCAGATTGAATTCGATTATTGTTATCATTAGCAATTCAGATTACCTTTTAGTAGTTAGTATAGATTGAAAGTGATGATGTGATGGCGAGCTATTACAAAACAGTATTTAGAAACAAAATTGTTATGGACTTGATTTTATCAATGAAGTCTCGCAATTATTATTGTTTCAGTAAAGGACTATCTTTACTAACATACATCGACTATATGAGTGTTAGTCAATAAATGCATTAAAGGAATAGTAAAAATAAGATGGTTAAACTAAAGAGTCAATCTACCTCTTCATAATTGGTGTACTCACCTACTTTGGGCTGCGGTTGTGTTCTTTTAGGCTTGTTTAGTATCTTGTCTATGAAACTATTAGCAGAAGACACGATCACTCCTAAAAGTAGAGCCCACCAAAAGGAGTGAACTGTAATGCCACTTACAAAGTAATCCATGATCTCTACCATGAAGGCTGTAAGTATGAGGCTAAAGAGACCAAAAGTAATCATGGTAATAGGTAAAGATATGATTGCGAGTATAGGACGAATAAGAGTATTTACTATGGCAAGTACTACCGCAGCTATGATGGCATACTTAAAACTGATCACAGAGATACCTTCTAAGTATTGGGCACAGAGCCAGACAACACCTCCTAAGGTCAAAAATTTAATAATTTTATTCATGTTGTGTTCTTCTAGGAATGATAATTCTGTACTAAAAGTACAAATATAATGCCTGCCCTAAAAAGAGAGGACTATAGGAGTCCGCAGGATTTTATTTCAAGATATTTATTGATCGAATCTACAGTAAGTGTTTGAGGGTCAGTTAGTACTGATTGTATTCCGTTTTTATTGAGTTCTTTTACCATTTGTTTTTTCTGGTATGACAGTTTTTCCGATACAGACTTATAGTAGTAGTCTGTCTGGTGCTCACTAGTGGAGTGTATCACTTTTTCTATCTCGCTATTTTGGAAAAATAGTACTACTAAAACGTTGTTTTTTGCGATTCCTTTTAAGTAAGGTAGCTGTCGTTTCATTGCATTCATATCTTCAAAATTGGTGTATAGCAGTAAAAGACTTCTATGGTTGATTTTAAACTTGACTTGAGCGTAAAGCTTTTCAAAGTTACTCTCATAGAACTCGGTTTTCAGATTATACAGTACATTCAGTATCCGCGGCATTTGACTGGTAGCTTTATCTGCAGGCAGTATTTTTTCTACTTTTTTATTGAAGTAAAGGACTCCAGCTTTGTCATGATTTTTAATAATGACTTGGCTGATAGCCAATGCACTATTGATAGAGTAATCTAGTAAACTGAGCCCATCAAATGGCATCTCCATAGACCTACCACTATCTATGAGACAGTACACTTGCTGAGCACGCTCGTCGATGTACTGATTTACCATTAGTTGATTTTTTTTGGCACTTGCTTTCCAGTTTATATAGCGGATATCATCCCCTTTCACATAGTCTTTTATTTGCTCAAACTCAGTGCTGTGTCCTATTTTTCGAGTCTTTCTATTCCCTACTTGGCTGGTGAAGTATTTGAAGTTTTTCAGGTTATACTTATTGAGATGGATATAGGAGGGATAGACAGATATATGTTTCGCTGTATCCAGTTCATAGCGTCTTATTACTAGATTGAGTGGTGATCGCACTAGTACTATGGTATTCCCAAAATCATATTCTCCACGCTCTTTGGGCTCTAGATCATAGGCTATTCTTTCTTTGCTTTGTGATTTTACTTTCACCTTGAAGCTAAGCTCTCTAAGTCCAAGCTGATAGGGTATTTCCTCGTAAATCTGGGTGTTGATTGGGAATCCATAGGTATTGATTACGGTAATAGAGCACTCATTTATATCGCCATTAGACAGTATGGAGTTCAACTTTCGCGTACCGCTGACTTTATTCCCTCTATAAAGAAAAAGTATATCCAATAAAGTGCCTAGTGCTAAGAGACCGAGCAATACTAGTCCTACTGTGTAATATAGCGTATAGAAATGCCCAAAAGCAAAAAGGAATCCTGCAGCAATGAGTACGATAAAAAATGTACGGTGTAAAAATATAGTATTCCAAAAGTGCTTCATCCACCTAGCGAGGTACTTCTATACTTTCTATCATTTCTTTCACTACAAAGTCAGGAGTGAGACCCTCCATTTCCTTCTCAGGAGATACGATGACACGGTGCCTAAGAGCAGGCAATGCTACAAATTTCACATCCTCAGGGATCACGAAATCACGACCTAGCATAGCAGCTCTGGCCTTAGCTGCATCTAAAATAGATATAGATGCTCTAGGAGATGCACCTAAGAATAGGAGCGGATTGTTACGGGTTTGGTTTACTATCTTGGCTATGTACTCTACTACAGAATCCTCTATAGTTACTTCTTTAGCCACACGCTGCATTTCCAATATATCTTTTGCATTTAGGACTCCGTTTACTACTTCCATTTGACTTGTTCTTCGCACATTATGCTGCTGTAGTATGGTTACCTCATCAGCAAGGTCTGGATAGTCTATTTCTATTTTAAAGAGAAATCTATCTAGCTGTGCCTCGGGTAGTCTATAGGTGCCTTCTTGCTCTATCGGGTTCTGGGTAGCTAGCACTATAAATGGGTTAGCCATAGGGTAGGTACTACCGTCTATGGTAATTTGACGCTCAGCCATTACCTCAAAGAGGGCAGACTGTGTCTTGGCTGGAGCACGATTTATCTCATCTATCAGTACTAGATTCGTAAATATCGGCCCAGCTTTGAAATCAAAATTAGCTGTTTTTTGATTAAATACTGACGTACCGAGTATGTCAGATGGCATGAGGTCAGGAGTAAACTGAATACGTGAAAAATTCACCTGAATGCTTTGTGCTAGTAGTTTGGCAGATAGCGTCTTAGCTATGCCAGGTACTCCTTCTATAAGGCAATGTCCATTTGCTATAATTGCTATAATCAGCGAGTCTATTAAGTCCTTTTGACCGACTATAACTTTACTTAGTTCTGCTTTTATCTTAGTGACTCCAGTGGATATTACACTTAGTGTTGTTGTGTTTTCTAAACTGGTAGTAGTAGACTCTGGTTGCTGTGCCTCGAGGTTATTTTCTGGTTCCATGGTATATGTCTAGTTTTTGTATATGTGATTCTATGAGTTTACTAAAAGATAAAAATCCCTCTTTACTCATTTGCTTTAGTGTTTTTACTTTTTGAAATTGAGCTATAAGGACGTCAAGTTCCTTCGGATTTATATTGGCTTTTTGAGCCAGTTTCAGTTTGAAGTCTTGTGTTATTTCAGCAGTACTTACGTTATATCTCTGCCGTATCCTATCCAGTAGGTAATTTACTCTATATCTAGCTAAGTCTATATGATTCTCTTCGTGCATAAAAAGGTTAGAGACCATTTTCATAAAGGCTAGTGAATTATTTTGAGGTTTACTGTGGATGGGTATATTTCTACTTATTCGTTTGTAATTTACACCAAAGAGTAGGAGTATAGCAACTATAAATGTAAATAGAGCTGCAGCTAGTGATTTGTGTTTTAAGATATAGCTAAGGGAATCCCATACACTTCCATCCTGAGGTGGAGTCGTGTATCTACGTTGGGTACCGTATCCGTCCCAGAGGAAGTAGCTGGTATGGTTAAGTTGAGCCATAGCTTGTACTGCATATTGTCCATCAGTGGAGTGTAGCATGTGGTAATTTGTAAAAAAGAGTGGGTTGCTGTGAAGGAGTATTTTTTGATCGGCATCATTGATACCTAGTTCTATAAAGTTGGGTTTTGCAACACCATTTACTTCTAGGCTCCCAAGTACACGTGCTCCGTTAGGAACGCTGGTAAAGTAGCTGAGCTGTTTTACCTTATTATCTATGGTATAGCTACGCCCATTTTTACTGGCATAGTTGAGCTTCAGTTTTGCTGTATTCACATTAGCACTTGCAGTTTCTATTTTATAGGGCTTAAATAACGCTGCATCAAAATTTCGAGTAGCTATAAATAGGCTATTTTCATATTGCGTATAGTTTAGTAGTCTGACTTGAGTAAGAGAGTCAGGGTAAAATAGCTCATTGATATAGATGTATGAACTGTATTCATACTCATCATAAGATTGTAGCTGATCTGATGTTCTCCCCTTTATTACCTCTGTAGTGCTATTGGGATATATGTATTCTAACTCTTGACCGAGCACATAGGTGCCATATGGAGCTTTGTATTGGGACTCATAGTGGAGACGCCAGTCATTAGTATTCTCTTGCGGATCACAAGCTGACAGTATCAATAAAACGATCGATATGTAAACTGTTCGCATCATCTTACTGCACCTATCTGCTCCTTAAAAATAGCTTCTATTCCTGCAAAATCAGTCTCACTGACAGTCTTCTTTCCATACCAAGCGTACTCAAATAGGTATGAAACCTTGAGAAACTGTGTGCTTCTATCGGTGTCCTTAATCTCACTGAGGTAGTCACTGTTAGTCTTCTCTCTATGATAAATCAGTACGTTATTTTCCTGTAGTTTCTCTAGATACAGTAGGAAATAATAGCGAATAGCTAGTGTGAAGTTGCCGCTGATTTTAGCGTCTTGTATCAGAAAAGTCAAGCTTTCTGTATCTACCTCCTCTTCTAAACCTTCCGTAGATTGACGTATTGGGTTAGCGTCTACACTATTCAGGCCGTTCTTTTTTGCGTAGTTAAAATCAGATAAAACGCGGTAAAGTATATAGAGCAAAAAGAGTCCTACGAGCACTAATAATAGTTTAAATACATAACCTAAACCTCCTGTGATATCTACTCTTTTGGCAGTGCGAGGCTTACGCACGGGTGGCTGGTAGTCATTGTATTTAAAGGAATTTTCGTTGTATCTCGATTTTAAATCTGAGTTTCCTTTAGCTATAGGGGCACTGTATTCCCGGGTTACAATAGCTTGTTTTTCATCAAGACGAATCTCATCTTGATAGTTTATTTGATCTTGATCCCACTGAGCTGCAGTCCACATACTAGTGAAGAGTATGATAAAAAGATATAGTACTTTAAGTCTATAGCTCTTCATGTAGCATTTCGTGAAATGTGTGAACTTCTGTTCTACGTGCGTGATGTCTTACTGGATAAATCAGGTAGTAATAGCTGATAAGTGATAGTGTGCTAAATATGATGGCAAGTGCCATTGCATTTGGCATATCATTATACAATTGGGTGATAAATCCTTCTAAAAGACCAGCGGCTATGGTAAAAGGTATAGTACTCAAGACGATCATCAGCGAGTCCTTGCCACTTTGCATAAACGCCTGTCTGCGAGTAAGTGAGCCGGGAAATAACCATGCTAAACCAAGTATGAAACCAGCAGCTGCTTCTATTACCATTCCGAAAATTTCCATAGCTCCGTGGATCCAGATAGCGGTGAGTGATGTGCCGAGTACGTCTGCCTTGTGAAACATAGTGAGAAATGCTCCTAGCATCATACTATTGGAAAACAGCAGTTTGAGTGTACCTATGCCTAAAGTGATCCCACTGATATACATCAATAGTCCTACACGTATGTTATTAATAGTAATGCCTAAGAAACTACCGATGTCTCCTAATGCAGTAGTATTGGTATATATAGCTGCAGGGTCTCCATTTGCGATATTTTCCATAGTGGTATCTACATAATTATCTCCCAGTATAGAGCGTATGAATGCTTCATCGTACAGAGCAGAGATAGTTCCTATGCTAAATAGAAGTAGAAATATGGCAAACGTGAAGTAGATGTACTTTCTGTATTTGTAAGAAATAATGGGAACGTCTTCCCTCCAAAAATCTGCAATGCTGCCATACGTAGTTTTTGGTTTTACCATACGCAGATAAGCGTTGGTAGATAATGCATTTAAGTATACATTCACCTTGCTCTTAGGATAGTACGTCTGTGCGTATGCTAAGTCATTATTAAGTTGTACGAAAAGTTCTGATAGTCTATCAGGCTGAAGTGGCTTCTTGTGGTAAAGATAATTTTCGAACTCTAACCATTTCGCTTTATTTTGCTTTATGAATGAAACTTCTCTCAATTAGCGGTTTTCATTTTTTAAATTGATGTATGGCAAAGTTAAACGTAAAAACAAATTTTAATACAAAGCTTTCATTTGATACGGATACTTTAGGTAAAAGAATAGTAGCATATTTTATAGACCTCATTATTTTATTGATTTATGTATTATTGGTTATCTATGTTTTTAGCATATTTAATCTTGATATAGCGGATGAGTTAGAGCAAGATAGTGGGCGTATTTCTTGGGGATTGATTTCGGTGCTTTCTTTGCCTATACTTTTTTACACATTGGTAAGTGAGACTGCATCAGGGGGCTATACTATAGGTAAGTTTCTGGTAAAGCTTAAGGTGGTAAAGATTGACGGTTTCCAACCCAGTTTTGTTGAGTTCTTTGTACGTTGGATTTTTAGAATGGTGGACATCTATTTTATTACCATAGTAGCTATCAGTTTTGGAAGTTTCGTAGGTCAATTTTTATCCATATACATGCTTGGTCTAGTAGCTATCATCACTATAGCTCGCAATAAAAGAGGGCAGCGTATAGGTGATTTAGTAGCAGGCACGGCTGTGATACAGGCTAAGGTGAAGCAAAGTATAAATATCACTATACTCAAAGAAGTATCCGAGGATTACGTGCCGCAGTATAGTCAGGTACTAAGACTCAGTGATAATGATGCTCGCATCATTAAGGAGACCTACGAGAATGCTATAAAAATAAACGATACTCAGCTTATCAATAAGCTGGTAGCTAAGCTAGAGTCTGTGATGAATATAAAAAGTACTACTTCCCCTAGACTATTCATCTCTACTGTACTCAAGGATTTTAATTACTATACGCAGAGCATGTAGATTGGGACTTACTTCTTTTTCAATTCAAATAAGTCTGTGCGTCTGTCTTGCAAGTTTTTAACTGCACCAAACTGGTGCAACTCTCTAAGCAGGTCTATATCTACATCTGCTATGAGAATCATTTCAGTATTGGGAGTAGCTTCCGCTTTTATACCATTGCTAGGAAAAGAAAAATCACACGGAGTGAAAACCATACTCTGAGCGTATTGTATGTCCATATTTTGTACATTTGGTAGATTGCCAACGCTCCCTGCTATAGCTACGTAGCATTCGTTTTCTATAGCTCTCGCCTGAGCACAGTAGCGTACACGAGAGTAGCCATTTTGAGTATCTGTAAGGAACGGCACAAAGAGTATATCCATTCCCTCATCTGCAAGTAGTCTACTAAGTTCTGGGAACTCAGAGTCATAGCAAATCAAGATTCCAATTTTACCGCAATCCGTATCAAAAGTTCTGATCTGATTACCGCCCTGCATACCCCAAATTTGTGCTTCGTCCGGAGTTACATGCAGCTTTTCGTATCGCTCTACAGTGCCATCTCGCTTGCAGAGATATCCTACGTTAAATAAAAGCCCCTCACGTAGTTCGGGCATACTTCCACTTATGATATTAATATTATAACTGATGGCAAGTTCTGAGAATTTTTGAACAATTTGAGGAGTAAATTTAGCTAATTCGCGTATAGCATCTGGTGTACTCATATGGTTGTTTTCTGCCATAAGTGGGGCATTGAAAAACTCGGGGAATAGAGCAAAATCTGATCTGTATCCCGATACGGAGTCTACAAAGTACTCTACTTGCTGCATTAGCTCATCTAGATCTGAGTACGGACGCATCTGCCACTGAATTAATCCAAGGCGGACGATACTCTTTTTGGTAGCTGCTTTCTTCTGTGGTTTTTGGTAGTAGATATTGTCCCACTCTAGAAGTACCGCAAATTCTCCAGATTCCTTATCCCCATCTAAGTAGCCTTTTAGAATCTTGGCTGGGTGAAAATCATTTGATATCTGAAAGTTAAGCACTGGGTCATTTATCTCCTTACGCTTTACTTTCTCTATGTACTCCTTTGGACTGATATCCGCAGCATATTTATGGTAGTTAGGGATACGTCCACCGAAGGCTATTCCTTCCAGATTTAACCGTTCTACTAGTTCTTTTCTATAATCATATAATCTGCGGCCTAGTCTTAGTCCACGGTACTTAGGAGCTATGAATATATCTATACCATAGAGTACATCACCTAATGCGGTGTGCGTATTGAAAGTGAAATTTCCAGTGATATCCTTATACGTATGTTCGTCTTCAAACTGGTCATATTCTACGATGAGTGACAAAGCACAGCCTGCAAATTCTCCATTAATTTTTATAACTACTTGCCCCTCAGGAAATAGTCGTACTAATGTTGCGATATTTTCTTCGCTCCATAGAGAGCCAGGCATACCACTATACGAGTCTTGCATAGTAGATTTAAGCTCCTCGTAATCATTGATAGTAAGGTACTTAAGTTCGATATTTTCGATATCTTTCATTGTCTTAATTGTATCTCAAATGTATTCCGAAAGTTGAAAAAATAAGCATACTATTTTTAGTCCTGAGCTTGTCTGAAATGCTTACTTCTGGATTATTTTGTAGTGCAGTTTTATGACGTGTATTCCCCATAAAGTTACTGTACGGTCTGAGTACGAAATCCTTATCTTCGTATACACAGAAATATTCTCGGAGCGTACGTACGATTCTCACTTTGTAGGTATGTGCGTTTAGCTGTAAGAAACTATAAAATCCAGATCCTCAAAATCGATGTGTTTTTGAAGATAATATCAGCGAACTATCTAGATCTAAACTTGGTTTTAGAAATACAGAAGTACTTGGGTAATGGGAAGGTTACTTTCACAAGCGGAGCAGAGTTTTCTGAAATTCGAATGACTGAATATAGTTCAGTGTAAATTACTTTATTTGATTTATGAGTCTCATTTTGCTCGAAATTGAGATATTTTTATGATTTTGGAGCTTACTGTAAAATCATAATGTTCTACTTTACGGGCTCCTATCTAATTTTTAACTTTCTTTGGCAAACCAATGTCAGAACCTAAACTAGTTAAAAACAAACAACTCAATATATGGGAAGCCTTGATTCCCGTTTTCGCTCTAGTAGCTATGCTGGCATACAATGTATTTGTATTTCAAGATGAAGCTATCAGCGGGAGTAATCAGTTTGTCCTACTCTTAGGAGCTGCAGTCGCAGTGATCGTAGGGCATTTTAATAAAGTGAGTTTTGATACTATGATGGATCATGTAGGGAGTAACCTGAAGTCTGTAAGTGGAGCCATTCTCATATTATTACTCGTCGGTTCTCTAGCAGCAGCTTGGTTAGTGAGCGGCGTTATTCCAGCTATGATTTTTTACGGTATTAAGCTTATCAATCCTACCGTTTTTTTGCCCACAGCAGTTGTTATAAGTGCATTAATATCTATAGCTACTGGTAGCTCATGGACTACGAGTGCTACCATTGGTATTGCCCTAGTAGCCATTGGAGAAGCCATAGGCCTTCCTGCGGGTATGGTGGCAGGTGCTGTTATCAGTGGAGCGTATTTCGGAGATAAGATGAGTCCGCTGAGTGATACTACTAATCTCGCTGCTGCTATGGCGGGTACAAATCTTTTTACGCATATCAAGTATATGGCATACACTACTGTTCCTACTATTGTTATTACGCTTATTGTGTTTTCTATTTTTAGTTTCACGTATGATGTTGGCGAGGTAGAGGGTACTGAGGTATTATTGGAAGCTATCACAGATAAATTTGTAATTACTCCGTGGCTTTTTCTAGTTCCTGTCATCGTGATAGGTCTTATTATTAAAAAAGTACAACCGCTTATCGCATTATTGGTAGGTACATTGTTAGGCTGTATTGCCGCAGTTATTTTTCAACCAGATATCATATCTGGAGGTATAAGTGATATTTATAAACAGCTCATGACTGCTATCACTACAGGTGTAGAAGTAGAAACGAGTAGTGATAAGTTGAATGATCTTTTTTCTGCTGGAGGGATGAGTGGAATGCTTGGTACCATTTGGCTTATCATCTGTGCCATGGTGTTTGGAGGAGTAATGGAGGCTATAGGTGCATTGGCACGCATTAGTCAAGCTTTACTTAGTTTAGCCAGTTCTGTGTTTGGCTTATTTGCCAGCACTGTAGCCAGTTGCTTAGCATTAAATCTGACTGCAAGTGATCAGTATCTAGCTATAGTTGTACCCGGTAAAATGTTCGAAAAAGCGTATAAAGACAAGGGATTAGCTCCTGAAAATCTGAGTAGAACATTAGAGGATAGTGGTACAGTGACCTCTGCTCTTATCCCTTGGAATACATGTGGAGCTTACCAAAGCGGTGTGCTAGGTGTAGATGTAAGTGAATATTTTATGTATGCTATTTTTAATTATCTCAGTCCGTTTATGACCTTGATCTTTGCTGCTTTCAAAATCAAGATAGCGGAGCTAAAAGAGGTTAAAGAATAAGGGCTTTCAAAACTAGTCGTTAGACTGATTAGAACATCTCTTCTAACTCTAGCTTGTAATCATACTGAAGATCTTCGTGCATCTTACCTATGGTTTTTTCTGCTAAGCTGAGTTGCCTGTCAAACATGTTTACGAGCACTGTATTGTAGAGATAAGACGGATCCATGTTTTTAAGCTTTCGGCAAAAATGAATTAAGAGTGCAGCCTCTGTTTCTGGCTTTTTAGAGAATTTAATGTACTTCTTTATCGTTCGTAGGATCTTGCGGACGCTTTTTTTGATGTAGTAGTAGTGCTGCTGGTGTACGAGCTCAAACTGCTCGTCTATGTATTCTTTTACTACATCTATATAGCCATCTTCATTTCCTGATTCAAAAAGTAAGTAAGTCAAAAGCTCTTTATTTTCTACCTTATATTTCCCTACACGCAGCACTATCTCCATAAGCTCCTCTTTACTGAGGTGCTGCAGTTCTTTTTTTATACGGGTGATTGGTACGGCTTTCATCCTCTAAGATTTCTTAAATATTTCTTACAAATTGATATAGAGAGTACTGTTATTAAAAGAGGAATCCCAATCCAAATAATTTCACTTTTTATAACCTCCAAACCCCATTCGCTAAAGAATTGTTTAAGCCCAATGGGAGATACTTGTATGGGGCTCCAAGGCAGAAAGTATCTTGAATTTTCGAAAGGTGAAAAGAATGCTACTCCTAATCCACCAGTGGTCATAGCATCTAGCAGAGAATGAGAGGCGGTACATAGAGCAAAGTAGAGTGAGAGTATGGGTCTTTTGGGTGTGTAAAATAGAAAAGTAATAGCTACTCCAAAGAGTATAGCAAAGAAGAATGAATGTGTGAATCCACGGTGGCCCCAAAACGAACCGTAAGGAACGCCAAACTTGAAACCTAATACATCTGCGTCTGGTGCTATGGAGCACAAGATACCCAGCACCCAAAACTTAGGTTTTCTGAGTTCTTCAGAGAATGTCTTGCCTAATGCTATGGCAGCTAAGCTATGTCCAAATACGGATGCCATAGTAGATTAAAATTTAGGAATGCTGGTTAGATAGAGCTTCTCTACCTTCTCTCTGGCCCAAGGAGTTCGTCTGAGAAACTTCAAGCTACTGCCCATACTTGGATTACTCAAGAAACAGTTGATAGCTATACGCTCTCCCAGTCCCTCCCAGCCATAGTAGGATACTAAAAATTCAAGGACTTCCTTTAGCTTCATGCCGTGGAGTGGGTTATTGGGTTGTTCTTGCTCGGTATCTTCGTTACGCTTCACTAGGTGTCAAAATTAAACATAAAAAAAGTCTCGCCGAAGCGAGACTTTCCATTGTAAAAATTTTATTAGTAAATGCTTATACTAAATCTACATTTACTGCACTTGGGCCTTTTTGACCGTCTTCTACATCGTAGC
>TARA_B110000971_G_scaffold1364_1_pt1 | contig 11854 bp, 9 predicted proteins | sample TARA_B110000971 | Tara Oceans TARA_B110000971 (sample SAMEA4397842) | marine metagenome | biome: Polar Biome; feature: [SRF] surface water layer (ENVO:00010504); material: water (ENVO:00002006), including particulate matter (ENVO:01000060) such as... | depth 5 m | reverse complement strand
CCTTTCCTTTCAACCCGAGCAGTCCGCCAACGCCGTGACCTACGACGAGCTCCAGGGTCTTACTTACCTGCAAGTCAAAGGCACCGGTTTGGCGAACACGTGCCCGGTGGTTGAAACCGGCGAAGCCGGCAGCAAGATCCCGGCGAAGGATTACAAGCTCGAGAAGGTACGTGTTGGGGCTTTCCCAAATCCCGCCGACTTTTTACGGACCCTCTTTGACTACACTAGTCATTAAAAAGGAAGTGCACTACATACAGCACAAGTGCACTGTTCGACCCGATTACGGTTGACTGTTTACTCATACACGTGTGACTGTTTACTCATACACGTTACGAAGTACACCCACACTCGCCGACTCGCGACTGACACTTTTCTTTTACTCTCGAAGTTCTGCATGGAACCCACTTCGTTCACGGTGAAGGAGGAAAGCTCTTTCAAAGCCGGCGAAAGCGATTTCACCAAAACCAAGCTCATGACCCGCCTGACCTACACCCTGGACGGCATGACCGGTTCCTTCAAGGTCGGCAGCGACGGCAGCGTCGCGGTGCAGGAGCGCGACGGTCTCGATTACGCCGCCGTCACCGTGCAGCTCCCGGGCGGCGAGCGCGTTCCTTTTCTGTTCACCCTGAAGGAGTTCGCTGGTAAGGGCAACACTTCGCAGTTCGGCGGCGACTTCACCGTCCCGTCCTACCGCGGGTCGTCCTTCCTGGACCCCAAGGGCCGAGGCGGGTCCACCGGCTACGACAACGCCGTGGCGCTCCCCGCCAAAAGCGACGCCGACGAACTCCTCAAGGAGAACAACAAGAACGTCGCCGCCCTCAAGGGCTCCGCGGTTTTCAACGTCGCCAAGTACGACGCACTGACTGGCGAAATCGCGGGGGTGTTCGAATCCATCCAGCCGTCCGACACGGATCTGGGCAGCAAGGCGCCCAAGGACGTGAAGATCACCGGTCTGTGGTACGCGCAGCTGCAGTAAGGGAGATAAATGTTGACGCGCTTACTAATACGAGTGGGACGAAATTTGCGATACATGAGAGAAAACGAACGCACGGGAATAGCTTTGTGTGACGTTTAACGGGTTGTAAGCAAGGGCTGTCATGTTTCTTTTGATGAGGTTTTGGGATTTGCTTATCTGCCGAAAAGTGCTGCACCTCGCTAAATCGCATTGCGCGTCGTCACCCTAACTGTTTTCTTTTTCTCTTCGACACCGAGCGGACAAGAGGAATCACCGTTTCGCGCCCCGTTAAAGAACCCTGGCGCAATCGCAGTAGTACGCGCTTCGCATGGGGTCCAGGGTTTGCAGTTTCACAAGCAGCGCCTCGCTTTCTTCGTCACGACCCGCCAAACGCGTCAGGCGCTGTAGCGTCGCGACCGGCCATTTACAGTTTGGTTCCATGTCGCAAAGTTCCCGACACAACACCGCTTCGCGCTCGTACGTCCCGGTGGTCTCCCCGGGGACGTTGTCGAAAACGGCCCCATCCCCGTCCCCATCCCCATCCCCACTCGCGGTCTGCGCCGTGAGCCACCGGTGGAACATCCACCCCGCCTGGTCCTCGGGTTCCGTGAAGAACGCGTTTTGCACCAAGGAAAACTCGGCGTCCAGGACGCGTTTGGGTAACGTTAGCGCAGCAGAATTAGTCTGTTCAGGTAACGTAAGTGGTCCTCCATTGGTGGGTAACGTCGCTCCTCCATTGGTAGGTAACGTAAGTGGTCCTCCATCAGTGGGTAGCGTTGTTCCTGCACCAGGGTAACCGGTATGCATAGTTACCCGAACTCCGTGTACCAGCGGCAGGTATTTCGTCCGGTGGTGCCACGCGCTGTAGTTTGAAAAGTTCGCCTCGATCTTTTCGGTGGAGTATTTCAACTCCTCCGCGTTTGAGTTTGCGTTTGACTCCGACTCCGTTTCGCGTATCGAGTACTTCTCATCAGTACTCGCGTCACTTCTCGAGTACTTCTCATCAGTACTCGCGTCACTGCTTCTCCCTGCTACCTTACTCAACGTCGCCACCACGAACCTGCGGTACCCCCAGCCGTGGAAGTTGCGGTCGTCCAGGGTGAGGAGTTTTTCGGATAACCGAAGCTCGGCTTGCAGCGCTTGTTTAGTCTCCTGCGTTGGCGCTTTTCTTCGGGTTGACTCGTGTGACTCGCAACTCCCTCCCGAATCGCGGGGAGTCGAACCAGGGACACCGCGGACACCACTCACCGCACCAACCAAACGCGCAACCGTCCACTTCCGGTGGTGCCAGGTCGGGTAACTCTTCGGGTGTTTCCGAAGGCACCGCTCGGTGAGCGCGAGCTCGTCGCGAAGAGGGAACAGGTCGTCGTACACTTTATCTTCTTCACGTGGTGTCGTATATGTGTTTGTCTCCGCGGTTGTCTCCGCATCCTTGTCTGTATCCTTCACTTTCGTTGCAGGCACCGCAACCGAGCTGCTGCTTGAAGTGCCACTGCTGGCGATGCACTCACGCCGGAAGTTCCACGCGGTGACAACCTCGGGGTTGATCTCGAGGAGCCTGCCGGTGACTGCCATGGAGGTTTTGTCGTACACGCGACCGATGCGTCGGCGAATCGCTTCTTGCTGCAACGCGCGGATCAGCGCCACCTTGGGCAACGAGGCTTCGCGGCGGGCCTGGAGACGGGGGGGGTGGGGTGGGGATGGATGGTGAACGTCAGTCGGTGGGGAGGACGGCACCTTGGGCTAAAAAAAGTGATGGGATGGTGGACCTCGGTCCGACCGAGCCGGCCACAACACGGGTCACAGCAACGACGAAACCCACGCGTGCGCACCCTTGATTCGTCCAGGGTCTCTCGTTTACGGCCGTGCATCGCGCCCCCGGGACACTACCCGACCGCGCGTAGCGTGCCGCGAGTGTGCGCGTGCCTTCTGTCCGGATCTCAAGATTTCGGTAAAACGTCGTGTCCGCGATATTTCCCGAAGTGGATTTTTTCGGGTGTCTCTGAGGAGCGACACGCTTGTGTCCCGCACACGTCGCTGCGCGTGCGTGCTCCCTCCGCGGCGTACGCGAGGCGGCGTCGCGATGTTCCACTCTTCGGCGGCGACGAGTGCGAGTGCGAGTTGTGGTTTCCCACCATTCTCGACGCCGAGGCGAGTGGTAACGTCGTCGTCGTCGAGATTCGCGTTTGACACGACTCGAGGCAGTGTTCACGGACGTCATCGTCATCACTCGGGTTCGTCGTCCCAACGAGACGCGCCACGAAACGTACGACGAAGCGTGCGAACCCGCGCCAAACACGACGTGGATTCGCGGACCGAAACCAAGGACGAATTCGCCCCGACACCTGAAAACTCCCCGGCCGGTCCGTTGCCGGGCGAAGAGGAACAAGATGTGGTTTTGATAACCACGGAACGTGCAGATGGGAGTTTCGCGCGCATCGTGTACAGCACCACCGGTACGTCTCGGGACTTTCCCAAATATCGACACTGTTTACAGCCCCTACGTGACTACACTCTAGTCATTAAAAGGAAGTTACTACATATATCACAAGTCCAGAGTACACGACTGTTTGCTCACGGCATAAATCGCCCAATACAGTACACCCATACTCAGACTTCAAGACTGACACTTTTCGTTTTGCAACCTCAGCGGCGGTTGATTGCTACGACCTGGAACGCCTTTGCGACGGCGTGGGGTGGCCGCGCCGGCCGATTCACAAAGTCAAAGCCGCGCTTGAGAACTCGTTCTGCGTCGCGAGTCTGTTTTTAGAGCTGAGCGAGTCACTGGACCGGGACGGGTTGAGCGGAGGTGCCGGAGAGGAGGAGGAGTCAGGAAAGGATGAGGCGGAGGCGGATTCATTAGAAAAGCAGGCATCTGCGTTTGTCGGGTTACCCGGCGCAACGTACCCCCGTGACGAAAAAGAAAAAGCAGTCCTAAAGTTCGGCCACCGACAGCTAATAGGCATGGCCAGGGCCACCTCGGACCACGCGTTCAACGCGACGATTTGGGACGTCGTGCTTGATCCCGATTTCCAAGGCCAAGGCTTGGGGAAAGCGCTTTGCGAACAGGTAAAGGCCTTTCCCATTTACCACGTTCCGCCTCCCTGATCACAGCCCCTCTTTGAAGTCCACTCATTAAAAGGAAGTGCACTACTGGTAACTCTTACCAGTCCTCGCGGCTCTTACAAATACATCACAAGTGCACTGTTTGCTCATACAAGTTACGAACATTACGACCGACTGACACTTTCGGCGTTAATCGCTCAGATGATCCGGACGTTACTCGCTCGCGATATCGGAAACATAACGCTCTTCGCGGATGGCAACGTGGTGCCTTTTTACAAAAACCTCGGGTTCGTGACCGATCCAGAGGGAATTAAAGGGATGTTCTTGTACCCGTGACGTGGTGCCCCGTAGCGCGGTGGGAGGGAAACAACAAAAAGAGGAGGAGTCAGGGACTGTAATTCACGATTTACGTTTTCAACTGAACAGCAAAGTTAACATTCACATCCATTCCATTCCGATGCTCGCGTCCGCCCTTCGCACCTCCGCGACAAAATTTGCACGCACCGCGTTCCCCACCACACGCAGATTCACCAACACCTCAACCAGACTCATGTCCGTCACCGCCGGGAGCGACAAGATCGTCCTGGTCACGGGCTCCACTGGAAGAGTCGGTAAGGAAGTCGTGGCTCGATTGTCTCAGATCCCGGGGTTCACGGTCCGAGCCGCGACGAGGGACAAGGCGGAGTATGCCACGTCTCTCGGCGCGCACGAGACTGTGGCGTTCGATTTGGAGGATGACAAAACATGGGCCCCCGCGATGCAAGGCGTGACGCATTTGTTCTCATCGACGCAGGACAAGTTTATCGGCCAACACATGGCGTTCGCGAAGTGGTGCGGCGAAACTGAGTCCATTCAAAAGAATTTGCACCACGTCGTGCGCGTCTCGTGCTTCGGGGCGGACACGAACACCAATGCGTACGATAGCGAGACGCACGTCAGCCGATCAAACGCGGGCATACCCCTGATGTTGCAGCACTACTGGTGGAGCGAGGAGTGTTTCATCGCAGCGGGGTTTGGGAAAAAGCTCACCGTCATCCGCGGGAACTTCTACATGAGTACGTATGATATTTGCATTTCCCAAATCCCGCCGACTGTTTGTTTTCCCACGCAAGACTGACACTTTCTTTTAATTTATCTCAGACCACCTGTTGAAGAACGAGTTGGAGTCTATTAAAAACGACAACACGTTCAAGTCCCCGCTTGGCGAGTGCAAGAACTCGTTCGTCGCGTGTAACGACATGGGCGAGGCGGCGGTTGCTTGTTTCGTGGACGGCGTGGAGCGGCACGGGGATAAGTTTTACGACATTTGCGGCGCGCAGAGCACGAGCATGGGCGACGTCGCCGCTGTGTTAACGAAAGCGTTGGCCTCGGCCGAGGCGAAAACAATCTGCCCCGAGGCCGCGGGGAAGGTAATCACGTACCAGCCGCAGGACGTTAATCAATTCGAGAAAGATTTCGGCACAACAAGAGCGGAGTTCTTCGAGTACCTCCAGAACGGGTTCTACTCGCGGTGCTCTCCTGACTTTTACAACCTCACGGGACACAAGCCGATGACGTACTACGAGTACCTCACCCAAAAAGGCGCCGCCGGGGACACCGGCCTCGCCGAGCTGTTCTCGGCGCAAGGCGCCATCTTCACCAAAGGCGTCGATCAGTTCAAAGACCTGAAGGATGTCAAGAAGTAAGGGGTGGTTCCTTTTATGTGTCAAGTGAATGGACTTACACCGCGTGAATGGACTTACACCGCGTGAATGTTTTCCACGCAAGAAAGGTACGAGCATACCTCCAAATTTAGAGGTTACACGAAAGACGTGTTCGTACCAGAAACACAGATAAAAAACGTTTGTGAAATACACAACAGCCACTGTGAATCAAAATTACCCTCGTCTCGCGTTTGCCGCCACGCGCTGCTCTTGCACCGCCCTCGCGATTCGCGATTCGTACGACTCCACGCCGGGGTTCCCTAACACTCGAGGAGACGCGTTAAGCGACGCGCTTTCCGATGACGTCTCGGATTCGGCTTTATCTTTCGTGGGAGACGCGAGGTTTTGGGTTTTCTTCACTCCCGAGTCCGATTCCATCCCGATGGTGGGAGAAAAAAACTCGCCAGCACCAACCGGACTGGCGCTTTCCGAAGAAACCGAAGAAACCGAAGTTTCCTCATCCGTGCTCCCTTGGTACGCCGCGTCCCCCAAACCCACCGCGTTGTCGAACAAGTTTTGCTTCTTTGCGCTGTGTAGGCTCTGGCCCGCGAGCACTCGCGCGGCTTCCTTTTCAAGTGCCTGCTTGTCTCCGTGGTCGATTTTTTTAGCACCGAAAAGCATCACGTCCGCCGCGTTCGCCACGCCGGCGCGCATCATGTCCTCGTCCTCGCCGGACTCGTCGCAGGACGACGACCCCGAAAACGAGTCCGGGTCCGGGTCCCGCCGTTTCATCGCCCGCACGCCTTTCACCGCGCTCGCGCCCCCGCCGCCCCCGCCGCCCAGCCCAACCTCGTCCATCGCGTTTTCGCTGGCGCCCAGAATGTTCGCAAGCGCAACTTGAATATCGCTGTCGAACGCGTCCCAGTACCACCGCAGGAACCAGCGCTGGGCGATTCGTTTTCGGGTCAAACACGTTTTCAGGTTTTCGGTGGTGGCTTTGGTTTTTCGAACGCGACCTGGTACGATAAACGCCGAAAGGGTCAGTTGGTCGTGACGCGTATATCCGGGATTGGAAAGGGGTCCGGCCCTGTACTCCATAGTATGAGGGATTGGAAAGGGTATACGGTATACTGTACTCCATAGTATACGTAAACAGTCGTGGTAATCCGGCCGATCAGGGAGGCTCTTGATGTGTTGATTGGGAAAGGCCGTACCAATCCACACCTCCCACGCCTCGCGCTTGTGTTTCCTGTACACCCTGGCGAGCGCGTTCCGGCAAAGCGTCATGCCGTGGGTTTCCGCCTTTGCGGCTCGCTTTTCCTCGACGGTCGTCTCGCGCCACTCCCGGAAAGCGCTCGCTTTCGCGCGGCTTGTGAGTTTACGCGCCATACCCTGCGCTCGCTGCGCTTGGACCTTGCGTTTCTTCGCGAAACACACCCCATCCACCCACCCGTTAAAGGCCATCAAAACGTTTCGCTGGACGATTCTGTGAACGATTGACTTCAGTTGTGTGGACGTGTGCAACGAACAAACCCACGTCTGGAACGCGGAAACCAGCGCGAGCCGCGAGAACCTGGGAAAGAACAAAAGTGTCAGTCTTGTAAGGCCGCGTTCGTGACTTGTATGCGCAAACAGGGCGTATGTGATGTATGGTGTGCACAGTGAATAGTCACGAACGGGGCATCAAACAGTCGGCGGGATTTGGGAAAGCCCGATACGTACCGCCGCAACACCTTCCCCGCCACGACGCGCAACCGGTTGCGTTCGTCCCCGAAAGAAACCCACCTGGCGAAAGACACGGACACAGCGCGATGGCGCCATCTCGTGACGACGACTTCCAGCTGTTGACGTGACCTTTTTGCATACTCAGAATTTGCAACCCAGGAGTTAAACGCCTTGACCAACTCACGTCGCGTGATTTTGCGAATCGCCCGGTTGGCGAGCTCGGCGGAGAGGCGAGTGGCGAGCATGCGGTCCAGCCACGCCCCGAAGGCACCGCCAAGGCGCTGGTGTTTCCACCGCCCGACCGCGACTTGATTTAAGGACCGCTTTCGCATTTTCTGTTCCACGCCAACTCGCCACCCGTCGAACGCGCCGGCGACTTGGAGTCGCCGCCACCGCTCGACGACGACTGAAACTTTTCGTCGCGCGTCTTTCACGCAATCCACAACACGAACCCACCCCCGGAACGCATCCCCAGCTCGCTTGCCACGCAAACGCGTAGCAAACGCCTTTGCCAGGACGTTTCGACACTCGAGGGCGATTTCTAAAACGCGAACCCACCGCGCAAACGCCTTCGCGACGTCCCGGGACGTCCACCGCTTGACGACGCTCGCGATTTTGACGCGCCGCGCGTTCGTGCGCGACGTGACCTCCGCCCAACGCGCAAACGCCCTGGATACCACCCTTGCCTGCCACCTCGAAACAACCTTTTGTGATAAAACCCGAAAGTGTGTGTTTCGGGTAACCCTCTCCGCCCACGAATCGAACGATCCGGCCAACACGCCTCGCGACCACTTCGCGACCGCCTTTTGCACCAGCGCTCGGGCTCTTTTTTTGTGAACAACACCCTCGACCCAGCCGTGGAACGCGGCGTGTACCCGCGCCCGGGCGTACCGGTTGAAAAACTGGCGCAACGCGTGTCGCGTACGTTTGGCGTCTTGTACGAAATCGACCCAAGAGGTGCACGTCGCGATCAACCACCGCCGGCGCCACCGCTCCACGACCTTCGCGATGACGACTCTGGCTCTTTTAGCACCAGCCGTTATGTCCGCCCACCGCGCAAACGCGGAACTGACGTTTCGCTGCGTGAACCTCAACAAAGCGCGCGATGTGATTTTGCGTCCGCGAGACGTGACGTAGGCGTCCGCGCGCCAAGCCGCGAATGCTTTCTTTTTAGTAAAAACTAAAAAGTGCGTAACCGATCGATTGAGTTTCTTCACAGACGTCTTGGTTTCCTGCAAGATCTCGACCCACCGGTCGAACGCGCCCGCGAGGAGTCGTGACTGAATACGCCCCACGACTTTTGCTAGCAAACAGGTAAGGCGTTTCTTTTCACTCACAACGTGAACCCACGCGCCAAAGAACACGAACGCGTTTCGCCGAACGATTCGAGTTTTAACTTTGGAAACGATTCGGCGAACCCTTTTAGCGTCAGCAGTAACCTCAAACCACCGGTCAAAAGCACGGGCAGTGTGTCTTCGTGTCATGCGGTTGGCGTCCATTAACAGCAAACCTCGTTCTCGTTTCTGTTCGGATGTTGTGTCCAACCACGCGTTGAAGGCCTTTTTAACCCCGCGTCGCGTCCAGGTGGAAAGTAATTTTCGGAGCCGCGTTTTTCTCGTCTCCGCTTTTTCCGTTACGATCCGGCGCCACGCCTTGAACGTGGAGGACACCTTCGTGGACCCCGAAAGCGCTAACGCGCGCATTACGAGTTGCCGCCTCTGCGTGTTGACCAGTGTCAAGTTCCTCCATTTCCTAAACGACCCGCGGTGGATGGTGCGCCCTACGCGCGCGCGCGCGCGCGACACCGCGCGTCGCAACTCCCCCGATCGACGCGCAAGACTCGACCACGCGTCAACGCAATCGCTTCGTACTCGCGCGTCGCGTCGCAACGCAAGGCGCGCGGTGCCACTGGTGACCTGTCGTCGCCGCACCGCGCGGTTCGCAAGCAAATCACCCCATTCCACAAACCACCGCCCCAGGGTTCTGCGAGACAGATACGCGAACTTCAAGTCGGCTTTGCGTTTTTGAACTTTCGAGGCGTTCGTTTCCGAAACGCTCGCGCGCCATTTCCTAACGGCGGGCGCCAGCGTGGTAAACCGCGCCTTGGCGATCAGCACGCGCGCCGCGCCGTTGCGCATCGATGCGCGTCGCCACAACACGCGCCACGACGCGAACGCGGACGCCACGGACCTTTGACGCCAGCGCGTTACGTGTTTCGTCGCGGCGACACGAGCCAAATTGGTTTCCCTCGATACCTCGGCCCAGCGCCCCAACGCGCCTGAAACGCACCGGTGTCGCATCCGATTCGCGGCGCGTAGTAACAACCTTTTCGTCCTCGCTTCAACACACGCATACCTTTTCATCGCGCCAAACGCGTTACTCGTGTAAACTCGGCGTCGTCGCCGTGCGAACGCGTTCGCCACGGCGCGTTCCGTGGACCTACGCGCCGTCGCCGCGGCGCTCGCCACGCCGAGCGCTTGCTGTGACTCACTCGCGATTTCATCCACCCGCGTCTGGCCGTACGAACGCAACCGCTCCAGCTCCCCTAGCGTCCATTGCCGTAACTCGTCGCTCGCCAAGTGCATCTCCCTGACTTCCCGCTCCAGGGACGCGCGTTCCTTCACCTCCCGTTGAAGCGCCACCACGAACTCCTTCGCCACCGCCCCTGACATGGCGTGCAGCACGCTGGTGTGTTCCCTGGTCACGTCCCCGCGGCTTCCGTCCGCGCCGGTGCCGGGCATCTGCCGAAGTGACGAAAGGGGCGGGCGCATAGATAGCGACGACGCGGGCGAGTTGTACCGAGACGACCGTGCGGCGGATTGAGGCATGGATTGAGTCATGCCCGGTTTACCGAGCGCCAGCGGCGTGGACGCCGGCAGCGCGTGCGTGTCGTCGTACTCGCACTTACCGAGCCGCACCACCACGACTTTCAGTTCCAGCTTCTCCAAGCGCCGGTGTCGGAACACCACCTCTATCCGGTCCCAGCTTGTGTCCATCACGGCCTGGACGTACCGGCTGTCCAGCAGCCACTCCTCCCACGTTCCGAAGTGGTGGTCGTGGAACCGCAATCGGTTCGCGCCCTTGCGCGTGGCTTGAAGCAACCGCTCGTTCGCGAAAACGGACCGGAACCCCCAAAACTCCCTGTGGCGCTGCACCTCCAGATGTATCTCTGTATGGCTTTGCAGCCGCTCCAGGGTCTTCGGGGTGAAGGAGCTGATTTCCGCGGCGCCGTGGTCCACGCCGAACAGAAACACGGTTTCGGGTGCATCCGAATCTTGTGGCGATTTCTGCGCCACGGTGTACGGCTTACCAGAGACAGGGTCGAGGAACACCACCAGGTCGCCGTCGTTCAAACCCTTACGTGGTTTGCTGTCGAACTTGGTTTCACGGACCATACCCGAAGGTAGGGTGGTGAACGTCATGGCGACCGGAGCGTGTGGGGGGCGTGCCGGACGCGACGCCGAGCCCGACCGACGCACGCGAGCGAGTTCAAATCACGGCACGCGTATTACCTCCAGCTGTTTTGTTTGTTTCCAATCCCCCGCGGCGTCGTAGACCCGCCTGCCGGAGGCCCGCAGCGTCTGTGGCGGCCACGCACACAGGCGCGCCGAGCCTGACCACGACGCACGCGAGCGCGTCTTTGCGTCGCGACGAGACCCCGAGGCGCCTCGCGGTCTGGCACGCGATCGGAGAGGAAATACCCAACGACCGCGAACGAATAAAGTTGTATTTTAGCGTCAACAATGGTTTCTGGCCGATTTCTCACCGCCCAATAAAAACTCACCACAACGACGCGCGCACAGACACCCTCCACGATGTCTTCCAACGCGCCACACGACGCGGATACTGTCGCGAACGGTGATATCGCGTCCGGCATTACTCTCTTGAGCCTTGCTGACGCGCAAGAAGTCATCCCCGGCCTCCCCGACCACCTCGTCGTCGAACACATTTTCAGGTCTGAATATTTCGACGAACCCTTACATCTCGCGAGGCTTCGAGCGGTGAGCCGCGCGATGCGCGACGCGGTAACGGCGACGGGACTGAAGTTTGAACCGGTATGTTTATCTGACGCAATAGATCTCGGGTACTTAAGCACGTTGCGGGTTGAGCAACGGCGATGGGGTCTGTCGGGTTGGGAAGAAGTCCTTTGCAGGGCAGCGGCGAAGATCGGAAAGCTGGAGGAGTTGAAGTTGTTGCGCGTGGACGGCTGGCCGTGGGACGAGTGGACGTGCTCAAACGCGGCGAAAGGCGGGCACTTCGAGATGCTGCAGTGGGCGCACACGAATGGCTGCCCATGGGACGAGAGGACGTGCACGATGGCGGCGCAGGGCGGGCATCTCGAGATGCTGCAGTGGGCGCGCGCGAACGGCTGCAAGTGGGAGGCGAACACATGCTGGATGGCGGCGTTTGACGGTCACCTCGAGGTGCTGCAGTGGTTGCGCGCGAACGGATGCCCGTGGCACGA
>TARA_B110000971_G_C20039738_1_pt1 | contig 11854 bp, 9 predicted proteins | sample TARA_B110000971 | Tara Oceans TARA_B110000971 (sample SAMEA4397842) | marine metagenome | biome: Polar Biome; feature: [SRF] surface water layer (ENVO:00010504); material: water (ENVO:00002006), including particulate matter (ENVO:01000060) such as... | depth 5 m | reverse complement strand
CTATATCTCGCGTATGCCAATTGACCCTAATGGTCGCATTATCAGTCTTGGTGAAGGCAATACGCCACTGATTGAGTGCCATAATATTGAGCTCTTAAAAAAGTATAATATTCGTCTACTGCTTAAATATGAGGGGCTTAATCCCACCGGTTCATTTAAAGACCGTGGTATGACTATGGCAGTGACCAAGGCCGTACAAGATGGCAGTCGTGCAATTATCTGTGCCTCTACTGGTAACACCTCAGCTTCCGCTGCAGCCTACGCCTCACGTGCAGGCATCTCGGCTTTTGTATTGATCCCAGAGGGCAAGATCGCCATGGGTAAATTAGCTCAAGCGATGATTCAAGGTGCTGTTGTGATTCAGGTTAAAGGTAACTTTGATGATGGTATGCGACTGGTTAAAGAGGTTGCAAAAGAAGCGCCGGTCGATATTGTAAACAGTATTAATCCGTACCGCTTACAGGGGCAGAAAACAGCAGCCTTTGAGATTGTTGATGAGCTCGGTGTTGCTCCAGACTTTCACTGTTTACCGGTTGGGAATGCGGGCAATATTACGGCGCATTGGATTGGTTATTCAGAATACGCCAATCAATGCACCCAGTCTTGCAGTCTTTGCTCTGGCAAATGTCAGTTCTTACAGGGTGTGAAGAGTGCCAAACGTCCGCAGATGGTTGGTTATCAAGCGGCAGGAAGTGCCCCCTTTATGCGCGGTGAAATGGTTGATGCCCCAGAAACATTAGCAACCGCTATCCGTATTGGTCATCCACAGAGTTGGGATAATGCCTGGAAGGTTCACAAAGAATCAGGTGGATGGTTTGATGAGTGCAGTGATGATGAAATCCTTGCTGCTCAGCGTCTCTTAGCCGGATCCGAAGGGGTTTTCTGTGAACCCGCATCAGCAACCTCCGTTGCTGGCGCCTTGCGTGACATTGAGAGTGGCAAAATTCCTGCTGGAAGTACCGTTGTCTGTACCTTGACAGGCCATGGTCTGAAAGATCCTGATACAGCCATCAAACAAGCCACCAGTAAGCTGATCACGATTGATGCCAAGCTTGCTGATGTTAAAGATGCCATCCTCAGCAACATGGATTAAGCATGGCTTAGAACGTGCTTTGCGCTGTATGCTGGTATAGCGAAAAGTCTGGTAAGCAAGTGTGGCTCGGCGTCGCTTAAAGCCTGCGGCAATAAGTCACAATCTTCTACTGGTTATTGCCTAAAAGATATTTAAATTTCTCGATCTTGGTATCAAAAACCTCGTGCTTTAGACGAATAATTAACCTGCAGTAATGTTAGCTTTCACTGTCATAGATAAAAGAATCTTCTAGTACATTTCTAGTACATTTCTAGTGCATTTCTAGTGCATTTCTAGTGCATTTCGTAATCTCACTTTGCAGATTCGCTTTTAGTTTAGAGTGAGTATGATCGGGTAGAGTGGTGCGATCAGTCAAGGTAGCATCTACTCCGCTCCCATTTAATGTCACATCATTGCTGTTCCTAAATGTTTATTTACAGTCGACTGCAACTTTTTTTCTTCTGGCACTGTAGTTGATTGAAAAATCAATAAAAGATAGCGTAGAGAACCTCTTATTTCTACACCTTTGAAAATTACTGGCGATAATGCAAAGTCATGCTGAAGGTATATCCAGCATTATATATTACGTATTAGCGGTTTGATAAACTAATAGACAATAACAATTATAATGATTGTCTATTAGTTGTATGAGGTGAGAAATTCAGTGAATTAGAATGGCTTGTCCTGCATTTTAAGTCCGCTTTGAAAGCGTTTGATTACAGTATGAAAAATAAACTAAGGGTAGCAAAGCTAAGCTATATAGCCGAATAGTCATGAGGCTAGTCAAAGAGATATTCAGGTATTGTCGCCTACATAATCCTTACAGGGGTATCCAAATTCATTAATTACGTCTGCTAGGGTAGACGAGGTAATATCAAGAACAAGCGTGCAGTATTTCGCGATCTTACTATCGTACCAAAACGATCCAATAGGGAAAGTATTTGTTATGTTTTTAGGTTTGTCACTATAATCTTTATTTACGAGGGTTGACGTTACCTCTATCTTGCCCTTGAAATTGGATGGTAAAGTTATTTTCATGACACCATGCGATTTATTTAACTGAATTTTACCAAAACCTTCCCCATGCAAATTTATGCCTTTGCAGTGCGATTCATAGATGCTTTCCGCTTGGTTTTTGTACATGCAGTTAACCTTAAGTGTTTCTCCTGAAAAAGCTGTTGATGTAATAAGGATTAATGCCAAGAATAGACAGATCTTCATCTCTTTCTCCTATAATTATTCTTAATATTTATTATCCCAGTAATTTCTGGGCTAAACCTTTTATTAGCGTGTGAGGGCTAATAACTGTGATTATAGTAAATTATGTTTATAGTAATTTAAACTTATTATTTTTATTCTTTATAAAAAGGAAAATAGCTGGAAATAGCGAATTGAACCAACTAGATCGCTGAGGTAGGAGTTAACTTAGACTTTCTAGTCAGTGCGTTTTAAGAGGGAGTTTTAAGAGGGAGTTTTTAAGCGACTGGTTTAAGCTTGACTTGATTGAGAACACAACCATTGCTTTATATTAACATCTTGTCCAGCTCTCCAAGCCTGTTCAGCAACCGGTTGATTACAATTAGCCTCTACTAAGGATAAATAATCTGCTCTGGGTATGCTGCAACCGCCTAAACTGCTGAGGTGTTCAGTAGGCAGTTGCGTATCAATTAATGCGTAGTCCCAGCTGTCGAGGTAGGCGGCTAGATACAATAAAGCGATCTTAGAGCCTCCAGTCTGATGGGAAAACATCGATTCTCCAGCAAATAATTTACCGACGGCAATGCCATAGACACCACCGACCAGTTTGTCCACATGCCAAACTTCAATCGAATGTGCGAAGCCTAGCTGATGCAGCTCGCAGTAGGCTTGAATCATATCTTCCGTCACCCAGGTGCCATTATTATCCGCTCTCGGTTCTGCACAGGCTCTGATGACAGCTTCAAAATCTTGGTCATAAGTCACTTTCCAGCCTTTATTAATAAGTCGTTTCAAGCTCTTATGGACGATAAAGTCTCGTGGCCAAAGCACACCTCTCGGGTTAGGAGACCACCATAAAATAGGTTGGCCCGCTGAATACCAAGGAAAGATGCCATTTTTATAAGCATTTAGGATGCGTGTTGTTGAAAGGTCACCACCAACAGCTAATAAGCCATCGGGGTCTTTTAATGCTTGCTCGGGATGAGGAAAGTCTGCGCACTCGTTGTTTGCGTCTAACCAAGGGAGGTCATCATCACTCATGAAACTTCACGAAAAGGCAACATGCTCGAGAGTTCATCGATTTGATGCTGTATGCCTTGCTGTTCACGCTGACAAAAGTTTTCTAACAGCGGACGGAATTGCTCGTTTTCAATCCAATGTCCTGACCAAGTTTTGCTTGGGGTAAAGCCTCGGGTAATTTTATGTTCACCCTGTGCGCCAGGTTCAAATCGTTGCAGCTTATGCTTGATACAATAATCAATACCTTGATAGAAGCAGGTTTCAAAATGCAGACTATGATACTGCTCATCACATCCCCAGAAGCGACCATACAAGGTGTCATCGCTGCGTAAGCAAATTGCACAGGCAATCGCCTGTTCTTCGCTGTAGGCAAAAAAGAACACCACCTGCTGCCCCATGCTACGGCAAATCTGCTGAAAGAAAGCTAACTGTAGGGTAGGCACACCTGATTTTCGATCAAAGGTGCTGACATAGAATTCATGGGCACGGATGATCTGCTCTGCAGTCGCCTCATCACCATGAATAACGCGAATTTCAATGCCTTGCTCAGCGACCATACGGCGCTCGCGATTAACTTTTTTTCGTTTCCTAGAAACAAAGCTTGCAGTGAAATCATCAAATGATGTGTAGTTGCGATTAAACCAGTGGTATTGACAGCCCATGCGCAACATTAGGCCCTGTTGCTTACATAGGGCGGTATCTTCAGCAGTGGTAAAGAGCCAATGCATGCCACTCATTTTCATTTTTGCAGCGACCGCAATAGTTTGTTGAATAACAAGGGTCTTTAATGCCGCATTCTGGCTTAAAATACGCATGCCAGTGGCTGGATTATAGGGCACTGAACTGACCATCTTCGGATAGTATTCAAGTTTTGCCTGTTCATAGGCTGAGGCCCAATTCCAATCAAAAACAAACTCACCATAGGAATTGGTTTTAATGTAGATAGGGCAGGCAGCAACAAGTTGCTGATCAGCATCGCGCACAGCAATATGATAGGGCAACCAACCAAAATCAGGGCCAACACAGTCTTGTTCTTCCAGCGCAACTAGAAATTCATAGCGCATGAAAGGGTCTGCCGTGCCGGCTAAACTATTCCAATCATGCGCACCAATCTCTGCAATTGCGCGATGAAAACTTATTTCTAAAGTACTTTCCTGCTTATCGGTCACTACGTTATGGTCTTCTTAGTCTGATTTGATCTGATCCAGATAGCGTTCCGCATCCAGTGCAGCCATACAACCGGTACCCGCTGAAGTGATCGCTTGTCGGTAGGTATGATCCATCACATCACCGGCGGCAAAGACACCCTCGACAGTGGTTGCTGTCGCATTACCCTTGAGACCACTTTGCACCGTAAGGTAACCGCCTTGCATCTCAAGTTGGTCAACGAATAGGTCGGTGTTTGGGCGATGGCCAATGGCAATGAAGACACCCTGACAAGCAATATCTTGAGTGGAGTCATCAACACTGCTCTTAATGCGTACACCGGTGACACCACTGTTATCGCCTAAGACTTCATCCAATTGATGATTCCAAGCGATGCTCACTTTACCTTGAGCTTCTTTTTCAAATAATTTGTCCTGCAGGATCTTCTCAGAGCGAAGGCTGTCACGGCGATGAATTAGAGTCACATGTTCACATAGGTTGGAAAGATATAAGGCTTCCTCAACAGCGGTATTACCACCGCCAACGACAACGACACGTTGATTTTTATAAAAGAAACCATCACAGGTGGCACAGGCTGAAACACCTTTGCCCTTAAAGGCTTCTTCTGAATCCAGGCCTAAGTACATAGCAGAGGCACCGGTGGAAATAATTAAGGCATCACAGGTGTAATTGCCATTCATATCACCTTCTAACTTAAATGGTCGCGAGCTGAAATCAACTTTATTGATGTGATCAAAAATCACTTCAGTACCGTAGCGCTCAACATGTTGCAACATACGCTGCATTAAATCAGGCCCCTGCAGGCCATCGACGTCTCCGGGCCAGTTATCGACATCGGTTGTAGTCATAAGCTGACCGCCTTGTTCCATGCCGGTAATAATCACAGGATTTAAGTTGGCGCGCGCAGCGTAAACACCTGCGGTATAACCGGCAGGGCCTGAGCCTAAAATAATTAATCGATGATGTTGGCTTTCGCTCATGACTAGCTCTCCGGGGGACTTAATATTTAATTCTAAACAAGGTGCTGTTTGCGGTCTCTACTAAGGTGTATATTCAGTATTCGACAGCGATTTTTCGACTGTAGAGAATAACATTCAATACGTTTTAGGACGATAAGAATATTCTTGACAGTAAACAGAAAAAAATCAATCATTTACGTTATATTTATCATATACAGAATGAATAGTGGCTCAAGCAACTAGTAAAAAACCAAAGAGACCTAAAAAGAGTACCGAAACCCAGCTGGGTCGAGGTGTTCGTGAAGCTATGCTGGTGATGCTGGTTGCTATCGGTGTCTACTTGTATTTAGCCTTAATTAGCTATGATCGTGCCGATCCAGGTTTTACTCTAAGTAATGCTGATGCTGTTGTCAGCAATTTAGGCGGTTCTGCAGGTGCTTTTTTCGCCGGTCTCTTTCTATTTCTCTTTGGTTACCTAGCCTATATTGCGCCAATGATGGTGATGTATAGCGGCTGGCTGCTCTATAAGGGTGTAGACAGCGATGGCCACCCTGATTATCGCGTCATGTGGTTGCGTTGGATCGGCTTTATTCTGACTCTGGTTGCAGGCTGTGGACTTGCTTCAATGCACTTTGAGCCCAGTTTTTTACCTGCCGACGCGGGTGGCGTGCTGGGTAGTGTGCTCAGTGACTTATTTATATTGGCGTTTAACTACTCTGGTGCAACGCTATTATTGCTTGCTGTGTTCTTAGCGGGCATCTCTATTTTCTCCAGCCTCTCATGGCTCAGAATAATTGATCTCTTGGGCAAGCTAACGGTTTTATCGGCACTTTGGCTGAGTGCGCAATGCCGACATACCTACCAAAAAATCATCCAGCGTCGAGATCAGGTGGCCTTAGAGAAGGCGCGAACCCCTAAGTTTGAAGCGCGCCTTGCTAAGCCGCGTAAAAAACCACGTATTGAGCCTACCGTGAATACGGTGAAGGTGAGTAAACGGGCCGAACGTGAGAAGCAAATCCCATTGTTTGAAGGCAAGGGCAACAATGACCTGCCACCATTGATGCTACTAGATAATACGGTCAGTGAAACAGCCGGCTACTCAGATGCCGCCTTGGAGGCCTTGTCGAGGCAGGTGGAGCTGAAGCTATTAGATTTCAACATCGAAGCTGAGGTCAGTGAGGTACATCCTGGGCCTATCGTCACACGTTTTGAGTTATTGCTGGTACCAGGTCTGAAGGTCAGCAAGGTCAGTGCTCTGGCGAAAGACTTAGCCCGTGCTCTATCTGTTATCAGTGTTCGTATTGTTGAAGTGATTCCCGGTAAGCCTTCGATCGGTCTAGAAATACCCAATGAAAGCCGAGAGATGGTGCGCTTGAGTGAGATTATAAAATCAAATGAATTTGATGAGTCAAAGTCACCTGTCTCCATGGCTTTAGGTAAAGATATTGGTGGCCTACCGGTGGTTGTTAATCTCGCTGCAATGCCACATTTGTTGGTGGCTGGTACGACAGGTTCCGGTAAGTCAGTAGCTGTTAATGCAATGATCTTGAGCTTGCTTTATAAAGCCACAGCAGAAGACGTGCGCATGATATTGATAGACCCTAAGATGTTGGAGTTGAGTGTTTATGAAGGTATTCCTCATCTGCTAACTCCGGTTGTCACTGATATGAAAGAGGCGGCGAATGCCCTGCGCTGGTCTGTCGCTGAAATGGAACGTCGTTATAAGCTGATGTCTGCCTTAGGTGTACGAAACTTGTCAGGTTATAACAGCAAGATTACGGAGGGGCTTGCTAAGGGTGAGCCTGTGCTTGACCCCTTATTCAAAGTCGAAGACCAGCTCTCAGTAGACATCACTGCGCCTCAATTAGAAAAACTGCCATTGATTGTCATCGTTGTTGATGAGTTTGCCGATATGATGATGGTTGTTGGTAAAAAAGTAGAAGACCTGATTGCACGGTTAGCCCAAAAAGCACGTGCTGCTGGTATTCACTTAATACTGGCGACTCAAAGACCTTCTGTGGATGTCATTACTGGCCTGATTAAAGCCAATATTCCGACGCGTATGGCATTTCAGGTGTCTTCAAAGATTGATTCACGCACCATCCTTGATCAGATGGGCGCTGAGCAACTATTAGGGCATGGTGATATGTTGTATCTACCTCCTGGCACATCGATTCCTGAGCGCGTTCATGGCGCCTTTGTTTCTGATCAAGAAGTGCATAACGTCTGTGATTTTCTACGTCAACGTGGGCAGGCTAACTACCTCGAAGATATTCTAACGGAGCCGGTCACTGGTATTCCGGGCTTGGATGATGAAAACGCTAGTTCAGATGATGAAATGGATCCTCTTTACGATCAGGCGGTTGCCATTGTCACAGAAACGCGCAAGGCCTCAATCTCCTACGTGCAACGGCGGCTAAAAGTGGGCTATAACCGTGCTGCGAGAATGATCGAAGAAATGGAAAATAGTGGTGTCGTCTCCAGCGTGCAATCAAACGGCAGTCGTGAAGTCTTAGCACCCGCGCCGCCACGCTAGAAAGGGCTCGCTTTTATTATCACTGATCGTTACCCTTTAAAAGTCCTCAAACCTCGGAAAACCCGCAGATGTCTGCCTATTTAAGCCTTCTATTTATTGTCATATTATCTTCAGCGACACAGGCCGAAGAAAATTTTGCTATCGAGCAAGCGGATCAGGATTTAGAAGCTATTGTTGCGGCTATAGAAACATTACAAGCTAATTTTTATCAAGAAGTACGAGATGAACAAGGGCAACTGATTCAAGAATCCAGCGGCAGCCTCACAGTCAAAAAGCCGGGGCGCTTTATTTGGCGTTATCAGACACCCGAAGCGCAAGAGATTATTTCAGACGGGAAGAACCTATGGTTGATCGACCTTGAATTAGAGCAGGTTAGTGTGCAACCACTGACTAAAGCCTTGGGTAGTTCGCCGATACTACTGTTGACTAATTACCGTCCTATGCATAAGGATTTTGAGATACGTAAACTAGGTGAAGCCTTTGGGCTGCAATGGCGAGCGCTGGTACCGAGGGTGCAAGATACTGAGTTTTACCGTATTGAGATAGGGCTCAAAGGCAATCAAGTGCGTGAGATGAAGTTACTCGACCACTTTGATCAAACAACAGTGATTCGATTTTCAAAAGTGCGAGTGAATCACCGCATTAATGATGAAGTTTTTCAATATTCAGTATCTGACGATCTTGATGTCATTGGTACAGCAATAAAATAGATGGATGCTATGGACGACCTTTTTGCTGATAGTGAGGCCTATAGACCACTGGCGGATAGAATGCGGCCACAGAGTTGTGAGGAGTTTATTGGTCAACAGCATCTCTTCGGAGAGCAGTCAGCGTTACGCAAGGCGATAGATTCAGGCAGACCTCACTCAATGATCCTATGGGGGCCGCCTGGCACTGGTAAAACAACCATAGCGCAAATCATTTCCAAACAATGTCAGGTACCTTTTGTTGCTATCTCAGCTGTGCTGGGTGGCATTAAAGAGATACGTGCAGCCGTTGAACAAGCACAACAGCATCAAGCGGCAGGGCAGGCTACGACCATTTTATTTGTTGATGAGGTGCACCGATTTAACAAATCCCAACAAGATGCTTTCCTACCGCATATAGAAAATGGCACCATCTGTTTTATCGGTGCAACCACTGAAAACCCATCATTTGAGCTTAATAACGCCTTACTCTCTCGAGCGAGGACCTATGTTTTAAAATCATTACGGGTGGAAGACCTCTTAAGCTGTTTACAGCATGCCGTAGAGGACCAAACACGTGGTTTAGGTGCGCATGATATTACAGTCACTGATGACACGCTAAATTTATTAGCTGCTGCCGCAGACGGTGATGCTAGGCGCGCTTTGTCCATGCTAGAGGTCGCCTATGACCTTGCTGAGGAAGATCCACAGGGGCAGCGTGTTATTGACCGCGCACTAATTGCGCAGGTAACACAAACCAGCCTGCGACGGTTCGACAACAAGGGTGAATATTTTTATGATTTGACCTCTGCGCTGCATAAATCAGTACGAGGTACCGATCCGGATGCCGCCTTATATTGGTACTGCCGTTTACTTGATGGCGGTTGCGATCCAAACTATATTGCGCGTCGTGTTATGCGTATAGCCACAGAAGATATCGGTAATGCTGATCCACGTGCATTACAGATAGCAATACAAGCATGGGACAGCTATAACCGACTCGGTAGCCCAGAAGGTGAGCTTGCGATTGCTCAAGCGATTGTATTTCTTGCCTGTGCGCCAAAGAGTAATGCTGTTTATATGGCTTATAATGCCGCGATGCGTGATGTTAAAGAAAAAGGTAGTCTGGATGTACCGATGCACCTACGTAACGCACCGACTAAACTGATGGCAGAGTTAGATTATGGTAAGGATTATCGATACGCGCATAATGAAGAAGGTGGCTATGCCGCCGGTGAAAATTATTTTCCTGATGAACTTTCAGGCACAAAATACTATGATCCAGTCGATCGTGGTTTAGAAATTAAAATCAAGGAGATGTTGCAGCGTTTGCGCAGCTCCAAAGCAACCTAAGGAAAGATCTATGTCTGATGAGTTACAACTATCTAAAAGCCTGATTGATGATGTCATGAAGGTTGTCGTTGCCGCCGATGAGCGTGCAAAAGATCCGTTTATTGGTAGTCAATACTTAAGTGCCATTGTCGGCTTTGTAATTGGTACTTCTGAGGCGCCAGCAAAGGATAAAAAAGAGATACTAGAGGAGCTGGCTGCCTTTATGCAGCACGTCTTAGAAGACGTCTCAGATTCTTCTGAAGCGGCGCCAGCTGCTGCAGCGCCGATAGCGCCACCAGGATCAGCATTTGGTATCTGGAAACCAAGTTAATAAATAAGGTTCTAGAGTATAGCGATTGAACTTGGGTATGGCCTGAGTATAAAATAGAAAATATTAACGCCACATAAAAACTGAGGAGTAGGACCATGGATGAAGAAGGTATCAAGACCGCAATTACCGTTGTTATTATGATGATCCCAATTGTTTATCTTGGATTCACCGTAGCAGATCTCTACCTGTTTTAAACAATAGACTTCAGCACATAAAAAAAGCCGTTTTTTAGCGGCTTTTTTTATGTGCTTATGATCAACTTCCAAATAGATCGAGCTTTGATAGCAATTAGTAAGAGATAGATCAAAAGACTGATTCACTATCAAAGTGATGAAACTAGCAGATTACTAACGACACTTCGTAACCACTAATTCTCCAATATGTAACAGCCTGATGCTTTAATCATTAGATAAGGCGTCTATTAAATCAGTGATTTAATTAAACACTAAGGGGGGAGTTATGATCTTTGGCTTTATCAATTCCCTCTATAAACCTAAATTCTGACAACTACTTTAGAAATAACTACAATTATGCTGGCAGCCTTTACTTCAATACAGGAAATATAGTACCTCCCGATACCACCGGTACAAGAATAAATAAGTATGATGAAGCAGCTGTAATAAACACCAAAGTTGAGGCGGCCATCGAGGCAAATTATAACAACATTGATAATCCAGGTACATTGTCAAAGAATAATGTAGACGCTGCACAGTCAATATATATTAATGGTGTTTCAAAGGTGGCTGGTCGAGATTTGTTTAATGGTTCTAAAGGGTCAATTTCATTAACAGATACAGATGGTTGGGCCTTACAGCTAAACCAAGCAAAAGTTACCGAGATGTATATTTATGCGGGTGATGAAGGATTTTCACATTTAAATATTTTCACTGGTAGTTCGCAGAATGATTCATTCACTTTTAGTGGTGAAGACATAACTGGCTTTCATGGTGGCTTAGGATTTGATGTCATAAGAATGAGTGGCAATAATACTGATTTAGATGTGACGTCATTAAATAATGGTATTGATTCAATAGAGCTAATAAATCTTCAAGGTAATGGATCTAACGCTAATCAGTTGACAATTAATAACTCACAGCTCGATAGTAATGGTTCTATATTAAGCGTTTTAATGGGTGCAAACGATACGGTCGTTTATAAAATGAATACTCTTAGTTACGCCAGTGCCACTCAGGAGATGGTTGTCTTTGCTACAAATTTGGATGATGAAATTAACATGTCCATATTCAATGAAGTAGTTTATGGACGTGGTGGTGAGGATACCTTTATCTATAACTCATGGAGTGATGTTGCGTCTGCGAGTACTGATACGATTGTTGATTTCGGTGCAGGTGCCAATGGCGATGTTATTGATCTAAGTGATTTACTGACTTATTCAGATGGTGACAATCTATCTAACTTCGTGGAAGTTACTGGAGGTAATGTAGATGGTGGTGATGTCACCATTAAGATTGATAAAGATGGCTCTAATGCTTTCAATGCCGCAGATCAAACCATCATATTAACGGGTGTCGGCTCTACTACCACTGACGTAAC
>TARA_B110000971_G_scaffold221989_1_pt1 | contig 11860 bp, 12 predicted proteins | sample TARA_B110000971 | Tara Oceans TARA_B110000971 (sample SAMEA4397842) | marine metagenome | biome: Polar Biome; feature: [SRF] surface water layer (ENVO:00010504); material: water (ENVO:00002006), including particulate matter (ENVO:01000060) such as... | depth 5 m | reverse complement strand
TAGCTCAATTGGCTTGATTTATGCACTGAAAAAAATTTTTATATAAAGAATTGATATTTAAAGACAATAGGTTTTATAATGAGCAAAATGTTTCAAGATAAATTTGTTTCTTTTTTAATTGGTTATCAGAGTTACATTACAAATAATGCTTTAAGTTTAAATTATATTAAGAAACTTAAAAAACCTTTTTTTATTACATTAAAAAATAATTCAACAAAAAAAATTACCAAAAAAATTATAGACTCTATAGAATTGGCAAACTTAAAAATTAAACTTGCTTCTAAGATAGTATTTTTTGAGAGAAAATATAAAGAAAATAAAAAAGTTTATCTAGATTGTCGTGAAGCAAAAAAAAGTGATATACCTCAATTAAAAAAAATCTGTTTTGAGAATACATCTAATTCAAGATTTTTTAATGATTTGAGCCTACCATTAAAGTTTAGAAAAACTTATAGAGTTGAGTGGATTTTAAATTTTTTTAAAAAAAAAAGAGGTAATATTTTAATCGTAGCATATAAAAACAAAAAAGTACTAGGATTTATATTAATGCTAAAAAAATCTTTTGGATTACAAATAGATTTAATTGTATCAAGTAAAAATTATCAAAATAAAAAAGTTGGAACAAGTTTAATAAACTATGTAAATAATAATTTTTTAAAAAAAAATGATATCATTAAAGCTGGAACCCAATTAGATAATATTAATGCTAATATAGTTTATAAAAAATTAGGATTTGCTAAAAAAAAAAATACATCCTATGTTTACCACATACATTCTAATTAATTAAAAATGAATAATAAAATAAATTATAAAGAAATTTTAAGTACTTCAAAAAAAATAATTGACTGCAGTAGTGGGTTCCAAATTAGTCAAAAGGTATATAGAACTTAAATTGATAGTTATTATACAGGCGCGCACTAATTCAAAAAGGTTTAATAATAAAGTGCTATATAAGATTTATAATAAACCAATAGTTTGGCATGTAGTTTCAAAAATTAAAAAAAGCAAAAATGTTAAAAAAATAATTGTTGCCACATCAAGTAACAAAACTGATGATAAATTAGTAAAATATTTAGCAAAGATTAAAATTAATTATTATAGAGGTAGTTTAACCAACGTGGCTAAAAGGTTATGTGATGCTGCAGAAAAAAATAAAGCAAAATTCTTTATGAGAATAAGTGCTGACAGTCCACTAATAGACCCAGTGATAATTGATAAAGCAATTGAAATTTTTAAAAGCCAAAAAAAACATTATGATATTGTTACCAATGTCTTTCCTAGAAGTTATCCAAAAGGTCAATCTGTAGAGATAATAAAAACTTCTAAGTTGAGGTATTTTTTGAACAAATTTAATAAAGAACAGAAAGAACATGTCACGAAGTATTTTTATAAAAATTATAAAAATTTTATGATAAAAAATTTTATGAGTGATAAAAGCAAAACTAAAATTAAATTAGCAATAGATACAAAAAATGATTTAAAATTAATTTTAAAAAAATTTAAAAAAAAAAAATTTATTAACTTTTCACTAAAATAATGAAAATTATAGCTGCAATTATAGGAATGGGTATAGGCCAAAAGCATTTAGATGCAATAGACAATTATAAAAAATCATTTGTAAAGATCATTTGTGAAAAAAATAAAAAAAAGCTAAACAAATTAAAAATAAAATATCCAAACAAAATTATAACATCTGATGAAAATTGTATTTATAAAGACAAGGAAATAAATTTAGTATCAATTGCGAGCTATGACAATTACCATTATCAACAAATAATAAATTCAATTCATTCAAATAAAAATATTATTGTAGAAAAACCAATGTGTTTAAATACAAAACAATTAAAGAATATAAAAAAACTCTTAGATAAAAATAAAAAAATAAAAATGACTTCAAATTTAGTTCTCAGAGTCAATTCTTTATTCAATAAATTTAAACAAAAAGTTAATGATAAAAAAATATTTTATATCGAGGGAGATTATTTGTGGGGACGAAAAGAAAAATTATTTGGTTGGAGAGCAAATGTAAAAGACTATTCACTAACATTAGGTGCTGGAATACACTTAATAGATCTAATTATGTGGCTAACTAAAACAAGACCAATATCCGTTTATTCCATGGGAAATAAAAATGCTACAATTGGGACAAGATTTAAAAAAGAAAGTTTAATTGTTATGCTGTTTAAATTTCCTAAAAATATTATAGTTAAAATAACTGCTAACGGTGGCGCTATTTATGATCATTTTCATGAGTTGAAAGTATTTTGTTTGAAGCAAACTTATGTGAATTCAAAACTAGGGTCATTTTCTTATGAAGATAATAGACTCATTAAAGAAAGCTCATCTTATCCAGACAAAAAAAATAGAAAAAAATTAATTAGAAACTTTATTGATTGCCTAATAGAAAAAAAAACCTCACCCATAATTACTATTAAGGAGCAAATAGATTTAATGTCAGTATGTTTTGCTGTAGACAAATCGTTAAAACTAAATAAAACACTGAAAATAAAATACTTTTAATTTATGAATGAAATAAAATTTTCAATTCCGAATATTACTACTAAAGATATTAAGACTGTTGGTCAAATTTTAAAAAGTGGTTGGTTAACACATGGAAAATATACTTCTCTTTTTGAAGAAGAAATTAAAAAACTTACCAAAGCAAAATATGCAGTTACAGTTTCAAGTTGTACAGCAGGTTTGCATCTTTCCTGCTTAGCCTCTAAATTTAAAGAAGGGGATGAAGTTATAGTTCCCGCTCAAACACATACAGCAACTGCTCACGCTGTTGAGTATACTGGGGCAAAAGCAATTTTTTCAGACGTTGAATTTCCTTCAGGAAATATGTCGTTGGATTTATTAAAAAAAAAAATATCAAATAAAACAAAAGGAGTAATTGTGGTTCATATGGCAGGATATTCATGTGAAATGAAAAAAATATCTCTTTTTTGCAAAAAAAATAAAATTACATTAATTGAGGATTGTGCTCACGCTCTAGGCACTTTTGAAAGTGGAAAACACGTCGGAAACTTTGGAATTGCAGGAAACTTTTCATTTTACCCCACTAAACAAATTACAACTGGAGAAGGTGGGGCCATTATTACTAATAGTAAAGAATTTTATAAAAAAATAAAAACTTTAAAGGCTTTTGGAATTGATAAGGATATTAATAATAGAAAAAAGCAAGGTGATTATGATGTCAAATTTCTTGGATTAAACTATAGAATGACAGATTTTCAAGCAGCATTAGGTTGTAGCCAAGCAAAATCGTATAAAGAGAATTTAAAGAGAAGAAAAGAAATAGCAAAAAAATATATAAAAAAATTTTCAAATATTGAAAACATTAAATTTATGCCTTATTCTTCTAGTAGCTCATATTTTGTATTTCAAATTTTTTGCAAAAATAGAGATTTGTTATTAAAGCATCTTAAAGAAAAAAAAATAGGAGTGAGCGTACATTATACTAACCCATTACCTAAAATGACATATTATAAAAACAAATATAAATTAAAGATAGACGACTACCCAAATGCTGATAAATATGGTAAGACCAATATATCTTTACCAGTTTATCCAAAATTAAAAGACTCTGATATAAACACTATATGTAAAACTATAATTAATTTTATTAATAAATGATTAGTAAAAAAATTTTATTAGTAGGTGGATGTGGTTTTATTGGTCACAACCTTGCCATTTACTTAAAAAAAATTGGAAATAACCCAATTATTGTAGATAGTCTTCAAATTAATAACTTGTATGCAAAACCAGATGACGAAATTACAAATAAGCACTTATACGATTCTATATTAAATAACCGGCTACATTTATTGAAGGAAAATGAAATTGATTGTATTATAAAAGATGTCAAAGATTTGTCGAATGTCGAAGAAATTTATAAAAAAATAAATCCAGATGTAATTATTCATTTAGCAGCTGTTTCACATGCAAATAAATCTAATAAAGATCCACACACAACTTTTGAAAACAGTTTTAGAACATTAGAATCTACACTTGAATTTGCTAAATCAAAAAAAGTACACGTAATTTATTTATCTTCTAGCATGGTTTATGGTAATTTTGATAGTTCAGAAGTAGATGAAAATAGTCCCTGTAATCCCATTGGTGTTTATGGAAATTTAAAGTTAAGTGGAGAAATGATTTTAAAGGCTTATGGTCAAATTTTTGATCTCCCTTATACAATAATAAGACCTTCAGCTTTATACGGTGAAAGGTGTGTTAGTAGAAGAGTAGGACAAATATTCATTGAAAATGCAATACAAAATTTAAAAATTAAAATAAATGGTGACGGAAATGATAAGCTTGATTTTACCTACATAGAAGATCTAATTGAAGGAATAGCTATTTGCTGTCATAACAAAAACGCTATAAATCAAACATTTAATATTACATTCGGTAACGCTAGAAAAATAAACGATTTGCTAGAAATATTGAAAAGTGAATTTCCTAAAACTGAAATTGAATATATTGAAAGAGATAAATTGATGCCTAAAAGAGGAACCTTAAGCGTAAATAAAGCTAAGAATCTTTTAAATTTTTTACCAAAAGTTTCAATAGACACTGGATATCTAAAATATATTAGCTGGTATAGAAATTTTTGGAAAAAAATAAATTAGTAAATTTATGAAAGAAAAATATACTAAACCATTTATAGTAGCTGAAATAGGCAACAATCATGAAGGAAGCTTTGAAATAGCAAAAAAATTAATTTTAAAGGCCTCAGATTGTGGAGTTGATGCTGTAAAATTTCAGACATTTATTCCAGAGAATTATATTAATAGTTCAGATTTAAAAAGATTTAAACAGATAAAAAAATTTGCGCTTACAAAAGAAAATTTTATATCATTATCTAAAATAGCTAAGGTCAAAAAACTTAAATTTATATCAACACCTTTCGATTTACAAAGTGCATTTTTTCTCAAAAATATAGTTGATTATTTTAAAATTTCTTCTGGAGATAATAACTATTATGATTTGATATCGACAGTACTCAAATTCAATAAAAAAACAATTATATCAACAGGTCTTTTAAATTTATTAGATCTTAAGAAATTATATAATTTTTTACTTCAAGAAAGATACAATTTAAAAAAAATTTCTCTTTTACATTGTGTTGCATCTTATCCAACTGATTTAAAAGATATAAACTTAGAAAGAATAAAATATATAAAAAATAATTTTAAAGTTAAACCAGGATTTTCAGATCATACAATTGGTTTGACAGCACCGATAACAGCTTTTTTTTATGGAGCAGAAATAATTGAAAAACACTTTACCTTAGATAATAATTTTTCTAACTTTAGAGACCATAAGCTGTCACTTAACCCTAGTGATATGACCAAGTTAGTTAGTTTCTTTAATGATTTTAAAAAATTAAACATACCTCTTAAAGAAAATTTGTCAGTGGATGAAAAAAGAAATATAATTAAAATGAGAAGAGGATTTTTTGCAAAAAAAGACATAGAAAAAAATTCAAGAATTAAATTAAGTGACATCAAGTATGTTAGGCCAGCTGGAAAGAGAAGTATTAATAATCTAAATGAAATTTTAAATAAGAAAGTTAAAAGTAATTTAAAAAAAAATGAGCCAATTGTAAAAAAATTATTTAGTTAATGAATGTATTAATCTTAACTACAAAAACTCAACATCATCAATATTTTATAAATAAATTAAGAGAAAAAATAACTAATTTATTTGTGATATATGAAAATAAAAAAATTAAATATGACTTTAGTACAAAACATAAAGAGTTAGTTAAAAGAGATTTTTTTGAAAAAAAATATTTTAAAAACCATCTTTATAAAAAAAAAGTTGAAAGTTTTGTAACAACAGATATTAATAATAAAAAAAGTTTAAATATTATTAAAAGAATTAAACCAGAAATTATTGTAGATTTTGGCACAACTATATTGAAAAAAAACACCCTTTTAAAATGTAATAAGATACCTCTTTTAAATTTACATGGAGGAAATCCAACAAAATATAGAGGATTAGATAGTCATTTTTGGTCGATCTATCACAAAGATTTCAAGAATTTAGTTACAACTTTACACTATATAAACTTAGGAATTGATACTGGAAATATCATTCAAATAAAAAAGATCAATTTCAATTCAAAGACAAACTTTTACAATCTCAGAATTAAAAACGTAGAAAATTGTATAAAGTTATTTAAAATATTTTATGATAAATACGTTAAAAAACAAAAAATCTCTCATAAAAAACAAAAAAATATTGGAAGATATTATTCAGCCTATCCCTCTATATTCATAAAAAAATGTATTAATAACTTAAGTAGATATATAAAAAATCATGTTAATTAAGAGAAAGCTATTAAAAAATGTAAATAATAATTTTTCAATTTTACTTTTCCATGGGGTAATTAAAGACAAAAAATATCAAATAAGAAATTATAATAATAAACATATACTGGATATTAAATTTTATAAAATATTAAAATATTTAAAAAAAAAGGGTAATCCAATCAGCATTGATGAGGTTACTTATTGTAAAAAAAATAATATAAAGATTCCTAAAAACTCATTTACGATTAGTTTTGACGATGGATTTGAAAATAATTTTAGTGTAGCGGCACCAATATTAGATGATTTAAAAATACCATCTACTTTTTATTTTTCAACAGATTTTGTTAATAATAATAGCATGAGCTGGATAGATAAAGTTGAATATTGTTTTGAAGAGGATAAAAAAAAAAAATTTTTAAAATTAGATACATTGGGCAATTATGATATATCTTCACTGGAAAAAAAAATTAAGACTCTTAATTCTATAAGGTATCAAGTAAAAAAAAATTATAATCTTAATATAGATAAATTTGTTACAAATATATTTAATAGTTTCGAAAGAAAAGAGATTAAATCTTCAAACTTAGATATAGATAAAAAAATTAGTTGGAAAAAAATAAATTTATTAAAAAGAAATAAACTTTTTACATTAGGGGGACATTCACATATTCATATGCCTTTAACATATTTTTCAAAAAAAAATGCAGAAAAACAAATTATTAAAAGTTTAAATTTATTTAAAAAAAATGTTAATTTAAAATTAAAACATTATTCTTATCCAGAAGGTCAAAAAAATGATTATAATAAAAAAATTGAGTCATTTTTAAAGAATAAAGGAATAGAATGTTGTCCAACAGCTATAGATGGATTTAATGGTGCAAATTCAAATTTATTCAATTTAAAGAGAATTCAAGTTACTTAGTATGTGTGGAATTGCAGGATATTTTGGATCTAATAAGATTAGTAAATATAAAATTTCTAAAACTTTAAATTTAATGAAAAATAGAGGACCAGATAATTTTGGTTTATATAAAAGTGAGAAAAAAAAAAATATTTATTTGTTGCACTCCAGACTATCTATTATTGATCTAAATCAAAGGTCTAACCAACCATATAAATTTAAAAATTTAGTTATGGTATACAATGGTGAAATTTATAATTTTTTAGAATTAAAAAAAGAGCTAGTTTCAAAAAAATATTCTTTTAACACTAAATCAGACACAGAGGTATTATTAAAATATTATGATTGCTTTGGTGAAAAAGCCTTTGACAGACTTGAAGGAATGTGGTCGATAGCAATTTTTGATATTAAAAAAAATGAATTGCTATTATCCAGAGATAGATTTGGTGAAAAACCTTTGTTTATAAAAAAGGAAAAAAATGGTATCTATTTTGGTTCCGAAACAAAATATATCCAGTCTCTTTGCGATAAAAAAACTTTTCCAGATCTAAAGAAATGTAATGAGTTTTTATTTTATGGTTATAATTCTATTTTTAAATCAGATAATAGTTTTATTAAAGGTATAAAAGTTTTTAAACCATCTTATTTTTCCAAAATTTCTCAAAAAAATAAAGTTTTTTTTACCAAATATTGGGATTTAAAAAATATTCCTAAAATTGAAAGAAAGATTAGTAAAAAAGATATGTTGATAAAAGTTAAAAAAGCATTTTTGAATTCAATAAAATTAAGACTGAGATCAGATGTTAAAATTGGAGTTTTTTTAAGTTCAGGTATTGACTCAAATTCAATTCTATTTTTTTGTAAAAAATACTTTGATAAAAATTTCAATACATTTTCACTTTTTGATACAAAAAATAGTTTTTATGATGAAAGCATTTTGATCAAAAAAATTTGCAAACAAAATAAAATTTTAAATAAAAGTATAGATGTTCAAAATATAAATGTGTTAAAACTTTTAGATAAAACAACTAAATATTATAATTCACCAGCTTTAACTTTAAATAGTCTTGCAATAAATTCATTATATAAATTAGCATCTAATAGCAAAACTAAAGTTATGCTTTCTGGTGTTGGATCAGATGAAATTTTTGCTGGGTATTTTGATCATTTTAAACATCATATTTTTGACCCTGAAAATAAAAAATATTTTAAAAAAAATGTTTTAGATTTTAATTCAATAATTAAGCCTTATATAAGAAATAAAAATTACTCTGATTTAAAAAATAAAGTTAAAAAATATTCAAGATTAGATGATATGGAGTTATTTCCAGATATATTTAATAAAATCCCAAATAAATATGAAAGTAAAAAAAAAAATATTTTCCCATCTAGATTGAAAACAGCTTTATACTATCAATTTGAAGAAAGTTTATTTCCTACTTTACATAATGAAGATCTAAATTCAATGATGTATTCAGTCGAAAGTAGAACTCCTTTTCTAGATAGAAAATTAATCGAGGAGATATTTAGTATTCCATCTCAGTTTTTTATAAATAAAGGAAAAAATAAGTTTTTACTAAGAAGCATTGGAAAAGAAACTGTTCCTGATATTGTTTTAAATAAGGTCAATAAACAAGGTTTCAATGCTTCTCTGAGCTCTGTAAAAAATATTTCTCTAGAATATTTTATAAAAATTTTAAGCTCAAAGAAAATGAAATATTTTTTTAACAAAAAAACTATTAATTTTGTTAAAACAATAAATTTTCAAAGTTTAAAACATTCTGAAAATCAATTCTTATTTAGAGTTTTATCTATTTACTCTTTTTTAAAATACTATTATAAAAACTGATGTTAGAATTAATTCTAGGAAAATATTTCAATAATTTTATAAGTAAAATAATAATATTAATTTTAAAATTTAAAGGAATTAAAATAGGAAAAGGTGTTTTTATTAAAAAATCACCTTATCTAAAAATTAATGGTAAAATTTCAAATATTATTATTGGAGATAACGTTGAGATTTTAGGAAAAATTGATATTAGAAATAGAGAAAATGGAAAAATAATATTTCAAGATGGAGTAATTATTGAGGGAGATTGTAGATTTGTTGCAGCAATGGAGGGTGTGATTGAAGTTAAAAAAAATGCAATAATTACTAAAGGCGCTATTATGAATGGTGGTGGAAACATATTTATAGGAGAAAATTCTATTATTGGTCCTTATAATATTTTTAACGCCAATGATCACAAGATTGATAAAAATATTCAAATAAGAAAAAAAGAATTTATTTATGGAGATATAATTATCGAGTGCAATTGTTGGACAGGGGGATATGTTTCAATTAAGAAAGACGTAACTCTTGGAAAAGGATCGGTTATAGGAGCTCATTCATTTGTTACAAAAAATACAAATCCTTATTCAATTAATTATGGCATACCATGCATAGAGAGAAGTGGAAGAAGCTAGTTAATTATGAAATATTGCTCAAATTGTGTTTTACCAAGCACAAAACCAAATATAAAATTTTTTGGATCTATATGCTTAGCCTGCAAGTATCATAGTGATATAAAATCTATTAAAATAGATTGGAATTTAAGAAATAAAGAATTTTTAGCATTAATTAAAAAAATTAAGAAAAAAAAATCAAATTTATATGATGTACTAGTTCCTGTAAGTGGAGGAAAGGATAGCATTTCACAAGTTCATTATCTTCTTAAAGCTGGTTTAAGAGTTCTAGCTGTAAATGTTGACTATGGGTTTAAAACTGAAATTGGAAAATATAATTTAGAATTAATACCAAAAATGGGTGCAAGTTTATTTACATTTAGACCCAACCTTGAAATTCATAAAAAAATATTAAAGATATCTTTTTTAGATTATGGAGATCCAGATTTAATGTCTCATTGTATGCTATTTTCTTTACCATTAAGGATAGCTTCTAGACTTCAGATACCTTTTGTACTTTTAGGAGAAAATTCAGCATTAGAATACAATGGAGATACAAAACAAAATCAAAAAAAAATTACAAAAAAATGGTTTAGTGAATATGGAGCAAACAGTAATATCACACCAAGGAAATTTGCTAAAAAGTATAAAATTCCTTATGCAGATCTTGAAATTTATGATTTTCCACCAAATAAAGAATTTTTAAAAATAACACCTATTTTTACCAGTTACTTTTTTAATTGGAGTTCAGAAAATAATTTAAAAATTGCTGAGAAATATGGATTTAAAAAATTAAAAAAATCTTCGGAGGGCACATTTAGAAATTATGTAGGTTTAGATGAGAAAATAAATAGAATTCATCAATATTTAAAGTTTTTAAAATTTGGATATGGCAGGGCTTCGGATCATGCTTCTGAAGATATAAGAAATAAAAAAATTACAAGATCACAGGGTATAAAATTAGTTAAAAAATATGATAGAGTTAAAATCACCAAACCTTTCTATACAGATTTTATTAATTTTATAGGAATTAGTGAAAAAGAATTTTTCAAAGTTCTCAAAAAGTATACTAACTTTAAAACTCAATCTGATATTAAAAATATTAAATGAGAATTATAAAAAAAAATAAAAATTTTAAGGTAAAAAATAATAAAATAAATAAGACAGGAGATATTATTCTTAAAAATAATGAATTAGTATCTTTTATTGAAAATAAAAAAAAAAATGAATATGACATAGTTAAAAAAAATTGGGGATATTATGTTTCTTCATCAATTAATAATAGATTAAAAAGTAATAATTTTAAAATTGCATTAATTAAAAATGAACAAGATAAATTTTTTCTTTGTGCGGTTGATAGCCAAAAATTAGATGTATTTAAAAATTATATAAAAAAAGATAATCAAAAAATTGTTAAATGGCTTAATCAAAATTTTTTATTATCCTTGATATAAAATTTTTTAAAAAATACATTTTTATTGCTAAATTGAGTAAATATTTTTATCTTTATAGTTTGAAAAATATCCTCTTGTATCGATTATAAATTTTGAATTCTTTAATATATGTTTTTTATTAAAAATAGAATGATCTGTTAATAAGATTAGAGCAGAATAATTATTAAAGTTATCATAATTTAATTCAATAGATGATTTAAAAAAACCATTTTCATTTATCGTTGGAACATGTGGATCACAATAATCAAATTTAATCTTTCTTTTAGAAAAATATTTAAAAAATTTTATGGCAGGTGACTCACGAAGATCATCGATATTTGCTTTGTAGGCAGCACCTAAAAATAATATTTTCAATTTTTTATTATTAATTTTTTTCTTGATAAAAATTTTTTCGATTTTGTTGATACACCATTTTGTAATATTTTCATTTGTCTTCATTGATTCATTTACAAACTTCAGATCAAAATTATAATTTTTTGCTTCATGAATTAAATAATGAGGATCGACAGGTATACAATGTCCCCCAATTCCTGGCCCTGGATTAAAAGTTGTGAATCCAAAGGGTTTTGTGCCAGCTAATTTTAAAATTTCATAAATATCTAAATTCATTTTGTGACAAAGCATTTTAAGTTCATTAACTAAACCAATATTGGTAGCTCTATAAATATTTTCAATCATTTTTGACATTTCAGCATTTTTAATAGAGTCTGTTTTGATTACAGTTTTAACAACTT
>TARA_B110000971_G_scaffold116685_1_pt1 | contig 11867 bp, 11 predicted proteins | sample TARA_B110000971 | Tara Oceans TARA_B110000971 (sample SAMEA4397842) | marine metagenome | biome: Polar Biome; feature: [SRF] surface water layer (ENVO:00010504); material: water (ENVO:00002006), including particulate matter (ENVO:01000060) such as... | depth 5 m | reverse complement strand
TGGAAAAGCAAAAAGCCATCATCGTTTCAGGATACTTTAACCCCATTTATAAAGGGCACTTGAGTATTTTAATAATGCCACGGCAATTGTTGATCAACTTTTTATGATCGTTAATAACGATCACCAAAGAGCCCTTAAAGGAAGTAAAGAATTTCAGGATGAAAGTGAACGCATGATAATCGTTTCTAATATTAAAGCTGTTGATAAAGCCATTCTATCGGTTGATAAGGACAGGACTGTTTGCGCTACCATAAAAATGATCGCTGAGCAGTTTGGGGGAGAGTTTGATCTTGGATTTGCTAACGCAGTAGATCAAAATAACGATACAATTCCTGAAAAGGGTATATGCGAGCAGACGAATGTTACGCTTATAGATGGTTTAGGGGATAAAATATAGTCAAGTAGTTGGCTTCTTAAGAAATAATTCAAATAATGAAAAAGATTTTAATTACCGGAGGAGCAGGATTTATAGGATCTCATCTCGCAAGACTATTTGTCAATAAATATCCAAATTATAAAATCTATAATTTGGATGCTCTTACTTATGCGGGTAATTTAGAAAACTTAAAAGATATAGAAAAAGCCGAAAATTATTTTTTCATTAAAGCTGACATAAAAAATAGTAAAAGTATTGAAAGAATTTTTAAAGAATATAAATTTGATAGCATTATCCATCTAGCCGCAGAGTCCCACGTAGATAGATCTATTACACATCCTTTAGAGTTCTTAGAAACAAATATTTTAGGTACAGTAAATTTATTAAATGCTTTTAAAAATTTATGGTCTGATGGTTTTGAAGGAAAAAGATTTTATCATGTAAGTACAGATGAAGTATATGGCTCCCTTGGAGAAAAAGGTTTATTTACTGAAACTACTCCATACGATCCTCGTTCACCTTATTCTGCTTCGAAAGCTAGTTCTGATCATCTTGTAAGAGCTTTTGGAGAGACCTACGGGCTTCCGTTTGTAATTTCAAATTGTTCTAATAATTATGGAGAAAACCAATTTCCAGAGAAATTAATTCCATTATTTATTAATAACATTATTAATAATAAATCATTACCTGTCTACGGTGACGGAAATTACACTAGAGACTGGCTTTATGTAAAAGATCACGCTAGGGCAATAGATTTAATATTTCACAACAGCAAAGATGGAGAAACGTATAATGTTGGAGGTTTTAATGAGTGGAAAAATAATGATTTGGTTTTGCTTTTATGTGAAATCATGGATAGGAAATTGAATCGAAAACTAGGATCTTCCAAAAATTTAATCAGATATGTAAAAGATAGACCGGGTCACGATCTAAGATATGCAATAGATGCCTCAAAGTTTAATAGAGAACTTGGATGGATGCCTTCGGTAACATTCGAAGAAGGTTTGGAATTAACAGTTGATTGGTATTTGTCAAATATAGTTTGGCTGAATAATGTTACTAGTGGTGAATATCAAAATTATTATAAAGCACAATACAAATAAAAAACACACATATCTAATCAATTTAGGTTTATAGATTGGTTAATAAAAACTATTATAAATTTTAAATGGCAATTTTTTTTAATAACTTTTTTTACTCGCAAGTTCTTTATAAGATTAATGAAATCTTAAATAAAAACGAAAAAAAGTCTTTACTAATACTAGTTATATTTGTTTTAGTAGGCATGATTTTTGAAGTAGCAGGTCTAGGGATTTTAATACCATTAATCTCAATAATTATAAAACCTGATTTTATAATTGATAATAAATTTTTTCTAGATATTTTCTATCTATCTGATTTTAATAGATTTGAGTTGATCATTATTATTTTGGGACTTGTTTTAATTTTTTATGTTTTCAAATTTGTGTTTGTTTCTTATTTAAGTTATAAGCAAAATAGATTTTTATCAAATTTGAATGCTAGTGTAACTAAGAGACTATTCAAAGCTTATTTAAATCAGCACTATTCATTTTTTCTTAAAAAAAAATCTTCAAATATTATAAAGATAATCCAAGTTGAAACATCATATTTTAATTCTGTATGCACCGGAGTTATTACTTTAGTAGTTGAAGGACTACTATTTACTGCGGTTCTTATTACAATGATTATTATAGATCCTTATGCTACAATAATATCTTCAATCTCAATAATTTTTTTTTCATACTTATTGTCAAATTTTCTAAAAAAAAGACTTACCACTTTAGGTGTTGAGCGAAGCTCATTAGATGAAAATTTGAATACGCATACAATTCAATCTTTTGAGGGTATTAGAGATTTAAAAATTTTTGGAATAGAGAACCTATCAAGTTCAATTTTTGATCGAATCATAAGCAAAAAAGCACTTATTTTATCAAAGCATAATACTTATTCTCAATTTCCTCGATTTTTTCTTGAATTTATAACAGTTGTCGGGTTGATAGGATTTATTTTAACTCAATTAATTTTAGGTAATTCAACTAATGATATTTTAACAACTTTAGGAATTTTTGTAGCGGCTACTTTTAGATTAATTCCTTCAGTCAACAAGATTTTAGTATCACTACAAAACGTTAGGTTCTATACTCCGTCAATTAATTCAATAGTTGAAGAGCTTAATTCCTTTGAAAATTTACAATTTGAGCCCGGTAATAATAACACTTTTAGTATTGAAAATAATATTAAAATAAACGACCTCTCCTTCAGGTATGATACAAATAAACCATGGATTTTTAAAAATATCAATTTAAATATAAACCAAGGAGAAGTTATAGGTATAATTGGTAAATCCGGAACGGGAAAAAGTACTCTTGTTGATTTAATTTCAGGATTAATTTCACCTTGTAGTGGTAATATTGAGTGTAATGGTAATTTAATTTCTGACAGTTTAGAGTTTTGGAAAAATAACTTAGGCTATGTATCTCAAAATATTTTTTTACTTGAGGGTACAATCGCGGAAAACATAGCAATAGGCATTCCAAATAATGAGATTAATTTAGAAAAAATTCAGAGTGTAATCAAACAAGCAAAAATAGATGACTTTATAAATTCCTTAGATTTAGGTCTTCAGACAGAAATACATCATAATGGAAAAGAATTTTCTGGAGGTCAAATAAAAAGAATAGCTTTAGCTAGAGCTTTATATAAAAATCCACGTTTGATTATTTTAGATGAAACAACAAGTGCTTTGGATTCTGAAACTGAAAAAATAATTTTAAATACAATTATGTCTGTAAAAAATGACAAATTTGTATTTATTGTGACCCACAATAATGAGTCGTTTAGTCTTTTTGATAGGCTATATGAAATTTCAGAACAAAAATTAAAAAAAATAATATTATGAAGGGAATTATACTGGCAGGAGGAACAGGATCTAGACTATATCCTATGACAAAAGTTGTTAGCAAACAACTTTTACCTATCTATGATAAACCGATGATTTATTACCCACTATCAATACTTATGTTATTGGGCATTAAAGAAATTTTATTTATTACAACAAAAAAAGACGCTCCTCTTTTTAAATCACTTTTTGAAGATGGCAGTGAATTGGGCTGTTCTTTTAGTTACGAGATACAAGACCATCCAAATGGTATTGCTGAAGCGTTTATAATTGGAGAGAAATTTATAGGTAATGATAAAGTAGCTTTAATCCTTGGAGATAACATTTTTTATGGTAGCAAGTTAATTACCCTTCTTAAGAGTCAAATGACAAATAATGGCGCAACAATCTTTGGATATGAAGTTAGAGATCCTAAAAGGTTTGGAGTTGCAAATATCGACTCTTCTGGAAATATAACTTCAATTGAAGAGAAGCCTGAGTTTCCAAAATCAAATATAGCTGTTACCGGGATCTATATGTATGATGAACAGGTTAGTTTACGAGCAAAAAGTATCGAGAAATCTAATCGAGGAGAGTTAGAAATAACTTCATTAAATAATCTCTATTTAGCATCTAACAAGCTCAATATAAAGGTCATTCCTAGAGGGATATCATGGCTTGATACTGGTACTCCAGATAGCTTGTCAGAGGCTAATGAATTTGTAAAAGTTATAGAGAAAACTGCAAATAAAAAAATCGCTTGCTTGGAAGAAATTTCATATTTGATGGGTTATATTAATAAAACTAAATATATAAAAACAATTTCTAAATATAAGGGAAGTGATTACTTCAATTATTTATTAAATGTCATTGAAAATGAATAAAACTTTTTATATAATTGGTTGTGGTCCAACGGGTTTAGTTACAGGATATGAATTACTCAAGAAAGGGCAAAAAGTTGTATTTTTTGACTCGAACAATATGATTGGAGGTATGTGTAGGTCTTGGAAAGAAGAAGATTATATACTAGATACTGGGCCTCATATTTATCATACGCCAGAAAAAGAGTTAGCAGAGTATTGGATAGAGGAATTTGGAGATTTACTAATAGAGGGCGAATTTTGGTCCAAGAACGTTAAGGATGGTGATATTAAGAACCTAATTGATTATCCTCTTTCCTGGGAATCTATATCTAAATTTGATGAAGGGGTAAAAAGTAAAATTTTAAAAGAGTTAGAAAAATGTCAAAATAGCGCAAATTCTGAGGCTAAAACTTTCTCGGAGTATGTAAATAATCTTGTTGGACCTACTCTAACTGAAATGTTTTTTACTAAATATCCTAAGAAAGTTTGGGGGAAAAGTACTTCGGAACTCACTGCCGACTGGGCACCTAAGCGAATTGAGATTAGAGAAAAAATAACACCTTTCTACCATAAGCAATTTGCCGCTGTTGGTAGATTTGGGACAGGATGTATTTATGATGATTTATATAAAAAGATTTTAAAATTAGGGGGGCTTTTTCAACTTAAGGAACCTATTATTGGTTTAGATTACAATATTAATAGAATAACAAAGCTAATTTCTAAGAAAAAAACATATAATTTAACTAATGATAGTGAAGTTATATCAACTATTCCTATTAACATTTTAGGTCAATTTTTGGGCGCTAAATCTGAATTGAAATTTAGAGGAATTGCCTCGGTTTACATAGGCGTTAATAAAAGTGAAATAAATTGGCCAGAAAAAATAAATTGGCTGTATTTTGATAGTGATAAGTATTCTTTTAATAGAATTACAAATAGCTCATCTTTAAGCCCTGAAGTATGCCCAAAACATAAAGATTTAATTACAATTGAAACAACTTATTCAAAAGGAGATGAACTTGATTTGTTGGATAAAAAATTTTTAGAAGAAAAAATTTTATCAGAAGTTATTGATTCAAAAATTATTTCGGAGAAGGATAATATTGATTTTATTTCAAGTAATAAAGAAGCATATGTTTATCCAATACAGCATCCAAATTACCAGGTTGATTTAGCAAATTTAAAAAGTAAAATAAATAAGTATAACAATCTTAATTCAATTGGTACAGGAGGCGATTTTAACTATGCAGATAGTCAAGTAATTTTTCACAAGTCATACGATTTAGTGGATGATTTACTCGATAGTAAAAAAGAAATTAATCAAACATTTAAAATTAAAAAAAGAATCAATTTTAATGAAAATGTAATTATAGGAGATACAGTTGTTGGAGATGGGAACCATCCAAGTATAATAGCGGAAATTGGTTTAAATCATAATGGGAGTTTAAAAACTGCTAAAAAAATGATTGATGAACTTGTTTCAATAGGAATAAAATTCGCAAAAATACAAACATATACATCTGGTAATTCAAGAGTGTCTGACAAGGTTAAATCAGCTAATTACGTAGAGAAGATAACAGATCAAGAGGAAACACTTTCCGGTCTTTTAGAAAGATGTAAATTAGGTTTTGAAGATCAGATTGAACTATTTTCATATGCTAAAAATAAAAGTCTTTTATTATTTTCAACACCTTTTGATATAGCAAGTGCAGATTTTTTAAATAACGAAATTGGAGTGCCGTGTTTCAAAATTGCTTCAGTAGATCTTGTTAATTTACCATTAATTAGCCATGTAGCATCTTTTAACAAGCCTATAATATTATCTTGTGGCATGTCTGGATTATCAGATATTGAGGATGCATTAAACTGCATTTCAAATCAAGGGAATCCTAATGTTATTTTACTTCATTGTAATTCTTCGTACCCAGCGCCATTAGAAAAAATGAACTTAAATGTTATCAAAACTTTAAAAGAATCATTTAAGCTGCCCGTAGGTCTTTCGGATCATACATTTGGACCTTTAGCTAGTACAATTGCAATGTCAATTGGAGCAAATATTGTTGAGAGACACTTCACATTAGATAAATATTATGAAGGGCCGGATCATATTCTTTCCTCTGAACCAGACGAGATGAAAGAAATTTCAAACTTCTCCAACAAAATTTTGACGATATTAGGTAATGGGATAAAGTCAGTTGAAGAATCAGAATATGATAATATATCTTCGCAAAGAAAAGGTGTTTATGCATTAAAAGATATAAAGCCAAATGAGATATTTACAACTGAAAATACTTGTATTAAGGGACCCTCTGGAGCTATATTACCTAAATATTTAGATATTATATTAGGTAGAAAAGCTACTAGTTTTATCGAAAATGACACCCCAATCACATGGGAGAAAATTTAAATGAGTATAAAAGACAGCATACAGGGTAAATTAATAGAATTGAAAGAAGTGATCAATAATTTAGATATTGACACTAATCTTGTTTTTACTATTGGTAATACTATGTCAACCGCTAGCAGTTTTTACTTTACACCTTTCAGGTTTAAAGATAATTTTGTTTTATTTGGTGCGATTGTTTTTTCTGAATCAGAAGCAGAGGAATTACTACTTGCTTTTAAAGATATAGTTAATATTTTTTTCGTTGATGTTGAGGTGAAAGCCGGATTCAATTCAGCTAACGGTCTCGAGAAAATTGCAAGAAAAGTCATTTTGCATGAAAAGTTAAATTGGTATAAAGGTAATGATGTTACTTTAGAAGCTTTAGATTTGACAGTTTGCAATTATTTTGAGCAAAAAATGGAGGCTGTTTATGATAAAAATATTTTAGTTATTGGTATTGGTAATATTGGCACTAAAATAGCACTACGTTTATTAGAAAGAGGATCAAACATAAAGATTCACGGAAACAACATAGAAAAAAATAAAGCTGTTTGCAGTGTGCTAAATCAAATTAAGCCTAAAGGTACAAGCTCCATTGTTGAAATTTTCAAATCTTTCAACTCAAAAAACAAATTAGATATTATCATTTTGACTCATACTCACCCGCTAAGTTCATTAAATGAATTTTATGATAAATTTATAGATGAAAAGACCTTAATTATTGATGTTGGTAAAGGATGTTTATCAGAAATTCAAATAAAAACATTAATCAAAAACAATGTTTTGCTTAAAAGATTAGATATTGGAGAATCAATATTAAATTTGGTAAGTTTAAGAAATAAGAGTCTAAATATTTTTGAAGAATCTGAAAAAATTAACTTTAGGGGGCATGTGTTTTTGCAAAAAGGGTCTCTAGGGGAGAAAAATGATATAATAGTAGATGATATAAAAGCCCCCAAATTAGCTTATGGTATATGTGATGGTAAAGGTGGGTTTAAAGCGAAGTTGTCAAATTATGAAAAACAAATAATAAAAGATTTTATTTTACATGGTAATACTAATAACGGGAGCTAATGGGAATATTGCAAACTATATAATCTCAGATTTAATTAGTTTAGGACATAAAATTTTAGGTTGTGATATTCATGAATCAGTATTAAACGACTCTTTATTTAAATATTATAAATGCGATTTAAGTGATGAAAAATCAATTTATAATATGTTTAATAAAATCAATGATTTAAATATAAATATTGATGTATTAATAAATAACGCAGCAATTGATTTTGTCCCTAAAGAAGGAAGACAATCATCCGGAGTTGAAATTGAAAATTTCTCAGAAATATTTGATGTCAATGTTAAAGCACCCCTAATATTATCAAGTTTATTTATTGATCTATGGAAAGCTATAGATGTTAAAGGTCGAATAATAAACTTATCAAGTATTTATTCATTAAAATCACCTGATCCAAGTATTTATTCAAACGGATTCATTAAAAATGTTCTTTATGGTGCTTCAAAGGCTGCTTTAAATAATATTTCAAAGCAATTATCAGTCATATACGGTAAAGATCAAATTTTAATAAATACAATTATTTTTGGAGGTTTAAAATCTGAAAACCAAAATTTACAATTTCAAACTAACTACTCAACTAAGACATCAATTAAAAGAATGATGGATAAAAAAGATATAATGTCACCTATTCTATTCCTTTTAGATAAAAATAATAATTATACAAATGGAGCTGAAATCATAGTTGATGGTGGCTTTTTAAATTTTTAAAAACATGAAACAATTCAATTACATTAAAATTAATGCTTCTAAATATAAAAACAGTGATTTAAAATTTTTCAGAAATGAAATAAAAAACCCTAAAGATGAGGATCTCAAAATTGCAAATGATATTTTGAAATTTCACTCAGAAATTGGATCCATTGACATGGGTGGTGCTTGGAAATATTATAATGAAAATACACGATCACAATATGTTTCCGCTCTTGCAGAAAAAAATGATAATTTGTTGGCTTTCCAGCTTTGTAATATGTTTCAAACTGAATGTTCAAGCGCTATTATTACTCCAAGTATTAATGTTTCTAATGATCATGATTTGATAAGTCAAATGTCTTGGGATTTAGATTCTTGTGCAGAATTCACTAGAAATAAATATAAATTAGATATTTTAGAATCAGGAGATACAGGGTCTTCATTTGGAGTAATTAGAGATAATATAAAAATATTACCAGACAGTCCCAGACACCTTTATTTTGCTGATCTTTTAATGTCTAGAATTCAAAACAGTAATGAAAACATTTTAGAAATTGGTGGAGGATATGGCGGGCTGGTTTACTTCTTAAAAAAAATAGGATTCAATGGCACTTATTTTAACATAGATCTTCCAGAAACTTTATTTGTATCTTATTATTATTTGAGAAAAAAAGGATATAAAGTCAATTTAATTTCTAAAAAAAGTGAAATTAAAAAAGGAGAAATTAATTTAATACCTTCCAATTTTTATAATAAATTGATAAAGGAAATTGATTTTTCGGTTTTTTTTAATTCTGCATCTTTATCTGAAATGAGTCAAGATATTTGTTTTAACTATATAAAAGCAATTAATTTAAAAATGCCTAGAGATGTAATACATTGTAATTCTAATTATCTAGCTTTTCCAAATTCAAAGATACATGTTGAAATTTTAGCCAAAGATTTTCCTTGGGATTCAAATTATAAATTAATATCTCAATATATCAGTCCTTTTCAAGGTGCCTCAGGACGTTATAGAGTTTATCTTTATGAAATAAATTAAGTATGAAAATCTTAACTGTTATCCCTGCACGTTCTGGTAGTAAGTCTGTAAAGGATAAAAACATTAAATTGCTAAAAGGAAGACCTTTATTGGATTTCTCAATTAAATATTCTTTAAAATGCTCACTGATTACAGATACAATTGTAAGTACAGATTCGAAGGAATATTCAGAAATCGCGATTTCATTAGGTGCTAAATGTCCATTTTTGAGGCCAGATTATTTAGCTGGAGATTTAGTAAAAGATTTTGAAGTGATTAATCACGCTCTTTTAAAAATGGAAGAAATAAATAGTCACCTTTATGATTTAATTGTATTACTTCGACCTACATCACCCTTAAGGCCAGAGGGTTTAATAGAAAAAAGTATTGAGATGTTGTTAAACAACAAATCTTCAACATCAGTTAGAGCTATGACTAAATCAAGCCAGCATCCATTTAGAAGCTGGAAATTGAGTAAGGATGGATCAGTTGAATCTTTTTTCGATCATCATGAGCCTTATAATTTTCCTAGGCAAGAATTACCAGTAAGTTATTTTCAGACCGGAGACATTGAGGTCATTAAACGAGAAACAATGATCAAAGGCTCTATTTCAGGTAATGAAGTATTACCAATCTTAATTGATAATAATGATTATATCGATATTGATGAAATAAACGACTTTATTAAGGCCAAGAGATTATTAGATGAAAAACAATAATTTAATTTTTGGAACAGCAAAAATGGGATTGTCAAATTATGCAAATAATAATGGAAATCGATTATTAAAAGATAGTAATTCAGATATATTAAACTTTTTGCATGATAATGGAATTTTGAAGCTAGATTCAGCTGAAAGATACGGTGACAGTCATAATTTGATAGGAATTTTCAATCAGAACAAAAATAAATCTTTTAGTGTGTCAACAAAGGTTGATAACTTGATTGCTAACGATAAGAATGCATCAAAAAGACTACAAAAATTTGCTCATACGACCATCGACAAGTTAAATGTAGATAAATTAGATATTTTGTATTTGCATCAAAATGACATAAAAATCATTAATGATCCATATATACTAGAGGGAATCGAAGATTTAAAATCTAGAAATCTAATAAACAACTCTGGAATTTCTATATATACTGAAGAAGAATTAGTTTCAGGTTTAGAGAAAGAATCTTTTGATTATATTCAGATTCCAGTTAGCTTATATGATAGTTTTTTGTACGAGAAAATTTTATCTCAATATAGTGGGTCTAAAGTTAAATTTATAGGAAGATCAATTTTTTTTAGAGGATTTATATTTAATCATAAAAGTCTTAATTTGAAAAAATTTACAGACCACCATATTTTTGATGATATTAATAAGATCATAAATCAAATGGAAGTAGACTTATTAGATTTGACACTTTCTTTTTTAAACGAAAAGTCTAAGCTAGATTCTTTTATATTTAGTTCTTCATCAATAAAAAATATAGAAAAAGTTTTAAATTTTAAAAGTAAAGAAAAGTTACAAATACCTTCTAAACTTCTAGAACTATCATCTCAATTTAAATCATGGTCTGATCTCAGAATGCACTAAAAAATGCTACGTAACATATCATTATTAACACAATTTATTTTTTCTAAATTATTTGGGTTTAGATCAAAAAAAAGATTGGAAAAGCTGAAGGGTTCTGAAAAAGGTAAAAGTTGCTATATTTTTGGTGACGGAGTTTCTTTAAAATATTTTGATTTAAATTTTTTTAATGATAAAGATATTATTGCGGCGAACCATTTAATGATTCATGATTTATTTCCTTCATTAAATGTTAAATATTACACTTTTTATGAGCCATTCTATTTCTATCCTTTAATAAGAAAATATGAAAAATTTTTGTTTAATAAAATGTTTTTGACGGTCAAGAATTTAATGATGACTAATGAGAAAGTTGTTTTTTTCTCAAGTGTAACTAATATTCCACTTGTTGGAATAAAAAATTTAATTTTTTTATCTGAAAATAGTTTTAAAAGTAAAGAAGTGAAGGACTTAACAAGAAGATTCAATTGTTTTGAAGGATCACTAAGGCTTCAACTATTAATTGCAATTTATTTGGGTTACGATCAAGCAACACTAGTAGGTCATGACTATACTCAGTCCCCTTCTATGACAGGTCATTTTTATGAATATGGAAAAGGAAATTATTCTAATCATGATTTATGGAATGCAGATTTTTTTGAGGATGTAAAAAAGCAAATTAAAATAACAACTTTAACTATTGATTCAAAGTCAAATAGATTAAATTATTTGAAATATCCTAAAGAAAAAGTTTCATACAAAGAAAATACTGCAATTATCTCATCTAAATTATTAAATAAAATGAACACTTTTTCTTATTACAAAATATTTAGATGAAACAGCTAGTTACATCATCAATAGATAAATTAGTTTTAGATCAATTTATTTATTTAGGAGATTGGTGTTGCTCTGAATTCTCCGAAAATAAAGTAAACAACATTTTTGAAAATAGAGTTTTCTTATCTAAAACTTTCAAAGAGTTCGACTCTATTTATGAATT
>TARA_B110000971_G_scaffold221978_1_pt1 | contig 11940 bp, 11 predicted proteins | sample TARA_B110000971 | Tara Oceans TARA_B110000971 (sample SAMEA4397842) | marine metagenome | biome: Polar Biome; feature: [SRF] surface water layer (ENVO:00010504); material: water (ENVO:00002006), including particulate matter (ENVO:01000060) such as... | depth 5 m | reverse complement strand
GACTTGTTCACTTATTTGTTTGATTCCATAATGTCCATACATTTAAATACTGACTTATTTGTCAAACTTTTATACTGCGACACCTTGCTCTTAGAAATTTGTTGAATAAATTCGTGAATAGTAATAAGTCCAAGGTCGGCGTGTGCATCCTCAGCCAATGTTTTTCTATACATAATGGCTATATTTTCCATCAGTTCGTCAACATCTGTTTTACGGTTTTCCTCCTGAATAAGGTTATTCATCTTACATGTCAACGTTTTTAATATGTCCTTGACTTGTATTTCCGTCATAACCTTGGTATCCATGAGATTTAATACAAATGCTGATTGTGATTTACGTTTAGTATTTATTTTATTAATATTACAAAAATGGTCATAATCTACATCGGGGTCACCAGACTCAATGTTATCAAATGTTTCTAGATAAGTATTAAGCTTAGTGTCAAATATGGTTTTAATCCAATCATACTTATTTACCAATGACGTAAACACGGTGGCATATGTAAGACTGTAGAATATATTAGAAGATAGTACATCAAATATGAGATTGCCAATTTTGTCAAAGTCGTCATTTTCTTTCGTTAAACTGGTCAGTACGATGTCGAGTTGTTCTAAAGACGGTTCCGAGTTTTTAGATGTCAACTTGTTCAATAGTGTCATAACACTATCAATATTCTTACCGTGATTTGTAGTTGGTTGTGTGGGGGTATGCCAGTCGTCATCTGATGACTCGATGTTTTTTTTGAGTTTCTTAGACTTATTACGAAACATCTCCAAAGGGGCATTAATAGCTTCTTTTTTGAAAACTGGTGTTTTAATATATTGCGGACAACCAACCTGCGTAGATATTTGGTTAATTTTATCCATGGTTTCCAGCGGAATAATGTAATCAACGCCAGACGTTATGATACTTTTAAATTGAGATAAGGGGTATTTGCATATTTCTAACGCCATTTGTTACTGATATTGTTATATGGTTGCATTTAAATGGTTTCTAATCATTTTTATTATTAATAAACAACAAGAAATCCAAAACCACTTAAAAAAACGCCATGAATCATAATATCATGATTATGAATAATTTACTAGAAATAAATTGCGATGATACTCATTATGAACCAATAAATTTGTGGGATGAGTTAGGGCTTAAAGATGATTTATTGCGGGGCATTTTCAGTTACGGATTTGAATACCCAAGTCCAGTACAGAAGAAAGCCATTCTACCCATCATAAAAAAACGCGATGTTATCGTACAAGCACAATCTGGAACTGGAAAAACGGGTACTTTTGCCGTCGCCGCATTACAGCTAATAGATTTAAAACTTAATGAAACACAAGTTCTTGTGTTGTCCCCAACACGAGAACTAGTTACCCAATCTGCAAAAGTTATTGAAGATATTGGTTCTATGATGAATGATTTACGTGTTCAAGAGCAGTTTGGCGGACTTACATTCACATATGACTCACGTGTGACACTACCGCATGTAATATGTGGGTGTACTGGACGTATATGTGATTTAATAATGCGTAAAATGCTGAATGCTGAAACCATAAAGATGGTAATAATCGATGAAGCCGATGAGATGTTGTCGTATGGATTTAAAGAACAAGTACAACAGATATTTGAATATATTAATGTTAATGCCCAAGTAATTTTAGTTAGTGCTACGTTACCCGCTAAAATTTATCCAGTCATTAACGCCATTATGAAAAACCCTATTAAGCTTACAGTAAATGCGGACTTGTTGTCCCTAGACGGCATCACACAGCACTATGTAACGCTTGAAAGTGATAGAGAAAAATATGTAACACTAAAAAACTTATTTTCATTCTTAACTGTAAGTCAATGTATTATATATTGTAATAGCATTGAAAGAGTCAACGAGCTGTACGAGGCAATGACCGCGGACGAGTTCCCAGTATCTCGTATTCATGGTGGTATGGAAAAAGTAGCTAGAGACAACTCATTTTTGGAGTTTAAATGTGGGAAATCGAGAGTACTAATATCATCTAATGTTACCGCTAGAGGGATTGATATTCAACAGGTAAGTGTAGTGATAAACTTTGACGTCCCAAAATCAGTCAGTACCTATCTCCATAGAATTGGACGGTCTGGTAGATGGGGTCGAAAGGGAGTCAGTATAAATTTTGTAACCAGATACGATGTACATAAAATTCAAGAAATTGAGCAGTACTACTCGTGTCAAATACATAAGTTACCAGAAGATTTATCACCGTTAAACGTATAAGTTTGAACTAGAGAAAAAATGAGGGGAATCTTTACACCACCAAATAGAGTCGTATTGTAGTAACATCATAAGTAACATGGTGCTCCCTCATAGTGTTGTTCGTCAAAGTGTTGGTCGTCAAAGTGTTGGTCGTCAAAGTGTTGGTCGTCCAATTTTTTTTCGTTAGAGTTGTCATAACAAAGTTCGGTTGTCTCGTATGGGTACATATATTTGTGTTTTAGTTTTTGATTAGACAGTAAAAAAGTGTCATTACTTATGACTTTTTTTTGAATATATTTATAATATATTAGAGTTTCGACCAGTTTAATCAATTTATCGTAAGGACATGTAATTTGTAATAGTTCGTCCGTTAAAATATTATATAGATAATAACTAGTGTCTTGTTCATTGAGGGGTATAAATGGTTGCATTAATAGGTTGTTATGTGCAATGATTTGTCTTTTGTGTGTTTCGTGTTGATACATATAGATAGCTAACTGTAAAAAGTGTTCTTTTTCCAATGTTTGGACACACTTAAACTCGTACAAACTGCGGTTATCTATACAGTCAACAAACCCAGTAAGTTTTATGTTTAATAATTCGGGCTCATTTGTAGTAGTATATTGTTTTTCAAATATGGCTTCTGGCGAAATGTGTAGTGACTCTTGCATTCGAGTTACTGACTCCAATAAATGTTCATTTGACAACCAATTATATTCTTGAATCTGGAATATTTTGAACAAGAACCCGCTGGTGTAAGCAGTCCAACAAGTAGCCAGATATAAGAGTTCGTCGGGGGTAATGGTATGAAGCTTAATTTTATTTAGGTTGTATTTATGTCCAGTGTTCTGTATTTCATCTTCAAACTTTGTCGAAAGTAACTCGTTCAATATCCCACTTGTACCCTTAATTTTAAACTCGAAGAGACTGGGAATGGCTACGCCTGTAATGTCGGATACTCCTTCGCATCCATTCGGTTGCATACTTTTGGTCGGTATATTGATGGGTAATTTTTTGTGTAGGACGGTAGTGCTTTCTAGAAGCCGAAAACAGTCGTCCAATATATTGCCAGGCACGTGTCTTAACAAAGCTGTTGGGGAGGTTTCAAGTTTGGGATTTGGTGGTTTCTTAGGCAAACAAATGCTTTTATTATATTCAACATCGCAGTATACTTGCAATCGATTCTTGTTTATAAATGGCAAATAATCCGATTGATAATGATGTAAAACTGACAAATGTTCTAATCCTCTGGTTGTAGCGACATACAATTCATTAGGACATACATATGTATTTTGATTTTTCTTATAGAATTCAAAATATGAGTTGTCAAAGCTGAAGATAATAATGACCTTTCTCTCTAATCCTTTTGTTTGGTGAAAAGTTGAGAAAACTAATTTGCCTTCTAATATTTCTTTATCCAGTTTCTCGTCTTCGCTGGTGGATACAAAAATAGGTATAGATAAGTCCCTTTTAATTTTATTTTCCAGTTCTCTGACTGGTGATTTCTGTGATTTTATTGACGGAGCTAGTATAAAAATGTCTTGTGGCAAATAGCCCATATCTAAATAATATTTTACTTCATCGAATGGTCTATTTTTTTTCCCTTCTCCGAAACAGTTGCATATAATATATCTTGGTTTGTTAGTGGTAACTTTGGACGATAATATTCTATCGTCATTTAGCATACACCTATTAAGAAACAACGACATTTCATGTGTTATTCTGAAACTCTGAGACAATTTACATTTGGTCCAAACCCCCCCATGTAAATTAAATAGTTCATCTGCTAACTGGATATATCGGAAATCAGCATGATTAAATTCGAATATGCTTTGTTTAATGTCTCCAAAAATGCATATTTGGGCGTTACCACCATTATCTCTATACAGTTTACAAAACAGTTCATAATACAATGGACTAATGTCTTGGGCTTCATCTAAAATAATAATATCGTATTTGATTTGGTTTAATAATGGTTGTCCAGAATTTAACATTAAACTTATGTTTGTGTCTGTAAAACAAGTGTTGTCATAATGTTTTACACAGAATGAATGATAACTATGAACTTCTATATTAGGTATTCTTAATGTGGACACTTTTTCTCTAGTTTCTGATTTTAATCTGGCGTTATATGTTAGCAATAAAATGTTTAAACTCTCAAACTGTTTAGCTATGTATAAACTGCATGTGGTTTTTCCACTCCCAGCAACACTTTCTACAATAACGTTGTGGTTTAAAAATAGTTCGTCAACGACGTGTTTTTGTTCTGATGATATAGCAGGCAACATATATTAATTTATCTGATTAAATTTTTATATCATTATTTTATAACATTTATGGAGTAGGAGATGTGGGTCTATCCCTATGTGACCCGTGATGAGATTCCTACAGAAGCAACTGCATGTATAGTATTTACTCGCTTGTCTGAAAAGTAGAAGACAGTTCTCTCTTGGTTCGCAAAATTCAAAATAGAACAGCTTAAAAACAAAAAAAAAATAGTGCCTTCATAGCTTAGTGGTAGAGCATTCCCTTTGTAAGGGAAAGGTCGTGAGTTCAATCCTCACTGAAGGCTTTTTGTTATTTTTTCTTAAAAAATACAAACATTTGATTTTATTTTTGTTCCATACCTTAAAAATAAAACAGAAAAGAAGAAACAAATCTTAATATATTATATTATTTTTAGAGGAGGTCTGCCCGCATATCCATAAGATATGTAAAGGGTATAGGGGCTTTTCCACGGGAAGAATGCATAAGCCTAGCGTCTTTAGTAGCCATAAGCAGTTTGGTAAGTTCTGGTATTTGTGTAAACTTGCTATATTGAGCTAAATCCATTTCAGTCTTGCCTCGTCCAGTAAAGAAGTCCGAGTCTGCCTTAATTTTCGGGTCTCTAAAAGTCGTCAAAATCTTATTAATCTTACTTTTCCCAGTTGCATTGCCAGCAGCCTTAGCATAAATTGCATTTGTTGACATCTCTGAACCAGAGTCCAAACTAAACGTCAAATAAAACTCTGGATGTTCCTTTTTAAATTTAGAGGCATGATAGTAATGTTCAACACTAGCCCATTTGTGATTATCTATAATAATAGGTACAATCTCATGTGTAACTGGGTCGGTTTCTATCCAGAAATTTGATAGTTTTTTACGCCACTGCGGGATGCTTGCCAACACCTTAAAGTCCTTAATCTCGTCAGGTATTATAAACTCGCCAGCTCCTCTACCAGGCACTGCGTCAATGGACTTGGAGAAGAACTGAAATGTAAGGTCTGTTGGTCTTTGTTTCGGTTCAGGTTTGTCTTTAGGTTCAGGTTTCTCTTTAGGTTTAGGTTTCTCTTTAGGTTTTGGTTTGTTAGGTTTGTCTTTGTCTTCAGGTTTTGGTTTGTCTTTGTCTTCAGGTTTTGGTTTGTCTTTGTCTACAGGTTTGTCTTTGTCTTCGGACTCTATGAACTGCTTAAAGTCTGGTATAAGATTATATATACCCTCCGCACTTGCCATACATTTATTTGCTATCATTCTCTTAATATCATAGGGTATTTCTGAAAACGTAAGAATCATTTTTTTGTTATAGCCAATAAGCTTATAATGATTACCCATATAATCTACAATAATATAGTATTTTGGTGTAAAGGTCTTGGTATCAGCGAGGGGAGACGAACATAGTAATACATTTTCTAGGTCGCCCTTGTCGTAGTTCTGGCTAGACAAAATAATAATTTTAATATTCAATTTGACTTCTAGTGTACTAATAGCCCAACTGTCTGCCCAATAACTACATTGTGTTATCTTCTTTTTGAATTTAGAAAATGTGTCGATTTTTTTCATATGTGCAAATTCTTGTAGTAAAATGGTTGACCTTCCTAGTGCCTCTTTTAGTGGTGTCATTTTTGCGGTGATTTGGTGGTGTTCATCCACAAGGCGTTTTAGTTGGTCACGGTCACGAGTGTTTTTTCGCTGTTCGTCTAGGATACTCAACTCTGAAAGTGCGTTATCTAGATTCTTTACGTCGTTTCTATGCATAAGGCGATACATGTCATACTGTTCTTTAAAATTGTCAAAATCTTGTTCGGTAGCAGTTTCCGCTAAAATTTGTCTAATTTCAGCAACAGACGTTGTCTTACCTATGGTTGAGAATGCGTCTCTTATTGTAGCGAATAAACAATCTCCACCCCCTTCATTATCTTTTATGGAATATTCAGGGTCTTGCATGAAGTCATTAATCCAGGGTGTAGAGTCTGCTTGGTCATCATTTTCAGCCTCATCATTATCAGTCTCAACATTTCCAGTCTTATCCTCAGGGTCATCGTCAGTTGTTAGGTCATTTATAATAGGGTTTTGTTTATTTAAATTATACTTGTTGGGGTCGACAGTGGTATTTTCTAGCATCTGTGTCGATACAAATGAGAATAATAGTGGTCGAATGTCGTGCTTGTCAAAGTCAATACCATCTTTAAAGTAAAACGAGTAGTCAGGGACTGAAATTTCATAAATCCCTATCTGAATTACGTGCTGATTTAGGATAACTAAATAAATTGGGAAATATAACACTTCTTTAGGTTCATAAGTGTTAACAACATTCCCGAATGTTATTAGTACGTCAACATTCAAAAGACGTATTTGAAAAACGTCGGCAGTACGTCCAATATCGTCAATATGGACATTTTTCTGCTCTGTGTATGTTACACTAGGATTAATATTTGAAATCACCATTTATAACTTTATGTATATTAACTGCTTATATTATATTTGTGCAACATTTATAAAATCATTTTTGTTTGTTTTTACCAGATAATATATTTTTTCATACATTTGTCGTTACGAACTTCATTCATACAAAACCACAGAAACTGTCTACGTGCAGTGATTACTTTATTGTTTTCGTCCTCCTCATACGCCACAATTGCAGAAATGATATGATATTTGGTAAGTTTGCGTTGTTTTACAGTGTGGTCAATGTTATAATATTCGCATATGGTTAGAAGTTGTTTAACAGTAAAGTTCAACTTGTAATTTAATTCTTGTGTGAGAATTTCATTTTCATGTGTATTAATATATTCGGTTCCGTTTTTCAAATGGTTGAAATTATAGCTTAGTTCAGTAATAGACTCACGACTGCTATCATCTGACGCGGTATTATAAATGTCTTCAATATTTAAGTATTGCATATAATAGTATGTTAGTGTGTTTCTAAATAAATAAAAAACAAAATAGTATTAAAAGCATTCATCGAGATAGATTTATGGTTACAAAAGAGTATATTTTTATACGCCAACGATTGGGGTTTAAAAATAAAATCTCTGGTTTTTGTAATAAGTATGGTGAATATCCTAAACGTGAGGATCCATTTGGTCCATATTTGTACCGACATGTAATCACGTGCCAACTGGTGGCTAGTTGGCATTATCCTACCCATGGTGTAGCGGACAAATACGCAGGTGAAGACATTGGTATGAATACGGACGCACTATTATATTATAAAAGTGAATAATACTAAAAGCTTAAGAAACGTATTAGGTAAGTAACCGCTTAAAAAAATGAAAGGAACCCATATACATCTTTATAAATCAACAAAATGACTATGAAAATGACTATGAGCATGGAAAAACTATTTAAGGATTTGCCAAGAGATTTGCAATGGGAAATCCTAACAGAGTTTGTAGGTTCGCATTCGGTGCGAAACGGTAGGTTGATAAAGAAAATCAAATTTGACTATAGGCATGAAATGTTACTACTTCATGGAACTTTCCATAGACCTAAGATTAGTGACGATTGGGTTACTGATTGCAATGCTCGTGCTTTCGGGTGGCTACGTAATTTGAGTCAAATAATGTTTTGTCATGACCTTGTTAGTGGAGAAATTGGATATTTGTTACGAATGCGAGTAATCCATAGTAGTCCCATGGAGTGGAAATTAGAATACACACCGATGAACGATTCGGTCATTTTGTCGACATTCGAAAAACATTATTATCCATCTTATGAGGATACGGACAAGAAAAAAAAAGCACGACATCCATCACATCCATCACTGAAACGGGTGTCGTATGCTTATACCGCGTACGTTTGCCCGATGACTTGGCACCCTTCCGGTTACTTTAAATCGTGGTCTTTAACGCGCCCCTGAGTGCTTTTTCTAGAATGAGTTTAATGAGTGTTTTGCTGACGCATTTGTTTTTATTACCAATAACAAATCAACCTGTACTATCGACGCATATGCATATTTTTTTTTATGCATATATGTGTATAATGAAACTAACTACGGAAAGTAAAAAAATAATGAAGTATTTAAAAGATAATACAAGTCATATAGAATATCCACTACAATCAAGTGCAATTAATATACTGAAAGAGATATACACTGATATGATAAGTGCTGAGGAATTTATAACCAACCAAGCCCCAGAAAAACATGCATTTACGAAAGAGATATCAAACAAAAGCAATATTCCGAAACCCAAAACCTTTAATTATAGTTCTTTTCCTAAAAAAATAAGAGAATTTATTGATAACAATGCTTTATACGAAACAACTTATAGTGTTTCTCTCTTTGGTAGACAAATCAAGATAGTATTTGTAACTGAAACACATTCAGCAGACGGTCAGTTGAATAGATTTGTGGATGCCATACTGTGTTGGCTATTCATTTTAAATAAGTATTCATCGAAGTTTTGTTGTAAAGCAATAACGATATATTTATATTTCACGTCACATATGAAATGTTTGCCAGTAACGAGTGAAGAGGTATTAGATGCGATACACGTAAACAGTGCATTTACGAGAACCTGTCCAGTAGAATCGGAAATAGTCATTTTTCGCAAAGAAGAATGGTTTAAGGTATTTATTCATGAAACATTTCATAATTTTGGGTTGGACTTCTCTGACAGCAATAATAAAATAAGTAAACATGAAATATTAAAAATGTTTCCCGTAAAATCAGAAGTGAATGCGTATGAAGGCTATACAGAATGTTGGGCAGAAATAATAAATGTATCGTTTTGTAGCCTACATTTAATAAAGGCACGTACATTTAAAGAGTTTTTAGAGACGTTTAAAGTACTAATGTGTTATGAAATAAAATATAGTTTCTTTCAGCTAACAAAGATTTTGGGTTTTATGGGATTAAAATATAGAGAACTTTTTAAGAATTCAAATAGCAGTAAGAGAGAACTGTTTAAAGAACACACAAATGTGTTGGCGTATTATGTAATAAAAACGGTATTATTAAACAATTTCGAAGGTTTTTTGTCTTGGTGTAAAAAAAATAACACTAATCTGTTACAATTTAAAAAGACCCCTTCGAATGAAATGTCCTTTTGCAACTTCGTAAAACATAATTTTAAAAGCGATACGATGATTAACAATGTAGATATAATGGAAGATTTAAACTACAATGATAAATGTGGAAATAATAAAAAATTTATGGCGGACAACTTACGAATGACGGTGTGTGAGCTTTGTTAAAACAGAAACTTATCGATGGTGGTTCTAACACAAAACAGTCTATGTAGAAATATACCTAACAGAAAAAGTGTAAGTAATGTGAGGACAAAAGAAAATTTGGTGAAATGCGAAACCCCATATGCCACTATAATGGTCATTAATGTATCTACGACGGCTATGTTACCCAAACGATAACTATGTATCCCTGTATTAACCTTTCCAAACATGTTTTTGTAAATACATAAGCTCATCATACTATTATAAAATAAAAAAAATATACAAAATAACCCACCCACTAAACATAACAAAAAAAATGAATCGATGGTCATGCATTAAGTTTCAACACACACAACTCAATACAAAAAAGTTATATGGGTATTAAGCATTTGAACAAATTTATTACATCAGAATGTCCTAGCTCGATTAGAAATATAAGTTTGTCGGAGTTATCGGGCAAAAAAATAGTGGTTGATATAAGTATTTATATGTTTAAGTTCTCAGTAGACGGGGGGTTAGTGGAAAATATGTATATTTTGATGTCTGTATTAAAGAACTATAATATAACCCCGGTGTTTGTGTTTGATGGTAAAAGTCCATATGAGAAGAAGGAGTTAGTACAACAACGTAGGGAAACGAGGGAAAATATGCAAAAAGATTATGATAAAGTACAAATGGACTTAACCGTAGAAGAAGACGATGACAGGAAGCAGGAGTTAATAACTTCTTTGCGTTCCCTAAGTAAAAAGATTGTTATGATAAAAAATATAGATTTTGATAATGTTAAAAAATTAATAACTGCGTTTGGGTTTATGTATATCGATGCACCAGGAGAAGCAGACCCATTATGTGCGTATCTTTGCTTAAATGGGCAAGTATGGGGTTGTTTAAGTGATGATATGGATATGTTTGTTTATGGGTGTCCTAGAGTAATAAGGTTCTTAAATTTATTTAAAAACACCGCATCGCTTTATGATAACGCTTCTATTCTGAGTACATTAAGAGTAAGTCAACCAGAAATGCGTGACATTTGTATATTGTCGGGAACGGATTACAATGTAAAGTCTAAACACGCGATTACGTTATACCAAGTATTAAATTTGTTTAAGAAATATAAAAAGAAACAAAAAGGAAATCACTTAAGTTTTAGTGCATGGGTTATGGATAATACCGAATACATAGAAGATGAAACCCTGTTTAGGCAAATAACTAGAATGTTTACACTGGAAGATGAATATGACTTATCTAATACTAAATATAATATTAAAAGGTCTAACTATGATAGTTTAGTAATTAATGAAATGTTAATGGGAGAAGGGTTTATAATCCCAAACTAAAATGCTTCCATATTTTAATGGATTTATACAATAATAAATACCCCTTAGAAGTAATCAAACGAAATATATACAGTTTAAACTTATTAGACATATTAAAGACTCAAGTCCTAACTGCACGGTTTGTTGTCCATTATATACTAAACCCGCAATATCAACTACTTAGACACGAAGAAGATATAACGATACAGGATGTTATTTTTTTTCAACCACATATAAAATTGTATGAAATAGTCAATGAAAAGTTAATTTATGACTCGGATTCAGACAGCCTAGATAATGATAATTTTTCTTAATTTAATACTAATCTTATATATGGGCGAAAATAAGGTAGGTAAGGATAACCTCAAATTGTTTTATGTAGATATGGGTAAAGACGCACTTGAGCGAGTAGCCAATGTACCTACTCTTTATGGTGACGATACGTTTAAGGCATCAGAGGTCAATGATTGTGTTCAAAAATCCCTGTATTTGCTAGAACTGATAACAGATGAGGATTATGTAAAACAAACAGTGTCATGCAACAGATTCGGAAGCGGTAGCCATATAGACGATATAGTAAAAGAACTTGAACAAAAGTATCCTGGTAGTCAGTTTACGAGTAGGACGTCCAGCACTAAGGGTCTTGGTTCGTTTAAAACTCTTCCACCTGGGTCAGGAACCATTGTAATCTGTACAAATGTTTTTTATGAGAACTTTACGTTTCCTGTAGTAATGATAAAGGATAGGTCAAATATCCTTTACTTAGTAGATGGACAGAACAATGTAAAGTATGGCTGTTCTAATATTGAAACATATATGCGGATGAATTATTTAAATAGTGACTCATTCATTTGCTTCTTTGAGAAAACTCATGACTCAATAGAAGGCGGTGAAAAACAATCAAACGAAATAACTAGTTCGAAAAGAAGTAGTAAGAACAGATTTAGTAATAAAAGAAGTAGTACG
>TARA_B110000971_G_scaffold221991_1_pt1 | contig 11971 bp, 9 predicted proteins | sample TARA_B110000971 | Tara Oceans TARA_B110000971 (sample SAMEA4397842) | marine metagenome | biome: Polar Biome; feature: [SRF] surface water layer (ENVO:00010504); material: water (ENVO:00002006), including particulate matter (ENVO:01000060) such as... | depth 5 m | reverse complement strand
ATGTCGACGCGACGCACTCACGAGTCGCATATAGACCACATGGGTGGTTCTAGAAACGGTTTGGTCTATCGCGTACCGAACAACCCTGCTGCTGACGGTAACACCGTTGAATTGAACTATCAGCAAGCACAGTTTGGCAAGGAATCAGCGCGATATACGGCAACTCTCCAATTTCTTGAAAACAGAATTGGTGGAATTAAACGAGCGCTTCGCGGCGAATAAAAATAATAGCAACGAGTAGGTTAAGAAAATGTCATTACTAATCAACACAAATGTAGCGTCTTTAACAGCACAGCGTTCTATCGCAGAGTCCAAAAATGAGTTGACCACTGCAATGGAGCGGCTTTCCACAGGATCAAAAATCAACAGCGCGTCAGATGATGCAGCTGGCTTAGCGATGTCACAGCGTATGACCGCGCAGATCCAAGGCCTAAATATGGCCATCAAAAATTCCAACGATGGCATTGCTATGACCAAGTCTATTGAGGGCGCCATTGCAGAAGTCTCTGACATGCTTCAGCGAATGCGTGAACTTTCTATTCAGGCAGCCAACGGTACCAACAGCGCTTCTGACAGAACTTATCTGCAAGACGAAGTGAACTTACTTATTCAGGAAGTTACCCGAATTTCTGCGAACACCCGTTACAACGGCTCACTTATTCTAGACGGCACGTTTATTAATAAGCAGCTACAAGTTGGTATTGAAGAAGGCGAGCACATTACCTTCTCGGTTGACTCAATCGCATCCAAGCAGATTGGTGCCCACACGCTCATTGGTAAAGGGGTGAACCCAGAAACACCAGGAGCCACACCGCCAGCTAACGCTGTAACTACAGCAGAAGATATCGAAATCTTCGGCTACTTGGGAACCAAGACAGTAGAGTCCTCCACTGAAGACACTTCTAAAGAAGTGGCAGAAAAGGTCAACTTACTAACAGCAGAAACAGGTGTTAAGGCTTATGCCAAGACCTATGCTGCTTTGTCTTCGGGCGATCCAACATCCCGCACATATAACGTTAAGATTAATGGTTACCAAACTGGCAACTTCATCATTTCGAGCACCGACGTTGGTGACGCAGTAGATGCAATAAATCGGATCTCAGGTTCTTCTGGTGTCACAGCAAAGGTTGAAAACAATAAGGTAGTTTTGTTTGACGCAGATGGCGACGACATCACTATTGAAAACACTAAAACTGGCACCGATTTTGTTGACCTAGTGGTCGAAAAACTTGGTGAAGATGGCCTAACCAGCAACACCGTCGGTCAAGCTGTAAGACTTGGCGAGGGCGCTACCGGAACAAACACCATCGCCACCTTCACACAAGCCACCGGCACACTCGGCAACTACGTCAACCAGACACACACAATGACAGACGGTACAACCACTCTGTCATTTACAGCGGGCGCAACTTCGACCGCAGAGGAAGTTCAGGCTGGATTTCGTGCGGCTACCGGCTACGACAACTTCAAATATGACGTAGGCATCGCCGCTAACGTAATTACATATACGGCAAGAGAGCCAGGCGTAATTCAAACAGCCGAGCAGCCCGTACTAACGCCTCATACGAATGTGACCGATGCCGGCGCAACAACAGCAGTTACTGCGGGCGCGTCAGCAGACGCAACTCGTATTTCAGGAACCCTAAAATTTGTCTCGGCTAACTCGTTTTCTGTAGAACAAGCTGGGGCCACCAAGGCGGTCTTTACTCAGCTGCATGGCACCTTAGGCAACTACGCCAGCCAAACTCACACATTAACAGATGGTAAAACCACTCTGTCCATTACGCGGGCTGCAGGTGCGCCTACGACAGCTGATTTGGTGGCTGACTTTCAGGCCGCTGCGGGATATGCGAATTTTGATTATGAAATCGCTGCAAGTGGCACCACAGGTTTTACTTTTACAGCCAAAACGGCTGGTGCCATTAGTACCGCGGAGCAACCAGTGTTGACGCCTAATGCCGCAGTAACTGACGCAGGGGCTTTAGCGGTAACAACAGCAGGTGATCAGCTGGGTTATTTTGCAGATGGTTCGCAAACAGCAACTCTAGTGGATCTAACCCAAGTAAAGATCAGTACCGAAGCCGGTGCTAGCGATGCGATTTCAATCATCGATGCAGCCTTAGACAAAGTCGCGCAGATGCGCTCAGACCTAGGTGCTATCGAAAACCGCATGGATCACACCATTTCTAACCTGATGAATATCGCAGAAAAGACCGCGGACTCGCGTTCAAGACTACAAGATGCCGACTTCGCATTAGAGTCTGCGCGACTGGCTAAAAACCAGGTTTTACAACAGGCAGGTACATCGATGTTGGCTCAGGCAAACCAGATGAGCCAGTTGGTAATGGAACTGCTACGCGGATAGTGAATAGAACTACTCAGGAGCGAATGACATGAGTTTAGACAATATTTTAGGCGTTGCCGGCGGCGCAATGGATGCACAAGTCATCCGTATGAACTTGGCTGTATCTAACATAGCCAACGCTGAAGTCGCAGGTAACAGCAGCGAAACCGCCTACAAGGCGAAACGCCCAGTGTTTGAAACCATATTGGCTTCTGAAGTAAGCGGCCGTCGCGGCGAAGTAGAAGGCGGCGTGCGTGTTAAGACCATTATCGAGGACAGCAGTACAACACCTGCAACCTATGAACCCAACCACCCTATGGCGGATGAAAAGGGTTATATCTATTCATCTAACGTGAATCCGATGAACGAATTAGTCGAAATGACTGCCGCAGCGCGGTCGTTTGAAAGCAACATTGAAGCAATGAATACCGCGAAGCAGCTAATGATGCGCACGGTTGAAATGTTAAAGAAATAGGAAAAGTAGATGAGTGAATTAAGTATATCTGGAATACGTACTTCCGCAGATCTTCGCGCCGACGCTGCCGCGCCGAAAGAAGAAGATTTAGACAGAAATGCGTTTCTGAAGCTGTTTACAGCTCAGCTGCAAAACCAAAACCCATTAGATCCGATGAAGAACGAAGCATTTGTTGCTCAGCTTGCGCAGTTTTCAAGCCTAGAAGCGACAACCAAAATGTCGGATTCATTAGATCAGTTTGTAAGCTCCCAGTCGGGTGAAAAGATCATGCGAGGCGCATCTCTTATAGGTAAGAGTGTGTTCGTTAACGGCGCAACCATTACCCAAGGTGGCGGCGAAGTGAAGAGCGGCTTTGCCAATCTGACGGAAACGGCTGACGAACTCACATTGAGTGTAATCGACGCAAAAACCGGCCAGGTTGTGAACTCTATGGACCTAGGGCCACAAATTGCGGGTGAGGTTTCCTTCGCCTGGAATGGCGGCACCTTTGACCAGGAAGCTGCGCCAGCTGGTGAATACTTCTTCAGCGCCCAAGCCCGTAAAGGCGACAACACTCGCGTCGTACCCGTGTTAGGCGAAACTAAAGTTAAAGGTGTGTCATGGAATGACACGCTTGGACAGGTCCTTGTCGAGATAAGTGATGGCCAAACTATGGCGCTTTCTGAAGTCACAAGAATTTCTCAGTAAGAACTTAATACCTTATTAATTGGAGCATTAGCAAATGTCATTTTATACCTCGCTTACAGGGCTTAAGGCCGCGACAACAGAATTAGCACTGACCAGTAATAACATCGCTAACGTCGGTACCAGTGGATTTAAAAAGTCACGCGCCTCGTTTGGTGACATCTTCGCCACCTCGCCCCTACAAAAAGCTACGTCGGTTGTTGGTCAGGGTGTATCACTAAAAGAAGTACGCCAGGAATTTAGCCAAGGTAACGTAGAGTTCTCCTCTAATACTTTGGACCTTGCGATTTCTGGTGAAGGTTTCTTCCCGCTGAAATCAGCGGATGGACTCACCGACATTTTTACCAGAAACGGTAGCTTTGTATTGAACGAACAGTTCAACGTTGTGAACTCATCAGGTCAGGCATTATTGGCAGCGGCAGTTGACTCCTCCGGTAAAGCGGATTTGGATAAGCTCAGTAGACTTGCAATACCAGTATCTACTTCCGGTCAGGCAACAGAAACCTCGCTTATTGAACTGGCGTTGAACTTACCTTCGGACGCCGGTGTGATCGATGTTCCCTTTAATAGAAACAATCCAAATACCTACAATAAGTCTACCGCCCTAAGCGTATACGACAGTGGGGGTAACTCATATCTAGCAACGATTTACTACGTAAAGACAGCTAACGCCACGGCTAACTCACCTACCAACAAATACCAAACATATGTATATGTAGGCGATGACCAAGTGAACCCGGCGCTACAGCAGGCAACGGACAGCAATGACGAAGCCCTTTATGTAAACAAATACGGTGTGCTGAAACCCTTCTCCCAAGTGGAAGATTTGTTGGTCAACAGAAAGACGCAAAAATTCTCACTAGATGATTTGACCGACGTTCGTACCTCTGTGCCGGCCACCGTTGTGGGCTCAAAGTTGCCTAACGACCTAACGGCCGACCAAGGTTACAACTTTAGTACGTCAGCCTTTACGGTACAAAATCTTGCTAACTTTATGGCAGTTGACGTGGATAACTCCGGTAGCCCCGTCACCGTCGACCTCTCGGAATTGAAAGCACAGAATAGATCTGTTACTGGTGTTGAGCTCGCCTCGATCATGCAGAACCAGCTTAATGTAAAGTTTGGTGATGAACGCTACTTTGATTTGTCCACCGCCAGTAACAGAACTTTCAATCTAAACTTCACTTCTGGTGGTGCAACCACCGTAGCTGGCATTGATTTAGGCACGACCTTCAATACAGCAGCAAAGCAGATCACGGCCACAACTAAAGAGATCGTCACTGACGTTCAGACTCGAGTAAATGCCGTCTTAGGCGCAAACAAAGTGACTGTTTCCTATGATACAGCGCAAAGAAGTTTTAAGTTTTTACCCACGTCTTCGTCGGATACCATGACAGTTGACGCAGCTTCCACAAACAATCTTTTTGGCGCTGCACCTACCGCTGTAGCGGTTGATGCGCAGGGATTTTATGGGCAAACGGTAACACCCAATGGCGATTTACAGCGTGTAGCAAATGAACAGCGTTATGGCATTAAGGTCGCTTATGATGGCGCCCAGCAAACCTTTTCCTTCTCTTCTGGTTCAACCGGCGATATCTCTGAGGTTTCAGTAGATTTCTCTGTTCCTGCATACACCGCAGGTACCGGTATACCAACTGGTGTGGACACTGACGGCGATGGCGAAGTCGATAAGCAAGCTCAACTAGACTTCGCTACATTTATGGGCTTTGAAGTAACAGGCCTAACCGACTCCAAATATTCAATTACACCTTCAGCAGATGCCCTACGCGGTGTTGCCTCTCTACCGGCTATAACCAAAGGTTCAGGTATTGCGGTAAACGTGAATAACAACTTCTCTGTTGATGCCTCCAACAACACTTTCGTAGTTTCGGTGGATGATGTTAAGGGCACGCTTGTACTGCCCACGGGCGCTGGCTACACACTAGACAGTTTCATTGTTGAACTTGAAAAAGGTATCAATAAGCTCGCGTCCGATACTGGCAGTACCGTATCGGGTGTAAAAGTTAAGTACGATGCCGACATTAACGGTCTTGTCTTTACTACAGGCAGTACCGGTACCGACTCATTTATAAAAGTATCAGGTAGTGCAACATGGGGACTGGCAAATATCGGTTCTGGTCGTGGTACCACAACCACTTGGATCAAACCATCCCAGTCAGCTGACGTTGTAAACAACGTCGCAGTGCAAAAGTACATTGACGAATTTGGTGTTGAAACAGCCAGTGCAGACGGCTTCTCAACTTTGCCAGAATGGTCTCCAATTTATTTAGACAAAGGCGAATTGACCTTTGATACATCAGGTAACTTGGTTTCACCTACCGGCGGTGCTCAGTTAGATACTGTGTTCTTGGCCGGTGGTCGTGGTGCTTTGAACCTGACCATTGACTACACAGGTACCACACAGTTTTCACAAGCATTTGCAGTTAAATCGCAATCTCAAGACGGCTCACCTGAAGGTGACTTGGTCGGGGTAGACATTGGCGATGACGGTCTGGTTGTAGCCAGTTATTCAAACGGCTCCCAGGACTCTCTCGGTAAGATTGTACTTGTAACCTTCCCGAGTAACGAAGGTCTACGGCAAAACGGAGACAGCTCCTACCTATCCTCAGCAAAATCTGGTTCTGCGACATTCGGTGAAGCGGGCACAGCGGGATTTGGAACCATTCGAGCAGGTGCTCGAGAGCGATCAAACGTAGACCTAACAACTGAGCTTGTTGGCCTAATTACCGCTCAACGAAACTTCCAAGCCAACGCAAAAGCGATTGAAACATCGTCAGCGTTGACCTCAGCCATCATTAATATCCGCTCGTAGGTTAAAGACTCATGGATAAAGGAATTTTTACAGCGGTTGCGTCCATTAATTCGCAGCGTATGCAGGAAACGAACTCAGTTCACGAACTTGCAAACGTTTCGACTTTTGGCTTTAAAAAAGCCTATCAAATGGCATTGCAATCATATCGTGTAGACGGCGATGGATTTAAAACTCGCTATCTTGCGGGTAACGCAGCCAGAGGCGTTGTCGATCTGACACCCGGCAGCAGAATCGCTACCGGTAATGATATGGATATCTTTATGAACGGTTCTACTGTTCTTGGCGTGTCTAACGACCAGGGCCAAACCGCATTTACCAGGCGTGGTGATATCCGCCCCAATCAGGATGGCGAGCTTTCGCTTACTACTGGTCAACTTGTGCTTAACGACGGCGGAGGCCCTATCGCCGTGCCGATAGATCAAATACTGAGTATTTCCGATGAGGGCGTCATTTATGCAATGGACCCCAACGATGAAACTGGCGCTACACAAGAAATTGCACGCCTAATGTTGCGAGACAGTAGTGCGGTGTCATTAGAAAAAATGGAAGACGGTCTATTTAAAGTGCTCGGTCAGCTGCCAGGCGATTTTGAAAATGGCCCCGAAGAGGTTTCGGTTTCTAGCGGCCAGCTTGAAGGCAGCTCTTCAAATGCTATGGACGTTATGGTCGACATGATTAACGGCACACGCTCTTTCGAAATGAAGATGAAATTAGTTAAAGAGCTAGGTGACCTTGGCGACTCTAACAACACATTAATGCGACTAGCGTAAACGCTGTAGTTTAGGAATAAGAATATGGATGCTTCACTTTGGGTTGCGAAAACCGGACTAAACGCTCAGCAAACGCGAATGAGTGTAATCTCAAACAACTTGGCTAACGTAAATACGAATGGCTTCAAACGCGATCGTGCGGTATTCGAAGATTTGCTTTACCAAAATATTCGTCAAGCTGGCGGTCAGACCGGCGCTGACTCAGTTGCACCTACTGGCTTCATGCTAGGTACCGGTACGCGTATTGTCGCCACCGAAAAGATGCAAGGCCAAGGCAACATGATTGCCACCGAGAACTCGTTAGATATGGCTATCGAAGGCCCTGGTCTTTTTCAAATTCTTCAGCCAGATGGCACATTAGCCTATACCCGCGATGGCAGCTTTAAGCTGTCGCAAGAAGGTGAGTTAGTTAACTCTGCTGGTTATCTGTTACAGCCACAGATTGCCATCCCTCAAGAAGCGGCAACAATTTCCATCGGTGGTGATGGCACGGTCAGTGTTGAACTTGCCAACGGTGGTGGTAATCAGCAGCTTGGTCAAATTCAGATTGCACGTTTTGTAAACGCTGCGGGCCTTGAGTCGTTGGGACGCAACTTATTCCGTGAAACTCAGGCAAGTGGACCACCATTAGTGGGGAATCCAGGTGAACAGGGTTCGGGCGAAATTGCTCAAGGCATGTTGGAAGCTTCCAACGTTAACGTAGTTGAAGAGCTTGTCAACATGATCGAAACCCAGCGCGCTTACGAGGTTAACTCCAAAGCTATTTCTGCGGTGGATTCAATGTTGCGCTTCCTTAACCAGAATCTATAAGGGGCTAGTGATGCAAATTTCTAAGTCATTACAAAAACTGTTATGCGCTACCGTGGTTGTAACAACCTGCTCGGCCTGTGTAACTCAGGGTTTACCGCCGCTAATGCAGGATGCAGCGTTCGAACCCATAACGCCGCTCATGCCGGTTGCTCCGATATCGGTGACCGGTTCAATTTTCAACGACAGTAATGCCAGTTCGCGTTTCGGTTATAGGAAAAACTATCAAGTGGGTGACATCATCACGGTAGTACTTACTGAATCTACACAAGCGCAAAGACAAAGCGGCGTTGAAACCGTCAGAGAGGGTTCCAATAGTCCACTTGCAGCGCTGCAAGGGGCATTTTCGTTAGATTCATCGTTTACTAAGAAAGCCCTTAAGGCTACGCCATTCGGTGATTTGAAGATTGACTCCAAGGGCTCGGGCACGGCTAATCAAGCAGCCTCGTTAGATGGCGCGGTAGCAGCAACCGTTGTACAAGTACTGCCCAATAACAGCGTTGTGGTTCAGGGACAAAAACGTCTGACGCTTAGCGAAGGTAGCGAAACTATTCGTATTATTGGTGTTGTGTCACTCGACGACATCCAACCAGATAATACCGTTCTATCGTCTCGTCTGGCTAACGCGCAAATTTCATATCAGGGTGCCGGCAACTTAGCCTCCGTAGCTAAAGTGCCTTGGGGTACAAACGTTCTTAACAAAGTTTGGCCATTTTAATGATTAAAAGATTCATATTTTTAGCGACGCTGATCAGTAGCCTAATTGCTGCTCCTGTCTATGCAGATCGGATAAAGGATTTAACCTCTATAGCAGGGGCCCGATCTAACCAATTAATGGGCTATGGACTTGTAGTGGGTCTTGCAGGTACTGGTGACGGCGACAAGGTCTCTTTCACCGCACAGAGCCTTAAAACCGTTCTAGATAAGTTAGGCGTTGCTGTCGATGGTCCGGTTTCTAACTACGATCTATTTACACGTGGTGCTACTAATCTTGCATACGACAAAACTAAGTTAGATAACGTTGCGTCAGTATTGGTAACGGCTACATTGCCGCCCTTTGCTAAGCCGGGACAAACAATCGATGTCAGCGTAGCAACTATTGGTCTTGCGTCGAGTTTACGCGGCGGCAACCTTATTTTAACTGAACTGCGCGGTGCAGACGGTGAGATTTATGCCCTGGCTCAAGGTTCTCTGACAACTACTGGTGTTGAAGTAAACGCTGCGGGCTCGGAAGTGAGTATTGGCGTACCTACTACCGGTCGCGTGCCGAATGGTGCCTTGGTTGAGAGATCAGTTAATACGCCTTTTGGCACCTCAGAACATATTGTGTTGAATGCAAATCAAGGCGATTTCACGACCATTAATGCAATCTCCGAAGCCATTAACGAAACCTTTGGCGCAGGTACTGCCAGCGCCATTGATGCACGTTCGGTAGCGGTTCGAGCGCCTCAAGATATGGCTGCACGAGTCAGTTTTGTCAGCATGGTGGAAAATTTAGATGTAGTGCCGGGCGAGCCCAAAGCGCGAGTAGTAGTTAACTCCCGCACTGGCACAGTGGTTATTAGCCGCACAGTTAAGGTAACGGCAGCAGCAGTTACTCAAGGCTCATTGTCGGTGACTATTTCTGCCACTAACGAAGTGGTCCAACCTAACGCTGCCGGATTTGGCGACGCTGCTGGTGAGGCTGTTGAGGTTGAAAATGCAGAGATTGTAGTTGAAGAAGAGATTAACCCAATGTTCCTCTTTCAGCCGGGTGTGGATTTACGCGAAATTGTTGAAGCGGTGAACCAAGTTGGTGCTAGTCCCTCTTCTCTTATCGCCATATTGGAAGCGCTAAAAAGCTCTGGCAGTTTGCGCGCTGAACTGTTGGTTATTTAGGTAATAACGATGTCGGATTCAAATTTTTCAACAAGCGCTTTAGATTTTGGTCATATGGCGCAAATGCGCGCAGATTCCAAAGTCGGTGACGAGTCTGTTACTAAAGAAGCGGCTCAACAGTTTGAATCTATCTTCATCAATATGATGTTGAAATCAATGCGCCAAGCCACAGAGCGCTCTGGCTTATTGGATTCCCAGGCCTCAAAAACCTACGAGTCAATGTTCGACCAGCAAATTGCTTTGGAGTTGTCTAAGGGTGGCATGTTCGGAGTAGCAGATGTTCTGAATACGCAAATGCATGCGCAGAAGATGGGTAAGCCAGAAAAACCCGAAATTAAGCCGCTAAATCAAGACAACAAATCGTTTGCGATCAACGCCGATAAGCCCGCATACGAAATTCAACGTCCAAAGTCTAACGGCGCTATGGCCCTACCTGGTAATAGAGGCAAGCTATGACAGATCTTATTTCAGTAGGTGGCTCTGCCATCCGCAACAGTCAACTAGCGTTGTCCGTTGTCAGTAACAATATTGCTAATGCAAATACTGAGGGCTATGTTCGCCAAGATTTAGATGTTTCAGAAAATTCACCGACCAAGAATGGACTGTTTTATTTAGGCAGTGGCGCACTAGCTGAAGGCGTTCGTCGTTCATATGACGGTCAAATAGAAGCTTCGCTGCGCGCCAGTAGTAGTGATCTGCGTGCTCAGACACCATTGATTGAGCACACGGAGAGAATGATTAATGTGCTGGGCAATGAAAGTGCGTCACTGACGCCCGCACTAGGCTCGTTCTTTGACAGTTTAAAAAGTCTTAGTGTTGAAGCTTCATCGGGGCAGTTGCGCACCCAGGTGCTGACTGAAGCTGAAATCCTTGCATCGCGCTTCAACGCATTGGCCATTCAGCTAGAAAGTCTAGACACAGAGACCCAGCAACTGGCCACCACCGCAGCTAATGAATTTAATACGCTAGCGCGAGAACTGGCGAATGTGAATGTTGGTTTGCAAAAGACCAATGATATTCAAAAGCAGCCCGCAGCGTTACTCGACAGCCGCGATAAACTACTGCGAGAAATGTCCGCTATTGCAAAAATCTCGGTACGAGAAACATCGAGCGGTACCGTTTCTGTAACAATAGGCGATGGGTCATCGAAGACCTCCGTGGTCGATGGCGCAAAGGCTACGCCCATCCAAGTGCGTTTTCTAACAACAGATAATGGCCGCGCTGAAGTGCTACTAGACCCCTTTGGCGAGCCAATGAATTTGTCAGGCCTATTAGGCGGTGAGCTTGGCGGCATGATCAATTTTAGAGATCAAATGCTCGCACCGGCGATTGCCAATTTGGACAATATTGCCAAGGTGTTGATACAAGAAGTGAACGCAACTCACGCTCGGGGTATGGATCTTAACGAAAAACCAGGCAAAGAGATGTTTGCTAGCCCGCCAGATTTTACTCTGGACTTCTCCAATGCCAAAGGCAGCGCTGCACCAATTATCAGTGTGGTGACAGAATCCGAGGCTAACCTGCGTCCAATGGAGTTACTATTCGATAAAGCTGGTAAACGTTGGATTGCTACAGACCTCAACAGTGGAACCAAATACGCGTCAACCGGTAACCCGCCTAGTTTGGGTGTTAACGGCTTAGCAATAACCATTAACGGCGCAGCCCAAGATGGTGATCAAATTGCCTTTAGTGGTAAGCAAAATTGGGCAAAAACAATTACTTTGGCCATCACGAATTCTAAGGACCTCGCAGCAGGTGACTTATTCAGAGTCTCCAAGAACGTGGCTAACTTGGGCGACGGTAATGCAACTATAGGTATTGTGGCACCGGCTGCCAGTGCCAGCACTGCGCCAGAGTTAAGTACATTATTGGTTAATAACACCAATAATTCGGCGGCTTTAGCCGTTGATGCAAGCTACTCCCTAGCAAAAAGTTTTGTTGCGGCCGGCACAAAAGACATTGATCTAACGTTTTCTAAAACTGCATCTAGCACGGCTGAATTGCAGATCTTTACCAAAGATGGGCGTCATCTGTTTGGTAGCGGGCTTTCCGCAGCGCAACAATCTGTAATGCTCCACGCACAAAATGGTTTTGTCACCGACAGCACCTATTCTGATAGTTATCTAAACGGCGATACCAGTTATATGGATCAAAGCTGGAGTATCGGCGCGACAGGTAAG